>Ga0184612_10000057_pt1 | contig 48504 bp, 42 predicted proteins | sample PLM3_60_coex_FD_133163 | JGI IMG/M metagenome (GOLD analysis project Ga0184612, IMG submission 133163) | Groundwater sediment microbial communities from an aquifer in East River, Colorado, USA - PLM3_60_coex | ecosystem: Environmental > Terrestrial > Soil > Riparian zone | place: USA: East... | reverse complement strand
TATTGGCGCCGGTCTGCGCAAGGCTGGATCGATCACATCTCAGGGCTGCCTGCATTTGACCGCGACTCGTGAGGCAAAGTCGCCTCATCGCACCTAATCAACGCCAGTGGCCCCTTTTTGCAAATCTCGCAAATCAATGGGCGTGCAGAGGCATTCACATCCGTTAATTCACCGCATCGAGGCAGGCCGCCAGCGGCCGTTGCGATGGATCATCGAGGAACGCGTCGGTGATTTCGTTGGCGCAAACCGAATGTGTCAGCGGCGCGTGTCCGGCCTTGGGCAACACGAAGTGATAGCCGTGGGAGAGATACGCAGCCGCGCGGTCGCCGAATGACGCCGGCGTGACCGGATCCAGTCTGCCGCTGAGCAGCAGCACCGGCTTGTCGCTGGTGACGGGCTCCCGCTCGACCGCGACCGCCTTGGGGATCGGCCATCGGGGGCAAATCAGATAGTCCGCAAGACCGATCACCGCATCGACATTGAAGGTCCGATACCGCGCCGCTTCCGCGGCCGCAGTCCGCATATCTGTGTAGGCGACTTGCTCGGCGCAGGCGAATGCGTAGTACACGCCTTCGGCGGTCGTATCCGGTCCGGATACTCGCCAAAGGTATTCCTGATACCAGCTCTGCAGCGTCGCATTGTCGCCGCGGCTGATTTCGTCCAGCAGCGTCGGCATGTATCGAAGGGTCTCCGAACCATACAACAGGTCGAAGATCACATCGACGAGATCGCCGCCCGACAGTCGATAAAGCTGCCGCTGCCGGAGCTCGGGATCATAAACGGCGATTTCCACGGGAACGCGATTGAGAGAATCCAGACGCTCTTTGAATCTCTGCTCGAGATCGGGATACTTCCGGCTGCAAGCGATGTCGGCGGCGCAATCCTCGGCGATCGTGGCGATGACCTCGCCAAATCCGGTTTGCTGCTGAAGGACCAGATCGGCATCAGGCGGCAGCACCGACTCCAGCACCATGCTGCGGACGCTCTGCGGATGATCGCGCAACAATGAAAAGGCGATGCGTGTACCGTAGGAAGCACCATAGATGTTGGCGCTTTCGATGCCGGCCGCCGTCAGATAGTCGACGATATCAGCGGCTGCCGCCGTGCTGTTGTAGTGAGCCAGTTGCCTTCCCTGCGCAATCAGCCGGTCGCGGCAGGCATCCGATGTCCGCAACATCGTATCGATCCACGCGGCAAAGCCGTCATATCCCTCCGCCGGGATGGTGCCGTCATCCTCCATTTCCGGACAGTTCAGATTGGGCACCGTCAGACCCGTGCCGCGAACATCGATCAGCACAAAATCCCGCTTCCGCATCCAGGCCGTACTCTCGACGTACCACCACCAGTTCTTGACGCCCGTCGCATCCAGCCCGGAATCGCCGCCGGGGCCGCCATTTATGAACAGGACCGGATCTTCGGCAATGGCCTGATCCGGCGTCTTCAGCCGCACGACCGGCAGCCGAAGCTCGGCGCTGCTTGGGTCGGACCGGTTCTCGGCGACATACAGATAGGCGCAATCCGCCTTATGACCGTCGGGCACATCAAACCAGCAGGATGTCGTTTCGATCCTGGGCAGTTCGGCGCTTGCCGTCGGGCTGAATAGTCCAGCCGCGGCGACAGCGAGAAGCCATACCGGCAGTATCAGATGGCGCGGAAGCATATGATCCATATCGTAGTTTTCAGCTGCCGTTGTTATCCGGTCGCCATGCGCCCCGTCGCCGCTGTCCGGCCGGTGGCGCTAGTCCTCTTTCGCTACGCAGGCATCGGCAGGGCGTGTCAGCGGATCGTCGAGGAACTGCTTGACCATGTTGACGACACAGGCGGATTCGAAAATTGCGCCATGGCCGACGCGCTTGACCTCGAAATAGAACGAGTGCGGGAGGCTGCGCGCCGTCGACTCGGCCCATTCCGGCGGCGTTTTCGGATCGAACTCGCCATTGAGAATAAGCGATGGAATTTCGCTGCGGACCGCTGCCTTCTCCAGCCGTTCCGCTTCCGGCGAGATCCAGGCCGGACAAGCTTCCATCGTATCGAGGGCCGCACCGTATTCGGCAAAGATGGGATTGCCCTCCAGGGATCGCTTGACCGCCTCCCAATCGGTGAAGGGATATTCGTCGTTGCAGTTCACCGAATAGTGCATGCCGATCTTTGTGCTGCGATCATGGGTGTAGGCAAGCGTCGTCAGCCGGATATAGTCATTGAGAAAACTGTAGTTTTGCCTATCGAGCAGCGCGACATAGCGGACCAGCTGCAGCTCGCCGTCCCGTTCCGCCATCAGCTGCATCATGAACCGCAGCCACACCGCGCCGTTCACCGGCAAATCCACGAATTGCCCTGACGTCGGATCCTTCTGTTTGACCATCACCGGTTGCCGCTGCAACCGTTCCATGATCTCGGTCAATTTCTGCTTCGCGTTCGGCATGCGGTCGTTGCAATCGCGATCGGCGGCGCAGGCGCGCACGACCTTGTCGATGGCCCAGGCGATCTTCGCCGGCTCCTCCTGATAGAAGCGGACCTGGGGCGGAAACACGGAGTCGAGGATAACGGCGCGCACGCCCTCCGGCCGATAGCGCATGACGGCCAGCGCGACGCGGCTGCCGTAGGAGCCACCCAGCAGATTCCACTCCTTGATGCCCAGGGCCGCGCGCATATCCGCAATGTCGGCCACGGTGGTGCGCGTCGTATAGTTGGCGGGATCGCGCCCTTCCCGGCGCAGCCGAGCGCTGCAGTCATTCAGGGATTTTACATAGAGGCCGCGCTGTTCGGCCGATTTGCCCGTCAGCTTCAGGATGCTCATGCCGACGCGGTTCACCTCCGGGCATTCGAGCACCGGCTTGGAGAGCCCGACCCCGCGCTGGTCGAAGAGAATGAAATCGCGGCCATTCAGCCAGGATTCGCGGCGCACTTTGAGCCAGGTGGACATCCCCTCGCGGTCGATATCCGTGTCCGATCCGGGACCGCCGGTGATGTAGAGAACCGGGTCGCCATAGGTATCCTCATCGGGATCCGCCTTCAGGATGACCACCGGCAGCCGCACCTTGCCGCCGGCCGGCTTGCGCCGGTCCTCCGGGAGTGCCAGGTAGCCGCACTCGGCAGCCTGATTCTCCGGCAAGTCGAACCAGCAGGTTGTGGGCTCGAACACCGGCTTGGCTTGAGCGAGAACTGCGCTCGGTAAGAACATCGCCAAGGCCATGCCGGCCAGCGTCAAGCCATCGAAAAACCGTGAAAATCCGGGCAATGCTGCCATGCCTTTCCTGTCATCCCGGCAATCCCGGCCCGGGTCAGATCGCATCCGGTGCGAGTTTAGCTGTGCCGATAGCCAGTGGCCATCCCATAGGAAGGCAGCAAAACCAAGGCACTCGATGACATTTCGGTGAAAAACCCGGCGCAATGCCGCGGCGGAGGCCAATCCGCCCCTTCTCCGGCGATATTGTCGGCCCTACTCGCCCTGCTTCAGGCAGCTCTCCGAGGGCGCCGCCTTCGGATTGTTCAGGAAGGCGCCGGCGATCTCGATGGCACATTTGGAGTTCGACAACAGCGAATGGCCGAGGCCGGGGACCTCCACCAGATGGGAGTTCGGCAGCCGGCTGGCCGTAATCCGGCCGTACTCGACCGGCGTGATCGGATCCAATTCACCCGACAGGATCAGCGTCGGTATGTCGCTCTTGATCGGCGCCTTGAGGCTCGCATCGGGCGCCTCGCTCGGCCAGGCCGAACAGGCCGACAAATCTTCGAGCTGGTAACCGAAGCCGGCGAACCGGTGATGCTTTATCCGGAGTTCTTGGACGCGCGCCGCATCGTTGAACGGCACCTCTTCCACGCACTCAACGGCGAAATACTTGCCTTCGCTCATGTCATCCGAACCCAGTCCCAGATAGCCATCCACCATGCCGGCCACGGCTGGCTCTAGAATCGCGGGATCGACCGATGACACGGCATCCAGATAGGCCGGCAGGGCATAGCGCGCATCGTCGAACGCCAGCGCCCAGCGGGTCAGCTCGACCAGCGCGCGCCCGGTGACGTCGATCGTGAAAGGCTGGCCATTGCGCGGATCAGAAACGGTTACCGGCAGCGGGCGTACATTCAACCACTCGATCTGTTCAAAAATCGCATGCTCGAGATTGGGGTAGCGCCGGTGGCAGTAGCGGTTCCGGTCGCAGGCCTTAAACAGCTTTTGAAACGCTTCCTCGACGCCGGCGGCCTGAGATTCATAGGCGCGAACCTCCGGCGGATAGGGCGAGTCCAGAATGACCGACCGAATGCCCTCCGGCGCGTCGCGCATCGCCGCCAGAGCCAGGCGCGTGCCATAGGAGACGCCATGCAGGTTCCACTGCTTGATGCCCAGGAGATGGCGCAGATCGGTCAGGTCTTTCACCGTCTCGCGCGTGCCATAGAGGTTGAGATCGATGCCTGCGCCGATGAGGCGGGTCCGGCATTCGGCGATTGCCTGGCGATAAATCTCCCGCACCCGCACCGAATCTTCCAAGGACCGGAGCATGTCCATGCCCCGCGCGTCGGCTTCGGTGCAGTTGAGATTGGGCTCGGACATGCCGTTGCCCCGCTGCTCGAACAGGATCAGGTCGCGGCCCTTCATCCAGGGCCAGAAATTGGCAAACAGCCACCAGTTCTTGATGCCGTCCTTGTCGGCACCGATCGGCTGGCCGGGGCCACCAGTCAGGAAAACGACGGGATCGGCTTTCGACTTGCCGGCGGACGCTTTGATGACAACGACAGGCAGACGCACGGTCCGGCCGTCAGGCTCGGCGTGGTTTTCCGCCACGGTCATATAGCCGCATTCAGCCTTCTGTCCCTTGGGCACGGGAAACCAGCATTCGGCCGCTTCGTATTGCGGCAGAGTCCCTGCCGCCGCCGTGGCGGCCGAAACCGGGCTCGCCAAGATGCCCGCAAACGCCAAAGCGCCGATTGCCCTGGAGAGCGAATTTCCAATCATGGATTGCCTCAATTTCGCCGCCGGGACGGCCCCGCATTCGGGGCTTCTCGGCTATCTGGTGTTGTCCCAAATGCCCTGGGCGGGAGCCTAGGCGACGCGGGTTAGTAAATTGATAACCTGAAGCGCAGCCCCGGTTCGCCGCTAGCGCCGATCGGCCGCATTGCGGCAAGTTGTGGAAATCGTTAGCTTCCCAATCGCCATCCGCAGGTTTCACAGGTTAATGGCCGATGATCCAGCCCGCCTCCGTCGACGAAACCCTCGCCCTGCTGAAGACCGGCAACTACGTGGCCGACCGCAGCTTGGCCACGGCGCTGTATCTGGCCCTGTCCTTGAAGCGGCCGCTGTTTCTGGAAGGCGAAGCCGGTGTGGGCAAGACGGAGATCGCCAAGGTGCTGGCGACGACAATGTCTCGGCGCCTGGTGCGGCTGCAATGCTATGAAGGCCTCGATGTCGCGTCGGCGGTGTACGAGTGGAACTATGCCCGGCAGATGATCGAGATCCGCCTCGCCGAAGCGACGGGCGACAGCAATCGTGACACGCTGGGTTCCGACATTTTCTCGGAGCGGTTCCTGATCAAACGGCCGCTACTGCAAGCGCTGCAGAAGGACGTGACCGGCGCCCCGGTCCTGCTGATCGACGAGTTGGATCGGACGGACGAGCCATTTGAGGCCTATCTTCTGGAGGTGCTGTCGGATTTCCAGATCACCATTCCGGAGATCGGCACCGTAAAGGCCGAGGAGCCGCCGATCGTCATCGTCACCTCGAACCGCACGCGGGAGATTCACGACGCGCTCAAGCGCCGCTGCTTCTATTACTGGGTGGACTATCCCGACGCGGTGCGCGAGCTGGAAATTCTTCGGGTCAAAGCGCCGCGGGCCAGCGATGCCCTCAGCCGCGAGGTCGTCGGCTTTGTGCAGAACCTGCGCAAGCGCGATCTGTTCAAGCTGCCGGGCATTGCCGAAACGATTGATTGGACCGAGGCCCTGGTGCAGCTCAACTGCGTGGCGCTCGACAGCCGGGCGATCGACAACACGCTGGGTGTCCTGCTGAAGTATCAGGATGACATCGCCAAGATCCGCGGCAGCGAGGCGGCAACGCTGCTGCAGCAGGTGAAGAACGAACTGGCCTCCGCCCAGATGTCGCGGCGCTGATCCGCCGCCGTTCGCTTTCGATTCTTCGAGCTGCGGCCCTAGGCGTGTGCGCAGCTGGCAGGCCCGTCGCCGATGCGCTATGACCTCAGGGAATGTAACGGAATGAGTCGAAGGGAAGAATTCCAGCCGATGATTCCTTCCGGCGAACCACCCGGCGATGGCCGGCTCGTCGAGAATTTGATGCACTTTGCGCGCACCTTGCGTGCGGCGGGGATGCCGGTCGGTCCCGGCCGCGTGCTCGACGCCATTCGCGCAATCCAGGCCATCGGCATCGGCAACCGCGACGATTTCTACTGGGCGCTCCACGCCAGTTTCGTGAACCGGCGGGACCAGCATGAATTGTTCGACCAGGCGTTCCATATCTTCTGGCGCAATCCGAAGCTGCTGGAGCGCATGATGGCGATGCTGCTGCCGCAGATGCGGGCCCCCGCGAAGGACGAGGACCGCGCGGAAATGATGCGCCGGTTGGCCGAGGCGCTCGGGAACAAAGACTCCGGCGGCGGCGATGGGGAAGAATCGGCAGAAAGTGAAATCGAAGTCGACGCCGCCCTAACCTATTCAGACCGCGAGCTGCTGCAGGCCATGGACTTCGAGAAGATGTCAGCCGATGAGCTGGCGAAGGCGAAGCGGCTGATCGCCGGCATGCGGCTGCCCATCATGGATGTGGCGACACGGCGCTACCGCCCGGATCGCAACGGCGCGCGGATCGATATGCGCAATTCCCTCCGTGCCGCGCTCCGCGCCGCCGATGCCATTCCATTGCGGCGCCGCGCCGTTCGCCGCCGGCATCCGCCGCTGGTGATCCTTTGCGACATTTCCGGTTCCATGAGCCGCTACTCGCGCGTCGCCCTGCATTTCATGCATGCCGTGACCAACGACCGCGACCGGGTCTATGCGTTCCTGTTCGGAACGCAGTTGACCAATGTGACCCGCGACCTGCGCCATCGGGACATCGATCTGGCGCTGGAAATGGTCGGGCAGAAGGTGCGGGACTGGTCGGGCGGCACGCGGATCGGGCAGTGCCTGCAGGAATTCAACGCGCGCTGGTCGCGGCGCGTTCTCAGTCAGGGCGCCGTCGTCCTGTTCATCAGCGACGGGCTCGACCGTGAGGGCGGACAGGGACTGGCGAAAGAGATGGAACGCCTGCATAAGTCCTGCCGACGGCTGATCTGGCTCAATCCCCTGCTTCGCTATGAGGGTTTCGAGCCACGGTCCCACGGCGCGCGCGCCATCATGCCCCATGTGGACGACCACCGGCGCGTCCACAATCTGCAGAGCCTAGCGGACCTGACCGAGGTTCTCAGCCAGCCGCGGCGGCGGCGGCTCGAGGCGAGGAGCGAGTGGATCGGCGCGATCGAGAACTAAACGCCGAAATCAATGCAGCATATCGCGAATGGTGTTCAGCAGATCGTTCGGCATGAACGGCTTGGGCAGCGAACGGTCGGCACCGATCTTGCGCGCCAAATCCAAAAGGCCGGTGCCCAGACTGGGTCCGCCGCCGGAAATGGCCAGGATCTTCACTGTGCCATGCATCTCCCGCAGCCGACGAATGGTTTCGATGCCGTCCACCTGGGGCATCATGATATCGGTGATGACGAGGTCAATCTGGTTGCCCTTCATCATGCTCTCGGCGTGAGACCCGTTCGCCGCGGTCATCACATTGAACCCCGCGGAACTCAGTGTGTCCTCGAGCGTCGATCGAACCAGCAGATCGTCATCGATCAAGAGTATGCATATCGCCATCGTCGTATCTCCTCGTGAAGAATTGACTCCGAACGCTCGGGCCGATCAATGCAGCGTCGCGCTTGTATCAAGGGCCTCACGAACCTTGCGCGCCAAATCCCCCGGTGAATAAGGCTTCGGCAGCCAGAGCCCCTGCTCATCGTGATGCCCCTTGGCATATCCCGAAGTGTACAAAACCCTGAGCTCCGGCCGCTGGCGAACAGCCTCCTTGGCCAGCACCACGCCGCTCATGCCGCCGGGCATGACGATATCCGTCAGCAGCAAATCGATATCCTTGTTCGTGTGCAGTTCCATGAGCGCCGAAGGCCCGTTCTCGGCCTCGCGCACCGCATAACCCAGATGCAACAGCAATTCTCGTACGGTGGTTCGCGCCTGCGGATCGTCGTCGACGCATAAGATGGTCTCGCTACCGTGCGGCACGAACGAAGATGAATCCGCCGCCGGCTTGTTTTCGGGTTTGACCGCTTCGCCCTCGGAGCGCGGCAGATAGAGCTTAAAGACCGTCCCCTTGCCCACCTCGCTTTCGACATCGATCCAGCCACCCGACTGGTTCGCGAAGCCATAGATCATGCTGAGGCCCAGTCCGGTGCCCTTGCCGACTTCCTTTGTCGTAAAGAAAGGCTCGAAGACTTTGGCAAGGATCGTCGGGGTCATGCCGCTGCCGCTGTCGGACACGGCGAGCATGACGAACGCTCCCGAGGGCTTCTCAGAATTCGCGGGATCGATATGCAGGATCTGGTTGGAGGTGATGATATCCAGCGTGCCCGCATTGTTCATCGCGTCGCGCGCATTGACGGCGAGATTGACCAACGCCGATTCCAGTTGCGCGGGATCGATATGGGTCTGCCAGAGATCCGATGCGAGATTGAGTTTGATTTCGATCGTCTCACCCAGCGTCCGGCGCAGCAACTCGGTCAAGCCGGACACCAGCGCGTTCACATCGGTCGTCTTGGGCATCAGCGTCTGGCGGCGGGAGAACGCAAGAAGCCGCTGCGTCAGGTCCGCGCTGCGTTCGGCCGCCTGACTGATCATGCCGAGCCGCCGCTGTGTCGCCGCATCGGACGGCGCAGAGGCCATGACCATGTGGAGATTGGCGATGATGACCGTCAGCAGGTTGTTGAAATCATGGGCCACGCCGCCGGTCATCTGCCCGATGATGTCCATCTTCTGGGCCTGGATCAGCGCTTCGGTCTGGCGCCGGCTTTCAGTCACCTCGATCATAACGCCATAGGCCACATAACGGCCATCGGCCTGCTGATCGACGTCGACGATGTCCCGCACCCAGACCGTTGTGTCGTCCTTTCGCAGCATCCGGTATTCCTCCGACGCGCCGCGCTTCTGGGCATGCAGCGTGCGGGAGGTCTCCAGCATGCGCGGGCGGTCGTCAGGATGGACCCGCGACAGCCAGAATCCTTCGCCGCGCCAGGCCGAAACCGGATAGCCCAACAGCGTTTCCGCCTGCGGACCGACATAGGTGTATCGTCTGGTCTCGAGATCCCAGGTGTAGGGTATGATATCCGTCGATTCCACGAGATGCCGGAAACGGCGCTCGCTCTCCTGCAGCTTCTCTTCCGCCAGCTTCTTCTCCGTGATATCGCGGCCGACTGACTGATATCCGAGCACATTGCCTTCGGTATCGAAAAAGGCGCGGTCGGTCCATTGCTGATAGCGGACCTGACCATCGGGCCGAATGTCCTTCTGTTCCATCGTGGCGACCGGATGGTCCGGCGTAAGCTGCGCCAGGTATTGGCGGACGCTGTCCTGCTCCGTATCGGGAACCAGTTGGAAGAAGGGGACATTGAGAAGTTCGTCGGGCGTCCGGTTGAAATATCGGCAATAGACGTCATTGACGAAGGTGAGAGTGCCGTCCGCGCGAAACCGGATCAAGAACTCCGTCTGATCCTCGATGATCGCGCGAAATTTGGCCTCGTTCCGTTGCAGTTCGAGTTCTGCCTTTTTGCGGTCCGTGATCTCGACACTGACCGTAGCGACGTATTTGACCCGGCCGGCATCGTCGCGCAGCGGCGCCTTCGAGGCGAGCCAGGTCGTCGTACGTCCGTCCGAATGTAACCGCTCATTCTCGTAAAGCGCCGAGGGTTGGCCGCTGGCGATGACTTCGGCTTCACGTCCCTCGACAACTTCCAGAAGCTCCGGCGAATAGAGTCCGGCGGCAGTGCGACCGCTGAACCAGTCCGGGGGCTTGTCGTGAAACTCGGCATAGGCGTTGTTGACCAATACGTAGCCGCCCTGAAGATCCTTCACGTTTATGGTCGCCGGCACGGCATCGATCACCGATCGCAGCAGCGCCTGACTCTCGGTCAGCGCTTCCTCAGCTTTCTTTTTCGCGGTGATGTCGATAATGCTGCCGTAAACGACCGTCCGACCGTCGGTATCGGTATCAAATTGAAAGACGTCGCGAACCCACAGGACTTCGCTGTTGTTGGCGACAATTCGGTATTCCAGTTCTCCGCTGCGGTTTTGTTCGCAGGCGATACGCCATTCCCTGTCGAACCGCTCCCGATCCAACTCGTGCACATGCTGATGGCGAAAGCCCTCAAAATTCCAGGCATGCATCCCAATCTGCAGCAGCTTGGATATCTGTGCGCCGATATAGGTGTAGCGGTTCTCCGCCACATCGAAGCTGTAGGGAACCACATCCATCTTCTCGAGCATCAGCCGGTGGCGCCGTTCGCTCGCTTCGATGGCGCTCTCGATGCGCTTTCGCGCGGAGATGTTGATCACGAGGCCATGGATGACGCTGCCGGCTTCCCGATCGGTGACCTTCATCTGATCGCGCAACCAGATGAAATCACCATCCGGTTTCAGCAGCCGATACTCGAATGTGCGCACCGGCATCTTGCTGGCGGCCGTCTTCAACAGGTGTTCGAACCTCACCCGATCGGCGGGATGGACGCGCGACAGCCAGAAGCCGGGCCGCACGAGTTCTTCCGGCTGAAAGCCCAGGATATGTGCCGCCTGCGGTGAGATGTAGCTGTAACGATGCTCGGCAATGTTCCAGACGTAAGTTACAGCCTCGATCGATTCCAGGAACTCCCGGAATGCCTCGGGACTTGCGGCAGCAATGTCGAAAGCTGGGGCCGCAATATCCGGCTCCGTGGTGCTTTCCGGGGACTGGTCGTCCCGCTGCCGTTTCTGAAACACGTTCCAGACCATCGTCAACCTGCGTCCGACATTGCGGCCGGCTTGGGCCGGTCGCGGGTAATAGCCATCCGTCGCCAATCTTCACCCTTCTGGTTTCAATAGAATTTCCGTCTAGACTAGGCATAGGTTTGGTACAAAAGCCCTTGGCGCTCCGGTCTTAGGTGATGTTTCTGGCCTGGACCGACGGGCATTTCGACCTCTGGGGCTGGGTACGCCTGGGCCTGCCCCCTATATCTCTATGTGTCCGCAACTGTGTCTGGCTGGAGTTACGACCGAGGAGGTTCCATGCTCGCCCCGCAATCCGTCTATGCCGACGATGTGCTGGAACAAGCCGCCCAATGGCGTGCCCAGGGCAAGGCGGTGGCCCTGGCAACGGTGGTCAGCACCTGGGGCTCCTCACCCCGGCCCACCGGCAGCCAGATGGCCATCGACGATACCGGGGCGATGACGGGCTCCGTGTCGGGCGGCTGCATCGAGGGCGCCGTGGTGCATGAGGCCCTGGCCGCGATCAAGGATGGCAAGCCCCGCCTGCTGGATTTCGGCGTCACCAACGAGCAGGCCTGGGAAGTAGGCCTCGCCTGCGGCGGCAAGGTCCAGGTGTTCGTGGAGCCTGTGCAATGAAGGATATGGACCTAAAAGAGCTGATCGCGGAACGGGCAGCCAAGCGCCCCGTTGCATTGGTCACCGACCTCAAGTCGGGCAGTCAGGAATTTGTTTACGATAATGAAGAAGCAACCAAATCCAGCCTTGGCTCAGAAATCACATTAGCCGCACGGGAAGCGTTGCGGGCCGATCAAAGCGGCATCGTCGAGGCCGGCGGCCGGCGGCTCTTTATCCAGGTGCACAACCCGCCGCAGCGCCTGCTGATCGTCGGCGCGGTGCATATTGCCCAGGCCCTGGCGCCCATTGCGGCATTGGCGGGCTATGGGGTGACCGTCATCGACCCGCGCCGCGCCTTCGCCACCGACAGCCGGTTTCCCGGTCTATCCCTGTCCTCGGACTGGCCGGACGAGGCCATGGCTGCGTTGAAACCGGATCGGCGCACGGCAGTTGTGACCCTGACCCACGACCCCAAGCTGGATGACCCTGCCCTGGAAGCCGCCTTGCGGTCCGATGCGTTCTACATCGGCGCGCTGGGCAGCCGTAAGACCCATGGCGCGCGGCTGGCGCGACTGAAGGCCGCCGGGTTCGAGGACACGGTCCTGGCGCGAATTCACGGCCCTGTGGGCCTTTCCATCCATGCTGAGTCCCCCGCCGAGATCGCGATCTCCATCATGGCGCAGATTACCGCCGTGCGCCGCCAACCTCCGGAAACAGGCAGGCAGGAACGCGCCGCATGATTTTCGGCGAATTGCCGCTGGCGGAGGCCGAGGGGGCGATCCTCGTGCACAGCCTTCGCGTCGGCAAACTGGTATTCAAGAAAGGCCGGCACCTGACGGCAACGGATGTCGCTGGGTTGCGCGCGGCCGGCCAGGTTAGCGTCGTAGCGGCGCAGATGGAGGCCGGCGATGTCGGCGAAGACGCCGCCGCCGCCCGCCTCGCCGATGCTCTTGCGGGGCCGCATCTAAGCCGGGGCAACGCCTTTACCGGCCGATGCAATCTTACCGCAACGACACCCGGCCTGCTGGTGATCGACAAAACGCGGCTGGACCGGATCAATCTTGTCAGCGAAGCCATCACCGTCGCGACCCTCGCCCCCTTCGACCGGGTGGCGCCCAAGGAACTGGCTGTTACCGTCAAGATCATTCCTTTTGCCGTGCCGCAGTCCGATCTGGAGCAATGCCTCGCCATTGCCCGGGACCGCGAACCTCTGATCCGCATTGCGCCGTTCCGGCCGCGGGGAGTTGTGCTGATCCAGACCCGCCTGCCCGGCTTAAAGGAAAGCGTGCTCGACAAGACGCGCGACATCATGAATGGACGTCTGGCAGCGCTGGGCGCCGCGCCGGCGGCCGAGCAACGCTGCGACCATCGGGTGGATGCCCTGACCCGCGCCATCGCCGACGCCAGGTCCGGCGGCTCTGAAATGATCCTGATTGCCGGCGCCTCCGCCATTGCCGACCGGCGGGATGTCATTCCCGCGGCAATCGAGAGCGCCGGCGGCCGCATCGAACATTTCGGCATGCCCGTGGATCCCGGCAATCTGCTGCTGCTGGGTCAAATTGACTCGATCGATGTGATGGGGCTGCCCGGCTGCGTACGATCTCCGAAGCTCAATGGGTTCGATTGGATCTTGCAGCGCCGCATGGCCGATCTGCCGGTCGGCCGCGCCGATGTCATGGGCCTGGGCGCCGGCGGCCTGCTGAAGGAGATTCCCTCGCGGCCGCAGCCGCGCGCCGGCGACACGCCAGCACCACAGCCTTCGCGGGGCGGCCGCATTGCCGCGCTGGTGATGGCGGCCGGCCGCTCCAGCCGCATGGGCCCGGCCAACAAGCTGCTAGCGGACGTGGACGGCCAGCCCATGGTGCGGCGCGCGGTGGAGGCGGCGCTTGCGTCCGCCGCCCGGCCGGTTTTTGTCATCCTCGGCCACGATGCCCATCGCGTCCGCGCCGCGCTGCGCGGCTGCAGTGTGCATTTCATCGACAATCCCGACTACGCCGCCGGCATGAGCACCTCGCTGCGGCAGGGCCTAGCGGCATTGCCGGAGGATATCGACGGGGCGCTCATCCTGTTGGGTGATATGCCGCGGGTCGATCAGCCGGCGATCGACCGCCTGATTGCCGCGTTCAATCCTGTCGAAGGGCGCAGCATTTGCGTTCCCGTGTGGAACGGGAAACGGGGCAACCCTGTGCTATGGGCAAGGCGCTATTTTTCGGAGATGGCCGGAATATCCGGCGATGTCGGGGCGCGCCACCTGATCGGCGAGCACGGGGATCAAGTCGCCGAGATATCGATGCCCGACGACGGGACGCTAGTGGATATCGATACGCCGGAGGCGCTGAACGCGCTCCGCCGCGGCCGGGAAGCTTAGCGGACCCAGCTCAGTTGTAGCCGCAGATCCGCGGTGCGACGTTCATCTGTTTGCGCCGCGACACCAGCGAGTCAAAGCGCCGCATCGCGATCGCGACCTCGCCGGTCTCCATGAACTGCAGCGACGGCATCTTCTCCTGCAAGCGATGGATCGCCTCGACCGCGTCCATGCAGCGCTTCATCGCGCGTTCGCTGCTCTCCGTCGCCTGCCGCACCATATGGACCGTACCGGGGCCCGAGGCCGTGCGACTCACATGCGCTTCCCGTTGCACTTCAACTTGCAGAAGATCAACGGCCCTTACCAGATCACGCAATGCATCAGCCATGTCTATCCTCGCTCGTTGTCATCGCGGCCGCCCGTATTCCCGCGAGTTCGCTTTATTGCAGGCGCCCGCAAGCGCCCAAACACCCGCTATAATATTCTCCAAGTTGAACGGTTGATGCAACAAGTTTCGTTTTCAATTTCATTAAAGACAACCTGGATTGTCCGTTAAATACTTTCTTTAAGTTAATTATTATTTACCCGCGCGAGTTTAACCTTACCAGAAGGATCAATTTTATCTTTCAAAGGGAAAATATGCCGCGCTGGCGCCGCGGCCTTCTACTCGGCCGCTACCGGGACGGATGCGGGCCGCTGCCCGGGCAGCGCAAGCGCCGCGGCCAGCACTGCTGCTGCGCAAGCTGCAAGAATCCAGAACAGCACCGTGAAATCGCCGGAGATTTTGTAGAGTTCGGAGATCATCGGAAATGTCAGCGCGCTGACGCCGAGAGCGAAGAGATAGTTGACGGCGTAGATGCGGGATTGCCAAGCACCGGCAATGTGGCGTCCGATCAGCCAATCGGAAACAGGGATCTCGCCGAAGACAAGCAGCAGCGCCACGATGGTCACGCCCATCAGCGGCAACCCCCAGATCTGGCCAACCAGCGCCAGGATCGGCACCTGCAGCGACAGGATAAACAGCACCACCGGCTTCGCGCCATAGCGGTCCAGCAGCCGTCCGGTCGGCAGCTGGGCAAAAGCCGCCACCGCGAAGGCGACCGCCGCCAGCGCGCCCGACAGCATCAGGTTGCCGTCATCAAGATGAATCTGCTGCTCGAACAGCTTCGGCACCGCCACAGTGATACCATTGAAGATCAGGCCGCCAAACACCGCGGCAACGCCGACGAACGCAAACACGCGAATCAGCGCGGGCCGCAACGCGGCGGGGGCTATACCGGTGGCCGGCTCATCCTTCGGCACATCGACCTCACGCCCCATGAATCGCAGTGCCAGCAGCCCAAGAATGATGCTCGCGATGCCCGGCACGATGAATGCGGACCGCCAGCCGAAGGCCGCCGTGAGCAATCCCGTGAAGACGGCGGCGCCGGCAAAACCCATGTTGCCGTAGACGCCGTTCATGGCGATGGCGCGGCCGCTGCCATGGGCAAGCCGCACGACGGCAGCGATGGCGACTGGATGGTAGATGCCGGCGAAGACGCCGATCGCCGCCAGCGCCAGGGTCAAGGTGACCGGCCCGGTCGCAAGCCCCGCGGCAATGCCCGACAGGCCAAGGCCGATGAAGAAGACCACCATCATGCTGGAGCGGCGCCAGCGATCGCCAAGCCAGCCGGCGGGCAGCGTCGCGACACCGAGGGCGACGGCCGCCGCGGTTCCCAGCCATAGCGTGTCGGCATAGCCGCGGCCCCATTCCCGATGGATGGCCAGCACCGCCGTGGGAAAAATCAGCATGAAATAATGATCGAGGAAATGCGCGAGGTTGAGAAAGACAATAGGATGTGTTTGCCGCATTGCCCCCGCCTCGTCCTAGTTCGTCACGCTTTGCCGCTGCACATCGTCGGTTGTCGCACCGAGGATTCCGTGGCGGCGCAAGAACTCATGCACCTCCTCGAATCCACCGACCTCGTCGAAACCCACATGTCCCAGGCCCGGATAGACTTTCATCTCCTTGGGCGACGGCGCGAGCGCATACAGGCGCTCGCTGAACTTGATCGGGATCACCCGGTCGGCGGTGCCATGCATGATGAAAACCGGGCAGCGCACCTTGCCGATCTTGACCGTCGAATCGTAGCGATCCTTCACCAGCGGCTTCACCGGAAACATCCAGTAACGATCCTGCGCCACATCGACGACCGAGCTGTAGGGCGCCTCCAGCACCAGCGCGGCGCAGGAATACTCCGTGGCCATTTGCACCGCCACGCCCGATCCCAGCGACTCGCCATAGAAGACAACGCGGTCCGCTGTGACACCCTGCTGCCGCAAAAAATCGACCGCTGCCCGCGCATCGGCATAGAGTCCCTGCTCCGTCGGACTTCCGCCGTTGCCGCCAAAGCCGCGATACTCTGCCAGCAGAATTCCCATGCCGGACGCCGCATAGGGCACAATGCGGTCGGCGCGATCGCCGATGTTTCCGGCGTTGCCGTGGAAATGCAGCAGCACCGGCGCGTCCGGCGCCGGCGGCGGACGAAACCATGAGGTCAACTCGATGTTATCGGCGCTGGGATAGCTGACGGCCTGCAACACCGATTCAGCACCCGCCGCCGCGATGTCCGGCCGGGCGAAGTTGGGAAAATACATCAGATTGCGCTGGAAGACATACAGCAGCGCCATTACGCCGACATAGACGCCCGCGAGGCCCACGAGAAAACTGTACATGCGTCGCTTCATCCGCTCCGTCGGCATCGAACTTCGGCGAGCATGCCGCCCGCGCGCCATCAGAGCAACCGGGATAATCAAGGCCCGTCGCTTGCCAGACTCTCTTCCCGGAAGACGAGAAAATGCCGGACCGCGTCAACGCCTTCGGTTCGGCACCAATTGCGGTAGCCGCCGAGGCCGCGATTGCCGTATTCCAGGTCGGCATCGATCAGGCCGCGAAGGCGCAGCGATCGCGCCGTCGGATCGGTCAAGCCGTCGCGGCGGCGGATGAATCGGGCTTCGCGCTGATAACCATCGAAAACCTCCGCCGAATTGAGGCCGCAATACTCGACGACACCGTACATATAGGCGATTTGCTTGAAGGCAGCGCCGCGGGAGACTGACTCCTCGGCCTGGACAGCGGCCCCCGTCAGCAGCAGACCGGCCAACACAAGCCCCGCGCCAGATGCCATCGATTTCATGAGCGCAATCTTGAGCGGTGTCGCCCATCATTGCAAATTGCCGAAGTTATCTAGGCGACGACCCTCAAGACCGGCGTAGGGTGCGCAGGATCGCGATCGTTCTGCTCCAATGCTTCGGTTACCGCGCGCGCCAGCGTCGCCGTCGTAAGCGGCTTGCTCAACAGCGCAACCGCGCCGATTTCCCGCAGCCGCGCTTCGCCGACGCGTGCGCCGTAGCCCGAGCAGATGATCACCGGCAGGTCCGGCCGGATGGCGTGGAGGCACTCCGCCAATTGGTCGCCGGTCATGCCCGGCATCGTCTGGTCAGTGAACAGCAGATCGAAACTGTGGGGATCGCTCTTGAACATCGTCCAGGCCTTGTGCGGATGATGGCACTCGACTGCGTCATGCCCCATGTTCTGGAGTTTGGCGCAGATGACGGCCGCCAGATCCACCTCGTCGTCGACCACCAGAATTCGACCCCGCCGATTTCCGGTCACAACCATCTCTTCCGTCGCCTCCTCGGCCGGTTCGATCGCGCCATCGGCGGCAGGCAGGAAAATGTCGAACTGCGTTCCGGATCCGGCTTCCGATTCGACCCGGATGGCACCGCCATGGGCGACAACGATGCCATGCACCGCCGCAAGTCCGAGTCCGGTGCCCTTTCCCGAGGGCTTGGTGGTAAAGAACGGCTGAAAGATTTCGGCCAGCGTCTCCGCATCCATGCCGGTGCCGTTGTCGCGGATACTCAGGCGCACCAGCGGGCCGGGCGCCGGTGTGGACATCCACAGCACATTGGCCCGGCCGGCCCCCGGCTGCACATTGCCGGAGTTCGAGGCGTCGCGCAGCGCCGCCGGCGAAACCTCATGGCCAAGCACCTCGCGTCCGTCCACGACATCGAGCCAGATGTCGATGCGGCCCTGTTGCTGGCCGATCGCATGCATGGCATTGACGCAGAGATTCATGATCACCTGCTCGATCTGGCTGCGCCCCGCCTCGACGAGGCAGCGCCACTTGCCGACCGACAGGACGATGTTGATGGTCGACGGGACCGTGGCCTGCAGAATTTCCAACACGCCGTTGAGATCGGCGCCGAGATCGATAACCGTGCGATCTCCGCGGGTCTGGCGGCTAAAGGCCAAAATCTGTTCGATAAGATCTTTCGCGCGCTGGCCCGCCTTCAGGATCCGCTCGACGCGGCCGCGGACCGGGCTGTCGGCCGGCAGCTCGATCAGGGAGAGATCGCCCAGCCCCATGATGACGCCGAGAATATTGTTGAAGTCGTGGGCAATGCCGCCGGCAAGCCGGCCGAGCGCGTCCGAGCGCTGCGAGAGATGGAACTGTTCGCGCAGGCGCGACCGCTCGTCGTCGGCGCGATGGCGCTCGCTGGTATCGCGCACGACGCAGACAATCCCGCCGTCCTCCAGCAGGCGCAGGGTCAGCTCCTGCGGGAATGTCGCGCCGTCGCTGGTCAGGCCAATGGCCTCGCCGCGCCAGACACCGGCGGTTTTCAGATCGGGCAAGATCTCGCTTTCGAAGCGCTCCCGCTCGTCGGCATCGTAAGCCGTGATCCAGGGAAGTCCGACATAGCCGTCCCGTTCCGGCCAGTCATGCATCAAGGCATAGCTGCGATTGGCATAGGCCAACCTGCCGTCGCTGTCGATGATCGCAAGCCCGTCCAGCGATGACTCGAAAGCCGCCAGCCGGCTCTCAAGAACCCGCTCCGCCTGCCTCTTTTCAGTGATGTCGGTGAGAATGCTGACCAAGCCGCCCTGCGGTGTTCGCCGGTCGCCGGCCAGGATGGTGCGCCCGTCGGCCATCGACAATTCGACCGGGCCGACGACATCGCGGCATTGCCGCATCCGGCGCATTAGCCATTCCTCGGCGTTGCCGTCGATGCGATAGACATCCTGCTTGACCGCCTCACGCAGAACTTCCTCCAGCGTACGGCCATGTTCGATAAAGGGCGCAGCCTGCCGGTGCAGCGCACGGTAGCGGTCATTGGCCAGCACCAGCCGCTCATCAGTGTCGAACAGCGCGAATCCGTCGGTGATGCTCTCGATCGCGTCCGCGAGGCGGGCCTTTGTCCCGTCCAGTTCCCGCCCATCCGCAAGTGCGCGCTGGTACAGACTCCTTATTGCGCGCCTGTTCTTGAAGGCAACGCCGGTCAATCCGCCGATGCCAAGGATCAGGACCGCGAAAATCGCCGCAAAGACATAAAAGACCGTCCCCGGATCGTCGGCCGCTGCTCCGGTCTCGCCTAGCGCCAAGGAGCGGGCGATATCGGCCAGCGGTTCCCGCAGTGAGTCGAGCCGTTCCTTAAGAATCGAGTAACCGTTGGCGTCATCCGGACGAAGCCGGCGGACGCGATCGGCGATATCCGGCATGCGCGCCAGGGCAAAATAGACGATCTCGGTGGCGTTACCGGACGTATTCTCCGGCAATTCTGCAAGCTTTGGCATCCGATTCTGAAATACCGCCAGATCCTGCGACATGATCCGACGGCGATTCGAGGTGGGTTCCGCCATATAGGCCGATACGCTGGCGCTGAGCCGCAGATACGATGCCTGCGCTTCGACAGCGGTCCAGGACGCAGCCCGGTAATGCGCGGCGCTCCTGACATATTCGCCCATGCCGGCGACTACAGCCGCGCCCGCCATCAAGGCAAGCACGGCGATCAGCGCATAGAGCGCTGCGCGTCCCAATCTATGTCGGCGCAGTACCTGCATTTTTTCCGCGGAGCCGGGCTGGCTCGGATTTTGGCAACGGCCGCGATCCATAGGCTCCTATGCTTCCATGGAGAACCTATGCTCGCGCCGTTAAGCCGTGCTTTCGCCTGGTCGCAAACGTAACGCTGCCTAAATCGCGAATGGTTATGGGTAGGTCGGAGTAACGGGTATTAACGAAATGTGAATCGGGTTTGTCATGACTCACGGACGTGTGCTGGTTATCGACGACGATGCCAACCTGCGGGAACTCGTCGTCAACTACCTCAAGGACGAAGGCTACGCCGTATTGGGAACCGGCTCGGCGCGCGGCGCCAAGGAACTCATCGATGACGCGACCATCGACTTGATTCTCTTGGATGTCCGTCTGCCCGACGGTGACGGATTCGATCTGCTGCGCGAGATGCGCGCGGTGACATCGACGCCGGTGATCATGCTGACCGGGCGGGATACGCCGGCTGATCGGATCATCGGCCTAGAGCTCGGAGCCGACGATTTCATCGGCAAGCCGTTCGAGCTACGCGAGTTGCGTGCGAGGATCCGTTCGGTTCTGCGCCGCACCTATCGCGTTGACGAGCAGGATGTCGCTGCCACGATGGATGTTCTGATCTTTGCCGGCTGGACCGTGGATCTGACGCACCGGCGGCTGATCAACCCGTCGAACGGCGATGTTCCTCTGACCTCGGGTGAGTTCGACCTCCTGCGCGTTCTCGCCGAGCATCCCAAACGTCCCCTTAGCCGCGATCAACTTCTCGATCTCACGCGGTCGCGCGAATGGACGCCTTTCGACCGCAGCGTCGACGTGCTGATCGGGCGCCTGCGGCGCAAGATGATGGAGAATGGCGACACTATCGGCCTCATCAAGACCATCCGCAATGTGGGCTATGCACTCACCGCCGATGTGCGCCGGCGCCGCCTGGCGCCGACGAGCGGTCCAGGCGATGGCGGCGAAGCTCTCGCTTCCCAGAATCGGCACTAATTTGATTTCGAGTTGATTCAGGTTCAGGTCGCGCAGTTGCGACGGCAGTCGCCTGTGCGATCGCCGGTCTACAATCTCACTGGCCCTTTGGAAGGGACATTCGCGGCGGCCCGGCTTGCTGTCTGGAGAGACAGGTGGGGACGGGTGGAACGGGAATGCCGGACCGCCGCGAAGTGGGGGGAGAACGGACTGACACCTCCTTTGTTGCACGCGTGGACTGACTTTTATTTGTGAACGGCGACCCGGCGAAGGCGTCTCCAGGGACAAGCTGGGGAAGGGATGGACGGGTTTGCCGGGTCGCCGTCTGTCTTTCGAGAAGCAGCCTAGCGCCCTCATGTAATCGCCGCTTGACTATTTGCCCGGCATTTTGTGAGGAATTGTAAACGGCGGAACAAAACGGCTACTGTGGCATCGGGCGGCTGTTTCAGCCAGGTCCGCCCGGACATTTCCTTTGGTGCGGCTCATGGAAGAGATCGTTTTTTCCCATCCGCGGCATGACCGTCGCGCCATTCGGCCGTTCGAGGAACGCTCCGATGGCCGGGGATTGATTCGACTGGGCGCGCATCTTGCTGTTCTCGCCCTGACGGCGGCCGCCATCGCGGCCGCGCGCGGTTCGGTCCTGCTGCCATTGGCCATGCTTCTCCATGGCATCGCGCTCACGTTCCTCTTTGCCGCCGAGCACGAAACGATCCACCGGACCGCCTTTCGCAGCCGCTGGCTGAATGACATCGTGGCCTGGATTGCCGGTCTGGTTCTCCTGCTGCCGCCCGCCTATTTCCGGTATTTTCATTTTGCCCACCACCGGCACACCCAAGATCCCGAACGGGACCCCGAGCTGGCATCGCCGAAGCCCACCAACCTTGCGGACTGGTTCAAGCAGGCATCGGGCTGGCCCTATTGGCGCGGTCAGATCGGCGTACTGGCCGGTCATGCGCTCGGCCGAGTGACCGCCGCTTTCATTCCCGCCCGCAATCGCGCAGAGGTGATTTCCGAGGCGCGAATCTTCCTGGCGATCTATCTGGCGGCCATCGTCCTATCGGTAGCCAGCGGCACGGATTTGCTGCTGATCTACTGGGTCATTCCGGCGCTATTGGGGCAGCCGTTCCTGCGGCTCTATCTCATGGCCGAGCATACGGGGTGCCCCCTTGTGCCGGATATGCTCGCCAACTCGCGCACGACACACAGTAACGCCGCGGTGCGATTCATCGCCTGGAATATGCCCTATCACGCCGAGCATCATGCCTATCCTTCCGTGCCGTTCCACCGCCTGCCCGGCCTTCATCGATTGCTGCATGCGGATATCGGCATGGTCGCCCGGGGCTACTTCGAGGTGCAATGCTCGATTGTACGGCAATTTAGTCGTTCTTTCTGAACGCAACTGCCGCCGGCATCCACTCAATCCTATTGGGTCGCGCACCGAAACTATGGGTTGTACCCCAAACCCCATTTGCTTTCCGCCAATTAACATCGTTTCGCAAGAGGTCGGAAAGAATTCCGGCGTAACACTCGCATGTCCCCGCGCAAAAGTGACTGGGGTGAGCCAAGTCAGTTCGGTCGACGTGGGCGGAAAATCGTCATCAAGCCAGGCGACAACGCTCGTCTCGACTGCGTAAGCCAGAAAGGGTGAAAGCGAATGTCTACGAAAACTCTCCTCGGTGTTTCCTTGCTGTGCGGCGGTCTCGCGCTCAGCGGCTGCAGCAGCACCTCCATCGACACGGCGTCGGGCCGCGACGGCCTCGCCAACACGACCTGGTGGGTTCAGACCATCGAGGGCAAAGCGACCGCGCCTGCCGCCGGTTCGCGCGTGACCATCGATGAAAACGGAAATCTCGTCGCCTCCGCCGGCTGCACCAAGCTCACCGGCAAGGCGGCGCTCAGCGGTAACCGCATGGCCCTCACCAAGATCGACGTCGCCGACGAGGTCTGCGCCGGTTCGGCTCCACTGCAAGAGGCGCAATTGATCGACACGCTCGAACGAGTCGATCGCTGGGCAGTTCAGGAATCATACCTGTTGCTCTACTCGGAAGGTTCGACCATTCCCACGCGGCTCGCGCGCCATCCATAACCAAGCGCTAGCGGTCATCCTTCCTGCCGCGGCCCCCGCGTCTCACCCGCGGGGCCGCGGCTTTCTTTTCCGCGCCCTACTCCAGGCCGCCTACGCCCTCGGCAACGTCATAGACTTTGCCCCGGAACGCCGCCAGCAGCCGATCCATCTCCTCGTCTAGAGGGCGCGGCTCCTCCATCGGCGGCACGATTGCCCGGACTTCTTCCATGAGAGGCTTCAGCGCCGGCGGAATCTTGCGTCCAGTGGCGAAGAAAGCCTGTGAGGCAATAACGGCCAGGGCGCCCAAGGCGGCGTCGAGGCAGTAGCCAGCCTGCTCCTGGCCGCGCCAGGCGATGAAGGTCGGCGGTGCCGTATCGTTCTGGCCGAAACCGCCGCCTTCGCTCCCCGGCAGAAAGGTGCGCTGCGCCGCCCGTTTCGCTTCCTCCGCATAGCCGACCTGCACCATGTTCAGGCAGCCGATGTAACCGGCGCCGACCATGAGTTGATCGGGCAGCAGCGAGAAGCGGCCGTCGAGCAGCTTCGAGCCATGCTTGTCGGCGATCGTGCAGAGATCGGCGGCCGATGCGGCGAGATTGTCCAGCGCCGGATAGGCGCCGCCATTGTGATAGCCGCCTGTGCTGTAGACGCGCCCGAGAGGATGGGCTTCGTCGGGCGCGAGGAACACCGGATTGTCGGTGATCGCCTGCAGGCTGCGCGCGGCGACATCCCGCGCCTGCGCCAGCGCCCGGCGGAATTGGCCCAGCACCCGCGGCAGTATGCGATAGCTCACCGGCGCCTGATAGGGGCGCCGCTCATCATCGGCGCCCGCCAACAGCCGGCGCAAGGACTGCAGCGCCGCCACTTCGTGAGGATCGTTCCAGAGTTCCTCGAACTCCGGGGCGAAGTGGTTCAGCGGCGCCCTGATCGCTTCGGCCGAAAGAGCCATGACCTGTTCGGTCAAATCCAACCGCCGTTCCATCGCAATCACCGCGTCGGCGATCAGCGCCGTGGCGCAGGGCGATCCGTTGATCAGCGCGAGAGCTTCCTTCTCGCCGAGATCGAATTTCTCCGCCAAGCGATAGAATAGCGGCGCCAGGCCGAGGATTTCGCCGGCGCCGCCCTGGCCCATCGCCGATACCTCGGGCAGGCTGTGCTGCTGCAGCATCGCCGCCACGGCGGCCGCCAATTCCGGCGAGATCGCCGCGTGGCCTTCGACGAAATTGGCAAGTCGCGCAAAGACGAAGCCCCGCACCACCCGCGTCGGCAGGGCCGGCCCGAATGCCGCGGCCGCGCCATAGGGCGGATTGCGCGCATGGGCTTTGCGCGCGTCCGGCGCCAGGCGGATGCGCGCATTTTGGCCATAGCCGGTGGTAACGCCGTAGATGACGAGTTCCGGATCGCTGTCGATCAGCTTCAGGAACTGCCGGCGCCGCTCCGTCATGCGGACTGTTGCGCTCGGCGCAATGGTAACGACCTCGCCACGCCATGCTGCGGCGCGGTAAGCGGACAGCGTGAAGTCCGCCCTTGTTGCTAACTCGATAGTCATACTGTGGATTTCTCGTTTCGGTGGGAAATTCTACCGGGCTGGTGACAGGCCGATGAGGCTGCGGCGCCGCGCCGAACGGGCGGCGGCTGAGCCTTCAATACGGCTGATGCATAAGGATATTCTACAAGCTTCGCATGTATTTGGCCCCTGGGGCCACTTGCAATTCTTTTCAGGCAAGATCAAAGTACCCAAGACCTGTCCCTCGCGGAAGCATAATCCGCGAAGCCCGCAGTGAATTGCTGCGGCGGTGTTAGTTTGGCGCTTCGGGGTCGGGACAAACCATGGGGGAGCGCCAGGAGCAGAGTGACTTTCAATGAACGATCACAGCCAATCCGGCGGCCCCGCCTCGGAGCTGCAGGGCAAAGTTAAGTGGTTCAACGTCGAGAAGGGTTATGGCTTCGTGACTCCGGAGGATGGATCCCAAGACGTCTTCCTCCATATCTCCGCGCTGAAGCAGGCAGGACTGCAGGACGCGCCTGAAGGCGCCACCATCCATTGCGAGGTGGGCCAGGGACGAAAAGGCGTCCAGGTTCTGCGTGTGATCCAACTCGACGCTACCACGGCAACGCCGCGGAATCAGAAACCTCGCCGTCCCTATCCGCCGCGCTCGGCGCAAGGCTAGCGGCTGAGAGCCTGTTGTACGGTGAGCGCCGCCCAAGGGCGGTGTATCGCGGCGCGCTTGCGCGGAATGGCGAACGCCGCTCGTTGCGCTCTCCTTAACTCGCGGCAAATCCAGTCCCGGCTTTCTGCGTCGACATCTCCATTGCGGCTGCAGATTTTTTCGCGCAAACAGATTTGGCCGGGCGAATGACACTGCGCGGATCTGTGATCGGGAGTATCGAACAGCAGCAATGATCGACGCACGGGATTTCCGCCGCGCCCTCGGCTCCTTTGCCACGGGCATCACCGTAGTCACCACCGCTTCGCTGGATAGCGGCATGATCGGCATCACGGCGAACTCGTTCAACTCTGTATCGCTGGATCCGCCGCTTGTCCTGTTCAGCCTCGACCGCCGTGCCTACAGCGTGCCGGCCTTTCATCAGGCGGGCCATTTCGCCATCAATGTGCTGTGCGACGACCAGCGGCATTTGTCGCAGATTTTCGCCACAGCGCTGATCGACAAGTGGGACAATGTTTCCTACGAACTGTGGAATACCGGTTGTCCGATCCTGACAGACGCGCTGGCAAGCTTCGAATGCAAGACCCAGCATATCTATGACGGCGGCGACCATCTGATCTTCGTCGGCCGCGTCAGCAAAATGCGGTACCATTCCGAAGGCGCGCCGCTGCTCTATTTCCGCGGCGCCTATCGCCGGATCGGCGATCACCATTGACCCGTCCGCGTTTCCGCGGATATTCCGCCCCATTCCTCAGTAGCCCAATTGGTCTGTAATTGGTTCATTTGGCGTGCGGTTGGTTGCAATTGGCTTGCTTCGGTTTTTCCGGATCGTGTAATTTTATTGGCGAAAGCGGCAGCCGGCGCCGGCCGCCAATCTGCCGCAGGAAAATGACGGGTGGGAAGACCACCCCTGGCAGGAGCGTCACGAGGAGCAAATGAGTCAAAAAAAATGGGGACCCGAGGATTTCTGGGGGCTGGGCTTCGAATTCGATCCACAATGGCTTTTGACCGATGAGCAGAAGAAAATTCAAACGCTGATCATCGATCTCGCGCAGAAAGAAATGCGCGAGAACGCCATCGAGTCCGACAAGAAGCTGCTTTTTCCGCGCAAGAATTTCCAGATCCTGGCCAAGCACGGCCTACTCGGCCTGTTGGTGCCGAAATCCCTCGGCGGTCTCGGCCAGAACCACGTCTGCGCCGCCATGGTGGTGGAAACGATCGCCCGCTACGCCTGCCCCTCCACCGCCATGTGCTATACCATGCATATCGGCGCGGTTGCCGCGGCGTTATTCCGCCACCATGACAATCCGGTGCTGCAGGACATCATGCGGCGCATCGACAAGGATTGCCTGGTCGGCACCCTCTCCTATTCCGATCCCGAGACCGGTTCCCACTTCTGGTACCCGATCTCCTCCGGCGCCGAGAAGGTCGAGGGCGGCTACAAGGTGCGCAAGAAGGCGTCCTGGACCACCTCCGGCGGCTTTGCCGATTGGTATGTGCTGCAGACCACGAGTCCGGAGTTCGGCGGCAACTATGCCGATCTCACCTGCTGGCTCGCGATGGGCAATGAAGTGAAGGCAGAGCCGTCGAAATGGGACGGTCTCGGCCTGCGCGGAAATCAGTCGGGCACGCTGGAACTCGACAACGTCTTCATGAAGCCCGACCGCATGGTCGGTCCCAAGGGCGACGGTTCGAAATCCAACGACGAATGCGTCGATCCGTTTTTCCTGCTCTGTTCCTCGGCCTGCTGGAACGGCATCTCGCTGGGGATGATCGATATCACCAAGCGGCACACCACGATGAAAAAGCACGCTGACGTGGGCATGCGCGTCGCCGACTATCCAACCATCCAGGACTATGTGGGCGAGGCGATCATCGACACCAACGCCTGCCGCTCCTTCGTCTATGGCATGGGCAAGGCGATGGACGACGCCACCAACAATTGCGACTGGTCGATCCACAAGGATCTGGATGCCCTGCCCCGCGCGCAATATCTGCACTGGATGTGGCAGGTGAAGTTCGCCGCCGCGAAGAACGTCGCCCATGTGTCCGATAAGATGCTCCATGCCTGCGGCGGCACCGGCTACAAGCCGGGGCTGCAAATCGAGCGCCTGCTGCGCGACGGCAAGGCCGGCTGGGTCATGGGCCCGACCAACGAAGTGCTGCGCCAGTTCGTCGGCAAGTCGGCGCTTTTGGGCTTCCAGTCGCTCGACTACTGGAACCAGGCCGTTAACGAACGGGTGCTCAACAACGAGATCAAGAAGCTCGACGCCAAGGGTAAACGGGAGCTGGCCGACAGGCTGCTCAAGGAAGCCCAGGCGAAAGCCGCAGAATAGCGGCCTCGGGGCGGAAGCCGAGAACGGGAGAACAGCGGCGCCGCAGTGAGAACATCGCATGCGAGTCCTGGGGCGGGCCTAGTAGGCCCGCCCTTTTTGCTGACGCCCGCAGCGCCGAGACCCCTCCCCCAAACGCCGGCGCCAGTGTAACCTCGCCGGCCACGGATTTGTCCGCCGCATGTTTCGGAGACGTCATGACTCCGCCTACCGCCTTTGTCGATCGTCTGCCGAAGAGCGAGCTGCATATCCATATCGAAGGCAGCCTAGAGCCGGAGCTGATGTTGGCCCTCGCTCGGCGCAACGAGATTCGCCTGCCCTATGACTCCGTCGAGGCGCTGCGGCATGCCTATGATTTCCGCAATCTGCAGGACTTCCTGGATCTCTATTACCAAGGCATGTCGGTGCTGCGGACCGAGCAGGATTTCTACGATCTGACCTGGGCCTATTTCGCGCGCGTTGCCGCGCAGAAGGTCGGCTATGTCGAATTGTTCTTCGATCCGCAGGGGCATACCTCGCGCGGCGTCGCGCTGGAAGCCGTGCTCGACGGTATCGACCGCGCCCGCGCCGATGCCGCCGAGAAGCTCAATCTTAAATCCCGCGTCATCATGTGCTTCCTGCGCCATCTCGACGAGGCGGATGCGGAACGCGCCCTCGACGCCGCCCTCGCCCACACGGGACGCATTGCCGGAGTCGGCCTGGATTCCTCGGAGGTCGGACACCCGCCCGGCAAGTTCAAGAACGTCTTCCGCCGCGCCCGGCAGGAGGGCTTCCATCTTGTCGCGCATGCCGGCGAGGAAGGGCCGCCGGCCTATGTGTGGGAGGCGTTGGATGTCCTCGGCGTCGACCGCATCGACCACGGCAATCGGGCGATGGAGGACGAAGCGCTGGTGCGGCGTCTGGCGGCGGACCGCATGGCGCTCACCGTCTGCCCGCTTTCCAATCTGCGGCTCTGCGGCGTGCGCGACCTGCGCGAGCATCCGCTGAAGCGCATGCTGGACAAGGGACTATTCGTCACCGTGAATTCGGACGATCCCGCCTATTTCGGCGGCTATGTGGGCGAGAATTACAGCGCCATCCAATCCGCCCTCGGGCTTGCCGACGCCGAGATGCGCATCATCGCCCGCAATGGCTTCGCCGCTTCCTTCATGGCCGATGAGGAGAAGAAAGCCGCGCTCGCGGCCTTCGATCGCGCGGTGGCCTAGGGCGGGATCAGGCTGCGGGCTTCACAGCAGCGCCGGCAGGCACCAATACCTTCGGCGCGACCCGGTCCTTGTTCAGCCGCCGCTCCATGTAGTTGAAGCAGCGCGTGATGATGAATGTCAGCACCATGTAGACCACAGCCGCAGCCAGCAGCGGCTCGTAGGTGCGGAAGGTGTCTGCGCGAATCTTCTGCACCATCCCCAGCACCTCGGCCACCGCCACCGTCGAAGCCAGCGCCGTCGCCTTCAACAGCAAGATCACCTCGCCGCTGAAAGCCGGCAGCGTGATCCGGATGGCGCGCGGCAGGATCACGCGCCGCAGCATCAGCCAGCGGGACATCCCGAAGGCCTTGCAGGCCTCGATCTCGCCATGGGGTACGGCCTGGATGCCACCGCGCAGGATCTCGCCGGAATAGCCGGCGACGTTCAGGCTGAGCGCCAGGCAGACATAGTAAAAGCCGTCGCGCAAATAGGGCCAAAGGAAGCTGTCGCGAATGCCGGGAATCCCCGGAAACAAGCTACCAAGGCCAAAGTAGATCAAGTAGATCTGGGCCAGCAGCGGTGTGCCGCGCATGATCAGGATGTAGAGATAGCTCGGAATCCACAGCAGCGGATTGTGTGACACCCGTGCAAGCGCGACAGGCACCGCCAGAAGATTGCCGATAATCCCCGCAACCACCAGCAGCTTCAGAGTCATCCACGCGCCCGCAAGCAACAGCGGAAACAAACTGAGGAAGAACTCGAGTGAACTTGACATATCTTCCCCCGTCAGGCCCGCCGAAGGCCGCGCGTGGAGCGGCGCTCGAGCTGCTGACTGCCGATCATCGAAATGATCGTGAGCACGAGGAAGCAAAGCGCCGTCACCGCATAGAAGAACATGTAGTCCCGCGTCGAGGCGGCCGCCTGCTTGCCGGCAAACAGCAGCTCATAGTAGCCGACGACACTGATGAGAGAGCTATCCTTGATCATCACCAGCCAGAGATTGTTGAGCCCCGGGAGCGCATAGCGCATCAACTGGGGGAACAGGATACGGCGGAAACGCAGAGTCGCAGGCATGCCGTAGGCGCGCGCGGCTTCCATCTGGCCCTTCGGCACGGCAAGGATGGCGCCACGGAAAACCTCTGTCATATAGGCGCCGACAATGAAGCCGAGCGCCGCGACGGCGGCCCCGAAGGGACTGACGTCGATCCCTTCGCCCAGGCCGATCGTGAGAAGCAACTGCTTCAGTGCGGATGTGCCTGTGTAATAGATCAGGATGATCAGCAGCAGTTCCGGTACCGCGCGCACGAACGTGGTATAGATATCGGCGATCCAGCGCAGGACGCGGTGATGGGAAAGCTTGGCGCCGGCGCCGAGCAGGCCCAGGACCATGCCCACGAGATAGGCGCAGATGGATATCTGGATAGTCAGCCACGCGCCGCGCAGAAGTTCATCGCCCCAGCCTTGATCGCCGAAGCTCAGGAGACCGAGAAAGGACGTCTCATCTGCCATGGCCGCGTTGCACAGGATGGACGCGGGGCTGGACCGAAAGCGTGGCCCGTCCCCGCTCCATTGCTCGTGCCGTTATGAGGAACGGCCGGAGATATCGAAGTCGAAGTACTTCTTGGCGAGTTCGTTGTACTTGCCGTTCTCGAGCAGCGCCTTGATGGCGGTGTTCAGCTTGCCTTCGAGGTCGTCGTCCTCCTTGCGCATGCCGCCGCCGACTCCCTCGCCGAAGATCGGATCGTCGGGGGCCTGGGCCTTCACCTCATAGTCCTTTCCTGTATCCGACTGCAGGAAGGCGTCGAGCGCGATGGCATCGGCCAGCAGGACATCGACGCGACCGGCGACGAGGTCGGCATTGGCATTGTCCTGAGTATCGTAGATTTTGATCTCCGCGACGTCGCCATAGGCCTTCTGCGCGAAATCCGCGTGGGTGGTGGAGGTCTGCACGCCGATGATCTTGCCGTTCAGACCTTCGGAGCTGATCTGGATGTCCGAACCCTTCGCGGCAACGAATACTGCCGGCGTGTCATAGTACATTTCCGTGAAATCGATCACCTCTTTGCGCCTGTCGGTGATCGACATGGACGACCAGATCACGTCGATCTTCTTCTCCTGCAAGGAGGGGATGATGCCGTCCCAGGCCACTTCCACCAGCTCGCATTTCGCCTGCATCTCCTCACAGACCAAGTTCATCAGATCGATCTCAAAACCTTCCCAAACGCCCGCTGCGTTCTTGCTCGAGAAAGGCGGATAGGGCTCGGCCGCGACGCCGAATTTGATTGCGTCCTGCGCCTGGGCGCCGACGGAAAAGGCCAAAGCCGCAGCAGCAATCACCGTTCCAAGAATACGGTTCTTCATGATGTCTCCTGTTTGTTTCGCGCGGCATTCCCGGGAGAATGCCGCGCCTCCCTGCAGGGCCGCTTCTTATAGGGGCAGCCCCGTCTGGCCACAGGCTAGCACAGACGGCGGGGAAGAAAAGCGGATAAAAATCAAAGCCGAACGCCTCGCCAGGCGTTCAGGCGGAACATTGCCGCGCCAGGGCGGAGCCTATTTCTTGCCGTTTCCGGACAGGGCCGTCAGCGCCCCTAGGCCGATGAACACGCCGCCGGTAAACCAGCGCTGTGCGGTCAAAAATCGCGGCTGGCCGCGCAGGATGTGTCCGAACGAACCGGAGATCATCGCATAGGTCCCGTCGCTCACGATCGCCAGCACGACAAACACCGCGCCCAGCAGCAGCGCCTGCTCGGTAAAGTGCGCGGCATCGGCGAATTGCGGCAGAAACGCCAGGAAGAACAGCGCCGTCTTCGGATTCAGCACGTTCACGACAATGCCATCCACGAACAGACGCCGCAGGCTCTTCGATTCGATCTTCGGATCGGCTGTGGTCCGGCGCTTGTTCAACAGCGTCATCACGCCGAGATAGATGAGGTAGGCCGCGCCCACATACTTGACGATGCTGAAGGCCAGGACCGACGAGGTCACCAGCGCCGACAGGCCCGCGACAGCAGCGACGACATGGAACAGCGAACCCAATGCCACGCCGAGCACGGAAACAAACGCTGCCAGGCGCCCCTGCGAAATGCCGCGGGCGACGATGAACAGGACCGCCGGCCCAGGCACGACCAGCATGACAATGCTGGCACCGATGAAAAGAATGAGCTTATGCAACTCCGGTAGATGCAATTCCATGGGGGACTCCTTTCCGGCATGAATCCCGAGCCGCCGGGCCTTGTCAATGCGCCGGGCTGCTAGATCGCTCGCTTGAGGTCGGGAACGTGGGCAGGATACTCGATCCAGACACTGCTGTCGGGCTAGCCGCGCACCCGTGTCTTCTCTGGATCGTAGTGCGGAAAGCGCACCACCGTCGCGGGAATGCGCTTCTGATGGCCGTCCAGCTTGCCGATCTCCACCTCGGTGCCGACGGCGCTATGCGCCACGTCCATGCGGCACAGCGCGATATTTTTCTTGAGGGCCGGACTCCGCGTGCCGCTGGTGATCACGCCCACTTGCGCCCGTCCCACATGCACGCAATCGCCATGGCCGACCGCGTCGTTGGCATGGACATCGAGACCGACCAGCACCCGCTGTGGATTCTCCTTGCGGCGCACCAGCGCCTCGCGCCCGACGAAATCCTCATTGCCCTTCAGCGCAACCGTAAAGCCGATGCCCGCCTCAAACGGATCGGTTTGATCATTGAATTCGTAATTGAAGAAGATCAGCCCGGACTCGATGCGCAGCATGTCCAGCGCCTCCAGCCCAAGCGGCGCCAATCCATGAGCCTTGCCCGCTTCCCACACCGCGTCCCACACCGTCAGGGCGTGCTTCGGATGGCAGAAGATCTCGTAGCCTAGCTCGCCCGTATAGCCGGTGCGCGATACCAGCACGGGCACGCCGTTGAAATCGCCGATGCGGCCGATAGTGAAATGGAACCAGGCCAGCTCCGCCAGGCTGGCCTGCGCCGGCGGCGTCCAGATGATCTGCTTGAGGATGTCGCGGCTCTTTGGCCCCTGCACGGCGATGTTGTGCAGCTGATCGGTCGAAGAGCGCACCCAGGCTTTCAATCCCTTCTGCTCGGCCAGTTCCCGCAGCCAGCGGCCGCCATACTCGTCGCCGCCGATCCAGCGGAAATTGTCGCGCCCCAGCCGGAATACCGTGCCGTCATCCATCATGCCGCCATGCTCGTAGCACATGGACGTGTAGACCACCTGCCCCACCGCTAGCCGGCGGATGTTCCGGGTGCAGGCAGTCTGCATCAGGGTCTCGGCGTCCGGCCCGGTGACCTCGAACTTGCGCAGCGGCGACAGATCCATCACCGCGGCGCGCTCGCGGCAGGCATGATATTCCTCCACCGCGCCGTGATTGTTGAACTTGGTCGGCAGCCAATAGCCGCGATACTCTGCGAAGTTCCGCGTCATCGCCGATGTGCGCGGATGAAACGCGGTTTCCTTTGTCAGCTTGGGTTCTGCGTCGGGGGCCATGCGGAATGCGATCGCCTTGCTGAAGGTGTTTTGCGCGGGATAGATGCGCAGATGAATGTCCGTGGGCTGCCAGCCGTTCGCCGGACTGATATCGTCGGGGCAGGCCGACGAGGCGCACACCAGATCGGTCATCGCTCGCAGCAGCACATAGTCGCCCGGCCGCGACCAGGGTTCGTCGAAGATGAAGGCGTTATGGGCGTCGATGCCCGTATTGTAGAAGAAATTGATCGCCGGCCAGCCGCCCCGGGGCGCAACAGCGAAAGGCTGCAGCGCGCCGTTCATATTCTCGGTGCAGTTCACATGGCCGGGATAGCCGACATCGTCGTAATAGCGCGGCGTGCAGGCGAGCCCGAAGGCATCGTGCCGCCCCACGGTATCCCGCACCACTTCCACCAGCGGCTGCAGGTCGGTGTCGAAGAATTTCGAGAACAGGCCCGGCCCCGGATAGCCCAGGCCGATCATGCTGCGCGTCGCCGTCGCATCCACGCCGCGTTCGATGCCCTTGTCGAGCTGCCGCGCATTGAAAGCGACGAAGTCGCTGCATTCGCGGCCGGCGACGTCGATGATCTGGATATATTCGCCGGCCTTGACCAGATAGCCCCGCGCCGTTGCCCGGTCGATGCGGATATCCTCGCGCGGATCGGCAAGCGGCTCGGGCAGCGGCGGCATAAAGTTCTCAGCAACGTTCGCGCGCTTGATGAACGTCACCAGATCGGTCGGCGGATTCTGTTCATCGACCGCCATCGGTTCGCCGGGCGCATGGAGCAGCAGCGTACCGGCCCGCACCGCCGTCATCTTCGATTGCTCGCCGGCGCGCGAACCGCCGTCGAACAGGACCGCCGCCTTGTCGGTGCGCCCGGGCAGCTTGCGCCGGCGAAGTGCCGCGGCAATGGCGACGGCATCCTCGCCCTCGCCGGCCAGCAGCTTGTTGATTCCCGGCGATTGCTCAACCGCGCGCAGATTCAGCGCCGCCAGATCCTCGCGGCCGTCGCCGGAGAAATATGCCACCTCGCAACGCTGCAACCCTTCGCGGTCGACGATCGTGATTTCGTCGCCGGGCTCGATCGCCAGAGCCAGCGCGCCCCCGCCGGGCACGACATATCGTTCCGTTCCGCGCGGCAGCAGCGGCAGACCAGGCTGGCGCGCCTGGCGCAGGTTTGAGGGCGATAGCGCGATGTTCACAGCGGCCGTTTCCTGGACTCTTGCAATTCAACTATTGCCGAGGTGCATGGTCGCGGCAAGCCGTGGGCCGGATTGGTTGCCCGGCTGCAAATCCCCGCCTCGGCTCACTCTTTCGGATATTTGATCGACAGGATTTCGAGGCCGAGATCGCCGGTCGGCCGCTTCCAGGTCACGGTATCGCCGACCGCGGCGCCATTGAGAGTCTTTGCCAGAGGCGAGACCCAGCTGATCCGGTTCTGCTTGGGGTCGGCCTCATCCTCGCCGACGATGCGGAATTTGTGCTTTTCGTCGTTATCGTCGACGCATTCCACCAGGGCGCCGAAACCGACCTTGTCCGCCGGCTGGCTGGCGGGATCGATCAGCACCGCCCGTTCGATCCGTTCCTTGAAATAGCGCAGGTCGCGCTCCACCAGCTTGAGATGTTCCTTGTCCAGCATCTCCGGCTCGCCGCTTTCGGTGAGATGGCGCTTTTCATCCTGCAGCTTGGCATGCTGCTCCTGCAGCGCCTTCAGACCCGACGCCGTGACATAGTTCGGATGCGGACTTTGCGGCCGCTCGGGCAGCTCGTCGCCCGGCTGGTCGCCGTCGGATTCCTTGACAAAGGCGCGGCTCATGGCCTCCTCTCGTAATCTCCGTTCAAGGCCAAGCATAAGGCGATTGCCCCCGGTCTTGCTACAGCATAATTCCCACCTCACCCCACCCCAGCCCGCCGAGTTAGCCCGTGAACAGTATCACCGTCGACTGCATCGTCTCGATCCCCAGCCTTCTGGGTGAAAACCCCTTATGGAATTCCTCGGAAAAACGCCTCTACTGGCTCGATCTGATGAAACCCGCGATTTATCGTTTCGATCCCGCGACCGGCAAAAATACGGTCCTGAAGGCCGACCTGGGCAGTTACGTCAGCGGCATGGTTCAGCGGCAGAAAGGCGGCTGGATTCTGGTCCGGGAAGATGGACTTTCCGCCCTTGACCTTTCCACCGGGCGGCTGCAGCCGCTGCTCCATCCCGAACCGGATCAGCCTGATAACATGCTCAACGACTGCAAATGCGACCGGCAAGGGCGCCTCTGGACGGGATCCCTGGACAAGCGGGAAACCCATCCATCGGGCAATCATTATGTCGTCGACAAGAAACTGAATGTCACCAAGGTCGCGGACTCGCTCATCTGTTCCAATGGCCCCGCCTTCAGCCCCGATGGCCGCATCGCCTATCTCGCGGACAGCAACGGCCGGGCGATCTATCGACTCTACATCGATCTCGCAACCGGTGCGGTCAGTCCGAAGACGCCCTTCGCCAGCATACCGGCAGAGGCGGGAATGCCCGACGGCATGACCGTGGATGCCGAGGGCTATCTCTGGAGTGCGCGCTGGGATGGCGGCCGCGTGGTGCGTCATGCGCCCGACGGCAGCGTCGACCGGGAGATCATGTTGCCGGTGCCGCGCGTGACCTCCGTCGCCTTCGGTGGCGAGGATCTCTCAACGCTTTACATCACCACCGCCGCGACCGGCCTGAGCGAAGAGCAACTCAAGGCGGCGCCGCTCTCCGGCAGCCTGTTCGCCTGTCGCCCCGGCGTGCGCGGCCTGCCCGAACCCGCCTTTGGAGGATAAGGGGCCGCCCGATCATGCAGAGTTACGACGTCGTCATCGTCGGCGGCGGGGTGATGGGCAGTTCCGTCGCCTATTTTCTCAAAGGCCCAGTTGGATTCTCCGGATCTGTGCTGGTGGTGGAGCGCGACCCCACCTATGCCGATGGCGCAACGCCGCGCTCCGCCGGCGGCATCCGCCAGCAATTCTCCACGCCGGAGAATATCCGCATGGGTCAGTTCGGCGCGTCTTTCATCAAGAACGTGGCCGGGCATCTGGCCGTCGATGACGACGCACCGCAATTGCCGTTCGTCGAGAACGGCTACCTGTTCCTGGCCAGCGGCGCCGGCATGGGTATCCTGCGTGCCAATTACGAGACGCAGAAATCGCTCGGCGCCGACAATGTGTTGCTCTCGGCCAACGAACTAAGGCAACGGTTTCCCTGGATGAATGTCGAGGAACTGGCCGGCGGCTGCTACGGTCTCAGCAATGAAGGCTGGACCGACCCATACGGCCTGCTCCAGGCCTTCCGGCGCAAGGCGCGCGCGCTCGGCGTCACCTATCTCGCGGACACCGTCACCGGTCTCAAGCGCGACGGCAATCGCGTCGTCTCTGTTGCTACGAAAGAAAACGGCACGATCGCCTGCGGCGCCGTCGTCAACTCGTCCGGCTATTGGGCGCGGGAGATCGCAGCGACCATCGGCATCGATCTGCCGGTGCACCCGCGCAAACGGCTGGTCTATGTTTTCGACTGCCGGGAACAGTTGGGCCGCGTGCCCCTCACCATCGAGCCCAACGGCGTCTGGTTCCGGCCGGAGGGCGGCAGCTATATCTGCGGCGTCTCGCCGGAGGAATCCGATGATCCTGATTGCACGGATTTCGAAATTGACTACATGCTCTATGAAGAACTGATCTGGCCGACCATCGCCAACCGCGTGCCAGCCTTCGAAGCCATCAAGCTCACCCGCGCCTGGGCCGGGCATTACGATTACAACACGCTGGATCAGAATGCGATTATCGGTCCCCATCCGGAGATCGGCAATTTCTACTTCTGCAACGGCTTCAGCGGCCATGGCCTGCAGCAATCGCCTGCCATCGGCCGCGCCACCGCGGAACTCATTACCTACGGCGCCTACAAGAGCATCGACCTCACCCGCTTCGGATTCGAACGCGTGCTGCGCAACGAACCACTGCGGGAGATCAACGTCGTTTAGGTTTGTGCATCAGCCCCCTCCCGAACGGCGCGGTATCGACGCTTGTGCGTGCATCCCCTCCCCCGCTTTCGCGGGGGAGGGTTGCAAGTCTCGCAGGTCGATGAGGAGAGCGGTATGGGAGGGGGCGACGCACGGCCCTGTTCAAATGAGCGCGTTCACACATCTACAACGCCGGCACCGCCATATCCTCAGGATAGGTCACGGCATAGCCGAACTGGATCGCCTTGTGCTCGTCCGGCTTGTACTCGCCGGCCCAGGCCAGCACGCCCTTGCGGTCTTCCCAATCCTTCTTGCTCGGAACTGTGCTGCTGCTCAGCAGTTCCACCTCGATGCGTTCATCTTGCGGCACCGGCAGCTGGTCCAGCACGGTGATCTCGATCGGCTGGCTGTGATAGTTGTCGATCTCGATGCGGTATTTCCGCTCGATGCGATTGCTGCTGGTGAAGATTCCGCCGGTGGACTGCTCGCCATCCTCAAGCCAGTAATCGACATTCACCTTGTCGTCGATGCCGAAGCCCAGCGCCCGCTCCTCCTTCGGCCGCAGCATCGCCATGCTGCTGGTGCCGATGAAGGCGCCGTCGCGGAACAGCGATACATTGCCGGGCAGCAGCGGGTCCTTGCCGTCATAGGTGAAGGTGGCAAACAGATGCGCGACCGGCGTGATCTTCGGCACCGTGCGCACTGCCAGCCTGCTGTTCATGCTGTGATCGGCGATGACGAACTTGTGGGCGGAATCATCGGACGGCACGCTGGCCGAGCCTGGAATCTGGTACTGCGCCGCGAACTCGGTGGCGACGAGACTGGCGCGCAGCAGTTCCGCATCGCGGCGCGCGTCGCTTTCTTCTGGAATGGGCGGGGCCGCGGACTCGGGCGCGTTCAACTCATCCTTGGCAAGATCGTCGAGGCTGTTCTGGCCTGCCGCCCCCGCCTTCTGTCTGAACTGCTCCGCCGTCATCAGGAACCAGGTCTGCAGATCCGGCAGCGCCGCGCCCGCCGACGGCCGCGCCGTCGACAGCGTCAGCTTGACGTTTGACCAGTCCTCGCCGGTGCGCTGCTGCACCTGCGCCAGCTGCACCAGGTCAATCTTGCCGGAATCGGTGTTGAGGCGCGCGTCATAGACCGGCCACCACCAGGCATCGCCGAGCTGATAGCTGAATTCCAGCTTCACCGTCGTGCCCTGCTGGGCGTCGATATTCACCCGCGCCACCATGCTGGCGGTCTGTCCGGTCTGGATTTGCGCCAGTTCGGCCTGCTTCTTCTGCACCTCCGCGTCGATGCCGCGCATTTCGATCTCTGCCAGCCGCATGCCGTCCCGCGCCTCGGCGTGCCCAGGCTCAGTGCCTTCCAGGCCTCCTGCCATTTCACGGGGTCCATGCTGCCGCGGACGATCTCCTCGTTCGCCGCCGCCGGCATCTCGCGGCCGATGGAGGCGATGAAATCCACCTGTACCTGCAGCGCCGCGATCTTATCGCCCAGCGCCCGGCGGCGGTCGTTCAGCGCCTCGATCTCCGCCAGCAGGCGCCGTTCCTCGGCATTCACCGCCGCCTGTTCATAGAACGGCTTGGTCTCCACCGAGCCGATGGCGAGCTTGTCGCCGGCCGTGCCGCTCACCCGAACCGAATCCGGCAACAGCGACGCCGGCAATCCTTCGAGCACCAGCGTGGTGGCGCCCGCCGGCACCGTCGCCTGGATAATGCGCGTCACCTCCGCGCGGTCGGGAAACACCGTGACCGCACCCACCGGCGCCCGCACGGACAAATCGGCGGCGAGGATTTCGCCATCAGGCAGGAACAACAGACCCAGACAGACCGTACCGAACGCCAGATTGAGATCGCGGCGACGCATGGGGGGACCCTCCCGGTTAGGTTGCAGTTCCCCCACACTGGGCCGGGATTGTGGCGGCGTTCAGCCGGAATCCGGCGCTATTGATGGCTTTTTGCGCCGCCGCCGCGTTAACCATAAGCTGTTGCGCGCGGCCGAAAGCGCGGACTATAGAACCTGCTCGGAAGCAACATCGGGAGCGGCCCATGGCCAAGAGCGCGCTGGTTTCCATCATCTGCGAGGACCGCACCGGCCTGATCGCCGCCATCACCAGCCGCATGTTCGATCTCGGCATCAATCTCGGCGACACCACCTTTGCCGTGCTGGGCACGGGCGCCGAGTTCACCACGCTCTGCGAAATTCCCGACGAAATCTCCCTCGGCGAGGTGGAGAGCGAACTGCTGGAACTGCCCGAACTCGAGAATGCCAAGCTGACGGTGTCGCCCTTCTCCTTCCAGGCGCACCACGCGCCATCCGGCCAGATCACCCACCGCATCGAAATCATCGGCGACGACAGCCCGGGGCTCATTGCGCGCCTGAGCGAGGTGTTCGGCGACTATGGCGCTAACATCGTGCGGTTGAATTCGGAGCGCATTCCCGGCGCCAGCGGCGCGCGTTACGCCACGCGCATCGCTGTCTCAATTCCGAAGGATAAGGAGCAGGCCTGCCTCGCCACCGTGGCCAACACGGCCGCCCAGATGAGCCTCACCTGCCGCTGGGAGGCCTCGGCGAAGGAGTGATCTTGTAGGGGCGAGCTCAGCGAAGCGATCTTGCCGGGATCGCCCCTACATTACGGCGTCGCCGGGCATTGCGGATTGTTGTGCGCGGCCTCGACGTTCATCACCAGCATCTTGCGGCCGGCGCATGTGTTGTTGTACTGGGTCGTCAGCGCCACCTTGCGCCGCAGCAACGGGAACTGCGTCTGGTCCAGCTGCTGCTTCAGCTGGGTGCGCCGCTCGGAGATGCGCTGCACGCTCTCCATCTCCGCCTTGTCCGAGGTGTCCAGATTGGCGTGGGCCTGCCGCAACAACTCATCGACCCGGTTGAATTCGTCACGCACCGCGCCAACTTCCGGCCCGTTGAGATCCGCATCCACCTGCGCCAGCTCGTCCTCCCAGCAGATGCAGGACATCGTGTCCTGGGCGTTGAGGAAGTCCTGGGACCGGGCTGGCGCCGCAGCGAGAACTGCCGCGGCCGTGAGCGCCGCGAGGCCGAGACCGCGAAGGCCATTGCTGTGACAGATGTTCATCTCAACTCTCCTCATTCTGTGCCATTTCCCGTCCGATATCCGGCAGAGGTAGCGGCGGATTATGGCGAACCCATGACTTCGCCGAGGCCTCACCGGGACGGTTTCCCGCCGCCGAATCACACTCCCTAATTTGTCGAGCTTGCGGCGGCATGCTATTGCACGAGAGAGATAATTTTCCAACCGCTTGCTTAATTCTGATGTTTAGCATCGGCCGCTAACCATGAAAATCATTATCCTCGGCGCTGGCGTCATCGGCGTCGCCACAGCGTGGTATCTGTCGCAGGACGGCCATGAGGTCACGGTGGTCGACCGCCGCGACGGCGTGGCGCGCGAGACCAGCTTCGCCAATGCGGGCTTGATCTCGCCGGGCCATGCCTATGCCTGGGCCTCGCCCCGCGCGCCCTGGATTTTGCTGCAATCGCTCTACCGCAAGGACACCGCCCTTCGCTACCATCTCCGCGCCGATCCCCGCATGTGGAGCTGGAGCCTGCGCTTCCTCGCCAACTGCACCGCCGAGCGCAACCGCCACAATACCATCGTCAAGCTCAAGCTCTGCCTCTACAGCCTGCAACTGCTCGATCCCCTCAGGCGCGACACCGGCCTCGCTTACAATGAGGAGACAACGCGCGGCTGCCTGTTCCTGTTCCGCGACGAAGCGCACTACAAGACCGGGGTCGGCAACATGGCCGTGCTGAACGACCACGGCGCCGGCGTGCGTGCCATCAGCCTGGATGCCTGCATCGCCATGGAGCCGGCCCTGGCGCATATGCGGGACAAGCTGGCCGGCGCGCTCCATTCGCCGAAGGACCAGAGCGGCGACGCCCTGATCTTCAGCGAGCGCCTGGCGGAGATGTGCCGGGAAAGCGGCGTCACCTTCGAGCTGGAGCGCACCGTCAAATCCATCGAGACCCATGGCAATCACGTGATCGGGCTGGTGACAGACCGCGGCCCCGTCAGCGGCGACCGCTACATCCTCGCCCTCGGCAGCGACAGCCCGCTGCTCGCCCGGCCCATCGGCGTGAAGCTGCCGATCTATCCGGTGAAGGGCTATTCCCTCACTATCCCGATCGACGGTCACCGGGGCGCGCCCATCATGGGCGGCGTCGATGAAGGCAACCTGATCGCCTTCTCGCGCCTGGGCGACAAGCTGCGCCTCACCGCCACCGCCGATTTCGCCGGCTATGACACGGATCACGAGCCCAAGGATTTCGCCGTCATGCAGCGGGTGGCGCAGGAGCTGTTCCCCGATGGCGGCGCTTTCGAGCGGCCGGACTATTGGGCCTGTCTGCGCCCCATGACTCCCGACGGCCCGCCGATCATGAGCCCGTCACGCTACCGCAATCTCTGGATCAACAGCGGCCACGGACACATGGGCTGGACCATGGCCTGCGGCGCCGGGCGGATCGTGGCCGACTTGGTCACCGACAGAAGGCCGGACATCGATGTGAGTGGGTTCAGTTTGGAGAGGTATTAGGACGCGCTTCTATTTCACGCACCCAAAATTGTCATCCCGGAAACCGCACGTCAGTGCGGTTGTCCGGGACCCATGAACACCGGACCAGGTCGAGTTGCACGTACAACCGCGCGGTGTTCTTGGATCCCGGGCTCCGTCGCTGAAGCGACGGCCCCGGGATGACAAACTATTGCGTATTGAGCACGAAGCACATTGCTCAACCCCTCCCCCTCGGCGCCGCCTTCGCCGCCGGCTTCAGCCGGATATGCACCGCCCGGCCGGAGGACTGGTTGATCTCGAACGCGCCGGTTTTCTTCACCAGGTCGGCCAGCTTCGCCACGCCATAGGTGCGTGGGTCGAAATCGGGCGCGAGTTTCAGGAGCAGCTGACCGACGCCGCCGAGATGCACCCACCCGTCATCGTCTTCCATCTGCTCGATGGCCTTCCTGAGCAGCGGCACGGCCGCGCTCGGCGATTGCTTCGACAGCTTCGGCTCGGGTGCCGCTTCGCGCCCCGGCGCCGCGGCGGGCGCTTCGGGCAGCAGGTTCTCCGTATAGATGAACCGGTGACAGGCCTGGCGGAAGCTCTCCGGCGTCTTCTGCCTGCCGAAGCCATAGACATCGACCCCCTGCTCGCGGATGCGCGAGGCCAGGCGCGTGAAATCGCTGTCCGAAGAGACCAGGCAGAAGCCCTCCAGCCGTCCGCTGTGGAGCAGGTCCATCGCGTCGATCACCAGCGCGATATCCGACGCGTTCTTGCCGGTCGTGTTGGCGAAGTTCTGGTGCGGCAGGATGGCGTACCGCGCGAGGATGTCGGCCCAGGATTTGAGCCGCGTGCTCGAGAAGTCCCCGTAGATTCGCCGCACGCTGGCCTCGCCGATCTTGGCGATTTCGTCGAACAAGCCGGCGGCGATGCTGGGCGAGGTATTGTCGGCATCGATCAGCACGGCAAGACGGGCGGAGCGCGGTTCGGCGGGCATGGGGGACTCCTAAAGTGTACGAAGCTTTGCCGAGTGCGGCCGTTACACCGCGCACGGCAACCATCGATAAAACGAAAGCGCGGCGGCGGCAATCCCAGCCCGGATTCCCGCTATGCCGGACGCCGCAGCGGCACAGCGAGGTAGGTGCCGAACTCCTCGACGAAATTGCAGCTCACCCGCGCATGGACGCGGCCCTGCCGGTCGTCGAACTCCGCACCCGCGGCGAGCGGCAGCGCCGGCGTGTGCCACACACCCGGATGGAAATAGATGCCGAAGCTGCCGTCGCAGTAGAAGCCGGTGAATTTCTCCGGCGCGATATCGTCGCCCGGCAGGGCGAGCGGTACGATGTAGGGAATCTTTTGCCGCGGGAAGAACAGCTGGCCGCCATCAGGATGGTAGTTGGCGTGCCACACCAGCACCCGCGAGCGGTCGGGCGTCGCCGTCGTTTCCGAGGCTTCGCTCGGATCGCGGCTCCAGCCGATCAGATAGCTGTCGCCGACCGCATCATTGCGGCCATAGAGCACCTCGCCCTTCCAGTGGAACGCGAAGGTGCCCTCGGTGGTGCCGCCCTGGTCGCCGGTGTCGTCATCGACCGGACGCCAGCCCTGCGCCGGCCAGCGCACGATCTCGATCTTCGCCGACGGAAAGTCGCGCTCGATGCGGCCATAGCCGTCAAGCGTCTGCACCGTGGCCTCGACGATCCGGATCTCGTGCTGAGCGCAACGCAACGCGGCTTTCGGTGCTGGCCGGTGTGCCATGGAGTCTCCCTTCGCCTTCGGAACAAGGCGCATAGTGCCACGGCTGCATGCGCCTATTCAACGGCGCGCCGTGAATTTGCGCGTACCACCGCTAGAGGGAAGGATTGGCAATTCGCAAAGCGCATACGGCTGGGCCATAGTCGCGGTACTGTCACATGTCAGCCGCCGGCAACGGCACCCATATCATGGTTGCCAGCTCGGCTTCGCGCACTCGCGCTGCACATCCGCGGGTGTCAGGCCGATATCGCGCAGCAGACGGCGGTCGAGTTCAAGAAGCGCCTGGCGCTGGCGGCGGCGCTCCAGCGAATGCCGAACGAAGGCGGCACCACTGGCAAAGCGGGCCATCAACGAATACCCGTGCCCAGAATGACGCCCGGCTGGCATATTTTCGGCAGTCAGGGCCCGAAGCGCGAAGTTTCGTAACATTTCTCATCCTCCTCTACCCGGCAGCGCCGGGACGACAATCCATCGGAGGCTGTTAAATAGTGCGCATTGCAGCTTGTCCGCAAAGCATCGTTTCTCTACCATGGCTGAGATTTTCTCATGATCTTGGCCCATCGATGGCACGTCGTCTTCCTTCCCTGAACGCTCTCAAGGCTTTCGAGGCCGCCGCCCGCCACGAGAGCTTCACTCAGGCTGCGAACGAGTTGTTCGTAACGCAGGGCGCCGTCAGTCATCAGGTAAAGGCGCTTGAGGCCGAACTGGGCGTGCGACTATTCCAGCGCGAACGTCAGCGCCTGATTATTACAGATGCGGGACGCGTCTATCTGGAGACCGTGCGCGACGCATTCGATCGTCTCGCGGCGGGGACCGAACGGCTACAACGGCGGCAGAAGGGAGGCGTCTTGACCGTCAGCACCTCGCCCAATTTCGCCGCAAAGTGGCTTGTGCACCGTCTTGGCCACTTCGCCGAGGCACATCCCGGCATCGATCTGCGCGTGAGTGCCTCGCTTCAGCACATCGATTTCGCGCGCGAGGATATCGACCTTGCAATCAGGCATGGCGAAGGACATTGGCCAGGACTTCGGGTGACGCGGCTGTGCAGCGAAACCTTGTTCCCCGTCTGCAGCCCGAGACTCCTGGGGGAACGCAGCCGCCGGAGTCTGCGCACGCCAACCGATCTCAAGCGTTGCGTCCTGTTGCACGTGGACGATCGCGGCGGATGGGTAAAATGGCTGGAGGCGGCGGGGGTGCAAAATGTCGACGCCTCGCATGGACCTGTGTTTAACCAAGCCAGCATGGCTATCGATGCCGCCGTCGACGGTCAGGGCGTGGCGCTGGCGCGCACTGCTCTTGTCATCGGCGATCTTCTTAGCGGCCGGCTCGTGCGACCGTTCGCATTCGAACTTCCGGTGCCCTATGCCTATTGGATCGTCTGTCCCGAGGCGACCGGCGACACTCCCAAGATCGTGACATTCCGGGATTGGCTCGTCGGTGAGGCCAAGAAGGACGCGCGGCGGCTCAATGGCTTGAAAAAGCGTGCCTGACATGCCACGGCAGTACGCGACCGCGCGCCGGCGCGGTCGGCCCACCATCGCTCAGCGCAGCTTCGCCGCCTTGAACACGAAGGTGCTGCCGCCCACGAGGATGCCGCGTGTCGTAGTTTGCATCAGCGTCAGCTTTGCCAGCGCGCCGGATGGGGCCCTTGCCAGTTTTCCAGTGCGGAACAGGAACATGATGTCCTCTCGAGCGTTGTCCTTGATCGACAACGGTAGCTCGACACCTTTGCTGCGCGGATCGACGCTGAAGCTGCGGGTTGTGTCGTAGGTCTTGAGAAAACGCTCCCAGGAGGCATCGCTGCGCACTTCGCGCTTCAGCCAGTATTCCCTTACCCGCTTCAAATCCTTGGCTGCCAGTTTTGCAGCCTTCAGCCCCTTGGGCAGATTGGCGGCGGTCATTTGCTTGCTCAATGCCCGCGACAGCAGCATGCTCATGCCGATCTCCGGATGCGGCAGCGGCGGGATGAGCAGCAGGTAGGGACCTTGCAACGCACGCGAGTCATTTAGATAGAACGGAAATGGATGCAGCGTATCGGGCAGCAGATTGACCACGTGCAGGTTCTTCAGGCCGGCGCGTTTCTCGGTCGTGACCAGCTGTCCGATATTGAAAATAGCCTTGGTGCTGGCCGGAATCGGGTCGCTGGGGCTGTCGATCACCACCAGCATGCAACTGTGGGCGTCGGCGCCGGCGGGCGGTGTCCAGTTCCATTGCAGTACGGTGGGACGCAGCGGCTCCAGCGCGGCGATCGCCTGCGGTGTGCCCACCGGCGTCCAGTTGGCATTGCCCGCGCTGTTGGGCCAGGAGCTCCAGAAATCCGCCGGCAAATCGGGCAGGCCCGCCGAGGCGCCGGCCGTCATGATCTTGACCGTGACATTGTTGGCCGGCAAGGGGCCGCGATTATGCACCTGCACATATACTCGGTTCTGGTTGCCCTTCTCCGGATTCTCATGGATCAGCTTGGTCTCGAAGTTGAGATAGTTCACCTCGCTCGGAAGCAATTGCCAGCTGGGCGGGGCATCGGTCTTGATGTCCGCACACTGCCACCAGTAGCAAGTGTCGTTTAGCGAGATGTAGCGCGTCAGGTCCTCCCAGGCTGCGGCCACCGGCGTGTTGCTGGGCGGACGGCCGGTATCCATGATGTGGTCGCGTACAAATAGATCCACCGTCGGCTGCGTGGCGAGATCAGTGCGCAGTTCCCACAGACCGCGCCCGTGAGTGGCGGCGCGCAGCAGATTGCCGCCGGCCCGCAGGCGCAGGTCATAGATGGCGGTATTGGGCAATCCCTGCGAAAAATTGCTCCAGTTGGCGCCGGCGTCGATGCTGCGAAATACGCCGATGTCGGTGCCGACGAACCACTGCGTCGCGCTGTCGAGGGCAAGCGCGTACATTGGCACATCGGGTAGGCCGTTGCTCGCCGCCGTCCAGGTCGCAGTCCCGCTCGTCGGCACGCCGCCGCGCCACACATGCTGTGCCAGGCCGAAGCCGCTGAACGCAACCACGATCGTGTTGGCGTCGCCCGGCACGCTGTGCACGTCCCAGATCCACTGGACGGTTGGCAACGGCGCCGCGTGCAGCGCGCGGGCGCTCCAGGTGGCGCCGCTGCGATCCAGGCGGTACACTTCGCCCCTGGTGGTGGCGCAATAGATGATGCTGTCGCTGGTGAAAGACACCGCCGACACCCGGCCGCTGATGCCAGGCAATGTCACGCCGCTGCCGGGCCAGCCGCCTGTACCCATGGTGTCATCGATGTTGATCACCGTGGTGCCCCAGGCCATTCTTTCTGAACTGGGGCTGATCGCCGCCGGAGGATAGAACAAGCCGTTGCCATTAAGCCCTGCCGACACGTCGGTGTAGGAGCCGAATTTGCCGCCAGTGATGCTGCGCTGAGGCGTGTTGATGTAATATGCGTGGGTCACGTTGTTGCCGTTGACCTTGCTGATCGTGCAATAGCCGCCGTCACCGTCCGCGCTGTGGTAGTGCACCGGGCTGTTGCGATACTGCTGCGTGCCGTTGTCTTGGGTGCCGCATTGCACCACTGCGTCCGAGTCGCGATGGTTGTCGATCGCCTCGTATTGCAACAGGCACAGGCCCTCGTTCGGCGCATCCTCCCAGGTCGTGCCGCCATTGCGGCTGATGTAAAAGCCGCCGTCGTTGCCGCTATAGATGGTCTGGTTCAAGGTGGGATGGAAGGCGAACGTGTGGCTGTCTGGATGAATATTGCCGCCGATGTTGCTGGCGCTCCAGGCGCCGGTCGCGGCGTTGCGCTGGCATTTGTACAACTCGACCCCGGAGACATACACAACATCCGGCGTCGTGGGGTCGACGTTCACGTCGCTGGTAAAAGCGCCATACAGTTCGATGGTGGCGCTGCTGGTGCACAGCTCCCAAGCGGTGCCGGCGGCATTGGTCGTGCGATATAGGCCAAGGAATGTATCGCCGCTGCTCGCGATCAGGGCATATTTGCGCTCCGGGCTGCTGGCCGATTGCGCCAGGCTGATGCGGCTGGTGGTATTGCCGGCGGGCAGGCCGGTGGTGAGCTGCGTAAAGGTGGGGCTGGCCGCCAGGGCATTGGTGCTTTTGTAGATACCACTCTTCCAGAACGCGGCATACACCGTGTTGCCGGTGCTATCGCTGCGGTCAATGATGACGTCGGTGCAGGCGATCACGGGAAGTATGACGGCCGGCAATCCGCCGCCGGACAGCGCGGTCCAGGTGGTGCCGTTGGTGGTGCGGCACAGTCCTAGGCTGGTGGCGGCGAAGGCGCGATCGGCGTTATTGCGATCCACCGCGACGCGATAGAAGCTATGGTTGGACAGCAAGGCGGCGGCATGGTGGCTCCAGCTGTTGCCGCCATCGGTGCTGCGCAACACGCCAATACCCAGGTACACGCCGGGCGCCGAACTCAGCGCGAAGGTTGTGCTGTAGTATTGCACATTGCCCTCGCCGGTGCCGGCATACAGCACATTGGGATTGCTGATGCCGATGCCAAGCGCGCCGATTGCCAGTGACGGCTGGTTGTCGCCGAGCGCGGTCCAGATGGTGCCGCCGTCCAGGGTACGCCATACACCGCCGCGGCTGGTGCCGATAAAGATGGTGTTGGCGTTGCTCGGGTGCGGAGCGATGGCGGTGACGCGGCCGCTGATCAGCACGCGCGCGCCGGCATAGGTCTGGCCGTTGGGTACCGCCAGCGGACCCATCGGCGTCCAGTTGGCGAATGCGGCAGAGACCGGAGCTGCGGCACGCCCTGCCGGCACGGGCTGGTCGCGTTCCGTCAAAGCCTTCAGCCGCAGTAGCGCCGGGTTGGCCTCGGCGACCGCGCCAGTCGCTGCGCGCGTCACTGGCGGCGCTATGCCGGCGCGCCGCAGCATGACGTCTCGCATGACTGCGAAATCCAGCGCAAAGCGCCCTTTCAATTTTTCGGGGTCCTTTTTCCGCGCCCTGGGCTTGGCAGCCTTCACGCCGGTGGCCTTTTTCGCTCTCGTTTTCCTGGTAGCGGCTTTGGTTCTGCTTGCGCTCCTTTTAGCTTTCATTCGCATCCTCCTTCGCGCGCTTAAACAGTGACTTCAGCGCGGCATGCAAGGCGCCGAGCGCCAACCAGGTCAGCAAGAATGCCCCCGTCTCCAGCAGAAAACTGTGGAATTTGTAGAACATCTCAGCAATGACCAAGGCGATCACCAGCAACGGAAGCTGTTCCAGCGTGAGTTGTCTTAGGGTCAAACGGCGCACGAGTTCGTACATGGCGCTCCTGCCTTTTCCTCGCTCCTACGGCCAGATCTTCTTCGCCTTC
>Ga0184612_10000056_pt1 | contig 48900 bp, 32 predicted proteins | sample PLM3_60_coex_FD_133163 | JGI IMG/M metagenome (GOLD analysis project Ga0184612, IMG submission 133163) | Groundwater sediment microbial communities from an aquifer in East River, Colorado, USA - PLM3_60_coex | ecosystem: Environmental > Terrestrial > Soil > Riparian zone | place: USA: East... | reverse complement strand
CAAAACGCGCAGACGCGTTTCGCACAGCGCCCACAGGCCGTCCCTGTTGTGTTGAGGAACAAGAACCACAGGGGACATCTCTATTTCGCTAAGAACGGGGACATTTCTATTTCGCCTTGACACCGGCGACCCTGGGCCTTGACCAGCCACCCGTGGCCGGTTACGCTGAGATCCAGCGTGTTCGAGGCCCTTCGGCGTCATCGTCTGTGTTCGCAGTGGCTGGCAGCCGTGCTGCTGCTGGTCTGGCTGTCGCCGCTGGCCGTTCCCCACGCGGCAGACGACGACCTGCTCTGTGCGCCTGTTGGCGCGTCGCCGGACGCCCCGGCCCGCTGGACGACCGCAGGCGGGGCCGATCGGCAGCCCCACCACTGCGTCATCTGCCACTCGATCCGCTCATTCCGCAACGCCCTCTCCGATTGCGGTCCCGCGGCTGTCAGCCTGACCGCCGAACACGGTGTCGATGCGTTCGCCGACGCATGCCATCGTGCCCCTGCGTTCGATCGGCTGCCCGCTCGCGCACCTCCCGCCTGATCCCGTCCCGTTCGGTACTTATTTCTTGTTGCTGTTCGGGTCGATCCGTAGACCCGGTGGCACGCGGATTCGTGCCGCGTGCATGCATAGGTGTATTTCAGGTCTTCATCGGGAGGAAGTAATGACAGAAGGTGTGTTTTCGCGTACTGCCGCGTCGCGAGCGCTCGCGCTGGCGCTCGTGACACTGTTCGGGTTCGCCGCGACGGCGGCCGCCCAGGGCGTTTCGGTTTCCGGCCGTCTTTATCATTCCGTTTCGTCAAAACCGATTGCGGGCGCGACCGTCGCGATCGAAGGGACGACGCTCGAGGCCAGATCGGGGGCCGACGGCTCCTACTCGATCGCTAACGTGCCCGCTGGCCCCCACCACCTGGTGGTGACTGCCAAGGGTTTCGTCCCCACACGGTCGGAGTTGACCGTCGCACAGACCGCCGTGACGCTCGACGTCGCGGTCGATCCCGAGCTGCACTACAGCGAAGTCGTGTCGGTCAGCCCGGACGCGAGGAATCAGTTCGATTCCTACCAGCCCACGAGCGTGCTCGCCGGACAGGATCTGGCGAAGCAGTTGGAGGGCACTCTCGGTGCGACGCTGGCGACCCAGCCTGGCGTTGCCGAGCGGTCGTTCGGGCCGGGTCCGTCACGACCGGTCATCCGGGGTCTCGACGGCGATCGCGTGCTGATCCTCGAAGACGGGCAGCGCGTCGGCGATCTGTCGAGTCAGTCGGGAGACCATGGAGTGGTCGTCAACCCGACTGGCGCGGCGAAGATTGAGGTTGTCCGCGGTCCAGCGACGTTGCTCTACGGCTCGAACGCGATCGGTGGTCTCGTCAACGTGATTTCGGACACGATTCCTACAACACGCGTCAACGGGGTGAGTGGCGGGATGACTGCCGATCTGGGAACCGCGGCTTCCGAAGGGGGCGCCGCGGGGGACGTGCTGTATGGGAACAACAAGTGGGCAGTGCACGCCTCCGGGAGCGGGACGCGGTCGGGCGACGTCGATACACCCGAGGGCACGATCGAGAACAGTCAGTCGCGCGGGGGCTTCGGATCGGTGGGCGTCGCGTGGACGGGTGAGCGTGGCTACTTCGGAGGGAGTTACGGATACGACAACATCAAGTACGGGCTTCCGTTTGTCGAAGAAGGACAGGTCGAGCTGACCCCGCGCCGGCAGATGTTCGGGCTGCGCACGGGGGCGGACAACCTCAACGGAGCCTTCACTTCGTTCCGGGCCCTGTTCGGGTACCGGCAATATAAACACGACGAGCTCGTGGCCGGAGAGGTTGGCACGCAATTCGAGAACAACACGACGGATCTCAACGTCCAGGCCAAGCATCGGCAGTGGGGCCGGCTGACGGGGACGATCGGCGGGTCGCTTCTCACCCGGGCGTTCACGTCCACCGGCGAAGAAGCGCTGTCTCCGCCGGTCGATGAAAATGCCTTTGCGCTCTTTCTGTACGAGGAGCTGACCTGGGCGCATGTGACCGTGCAGTTCGGAGGCCGCGTCAACTGGGCAGGGTTCACGCCAGAGGGTGGGCTGCCTAATCGCGACTTCACCGACGGCTCGGGATCGGTCGGCATTCTGTTTCGGCCGGCGGCGGCGAACGACAAGCTGACGTTTGCGTTCAACGTCGCGCGCGCCGCGCGCAACCCGGCGCTGGAAGAGCTGTACTTCTTCGGCATCCACCCCGGCAACTTCGCGTTCGAAATCGGCAACCCCGAGCTCGATTCCGAGATCGCGCTCGGCCTCGATGCCTCTGTGAGATGGCGTCATCGCCGGTTCTCGGGCGAGCTCTCCTACTTCTACAACAGGATCAACGACTATATTTTCCGCGACCCGCTGAGCGAAGAGGAGTTCTTTGAACGTTTTCCAGATGTGGACCCGGAGGGTTTCCCGGTCGTCGAGGCCATCGCTGCCGATAGTCTCTTTCAAGGCGTCGAAGCGCACGCGGATATCGATCTGGGCGCGGGCCTCATCGCCGAGCTCGGGTTCGATCTGGTACGCGCTGAGCTCCGTGCGACCAACGAACCGCTGCCGCGCATCCCGCCCACGCGCTTCCGCGGAGGGCTGCGCTATCAGTTGAACGCGTTCCAGGCCGGCGGCGAGATCGTGGCGGCGTCGAAGCAGGACCGCGTGTTCGGCGAGGAGACGCCGACCGACGGCTACAACCTGTTGAAGCTGTTCGCGTCGTACTCGTTCGGTGGAGGGCGTGCGGTCAATACCATCACCGCGCGGCTGGACAACGCGACCAACGAGCTCTACCGCAACCACCTGTCCTTCGTGAAGGACTTCGTGCCCGAGATGGGCCGCAACTTCAAGGTGGTGTATTCGGTGAGGTTCTAGGCAACGGAACCAGGGAATCCCTAATCCCTAATCCCTGATCACCCGAGACGAGCGGCGTCAGCCAGCTGCGATCAGCGATTAGGGATTAGGGATTAGGGATTCAGCGCCCCTCGCTCGAGGGTGGCACGATGCCCTTGGCGCGCATGTACGTCACGAGATTGCCGTAGTGCTCGTTGTTGTGGGCGATGTTGCTGATGAGCGCGTTGCCCCGCGCCCGCTCGAGCGTGGTGTTGTTTGGCCCGGTTCGCTTCAGCATTTCGTTGATCGTGGCGCTGGTTTGCGCGTCGTAGATGGCGTCGCAATAGGCCAACGACTCGTTGAGCATCTTCACCAAGTCCGCCTTCGGCTGCATTTCCTTGTCGTTGGCCGCGTGTTTCGGCGCCGGCTCGGGTTTCGCAGAGGCGCAGATGTTGTAGTTGGCCGCCACCAGGTGCGCGATCATCTGGCCGAACGTCCTGACCTCGGGCGCAGCGCCCTGCGGTCTGAACTGGTAATCCGCTTCAGGCATCTTTTCAGCCGAAGCCGCCAGGTTTCGTCGGATCGTCTGGTGCTGCACTTTCAGCGAGCCGGCGATGTCCAGTGTGGCCGGCGGTGCCGGCGTCTGGGCGACCGCCGCAGTCACACCCACGCCCGCCGCGAGCAGGAACCCCGTCATCGTCGTACGCATAGTCATCACTCCTCCTGGAACGGCGCTGCTCGTCAGAGAGCCCTGGGTTCCCATGGTTTAGCTCGAGTCCCCGAACCGCGAACCGCGAGCCTCTACTTCAACCGATCCGACAGCATGCCGATGCTGATCGCGTAGCTCGTCGCGCAGTTGTACGCCAGCAGCGCCTCGTAGTTGCGATAGACGAGGAAGTATCTGGCGCCGTCAGTCACCATCGAGGCATCGAGCGCGCTCCCGGGCAGCGCAGTGCCGGCGGTCGTGCGCACGCCGAGCTTCGTCCATTCCTTGAGGGGAAGCGGCTCGGTCAACGCGCGTTCGGCGCGACATCCCTCCGCTCGGTGGGGCACGGCAGTGATCCTGGCTTTGGAGCCTTTGGTGATTTTGACCTCCCGGCCCCATGTGGCTGCATCCGACCAGCCGTGTTCCTTGAGGTAATGTGCGACCGAGGCAAACACATCGGCCAGGGACGTCCAGATGTCCCGGCGTCCGTCGCCGTCGAAGTCCTGGGCGAACTCCAGATAAGTCGACGGCATGAATTGCGGCTGGCCGAGTGCGCCGGCCCAGGAGCCCTTCAGGCGCTCGAGCTCGATGTCGCCGCGATTCACGATCTCGAGCGCGCTGAAGAGCTCCTTGCGGAAGAGCGTCGCGCGGCGCGGATCGTAGGCGAGGGTGGCCAGCGCGGGAATCGTGGGACGGACCCCGGCGAATCGTCCGAAGTTGGACTCGAGTCCCCAGACGGCGGTGATGACCCGGGGCTGAACGCCGTATTTCTTGCCGACCGCCAGCAGGAGGTCGTGATGCTGCGTGTGCATCTGCTGCGCGGTCTGGATGGCGCGGCGCGTCAAGCGGCGCTTGAGATACGCGGTCAGATCCAGCGCGAACTCGGCCTGGGTGCGATCGCGCTTGAGGATCTGCCCGACCGGCTGCATGTCTGCGAAGGCCGCGTCGAGGACCTCGGGGCGAATACCGCGCGTGAGCGCTTCGGCGCGCACCTCGGCCAGCCACGCGTCAAACGGCTGTGAGGAGGCTGCCGGCAGATCCTGCGTTCGCGCCGCGTCCCCACACGAGAGGAGCACCACTGCAACAAATGTGGAGAACCGCAGCATCCGTCACATTCTACAGGCCTTCTCGGCTGATCTTTCGGGAGAAATGCCTTTACGGAATCATTCACGAAGATTGCGAAGCTCACGAAGCTCACGAAGATCGCGAAGGGTATTCACGATGTTCCTTCGTGGTCATCGTGGTCTTCGCAATCTTCGTGACTGGTCTCCGTGGCGATGTCTATTGGTCTTGTTCGAGCGCAGTTCAGTCTCTGGACGTTTGCGTCACCCGCGACTATCGCTCGAGGCTGGCTCCGCCGGCGGTGGCCGGCTCTATCAGCGCAAGTGAGGCGAGCATGACGATCGCGAGGCTCACGAGCACCGCGGCGATCACGGGGCGGGTATCGGCGATGACCGCCGCTGAGCCGAGCAGAAGCGCTGCGATGCCGGTCTCCGCGCCGGCGATCCACCGGAAGAGCCGTGACCGGTGCGCCTGGAGCATCGCCGGGTGCACGCGCGCCGTGAAGAGCAGATTCAGCCGCAGCGTCACCGCGGCGGTCGCGAGCGCGAGCACCGCCAGGAACAATTGGGTTCGGAACGGCTGGCCGACCGCGGGACGAATGATCCACGCAAGAATCGGCGTCACCACATCGACGACCGTCATGATGCCCTGGTGGAACCGCCACCACCACAGGCCTGCCAGATCGTTCACGAGACCAGGGGCCGCGAGCAGGTTGCCCGATGGCGTCGTCAGCTTTCGCAGATCCGCGAGCAGCTCGTCGGCCGACGGGTAGCGCTCCGCGGGCGAGATGCGCAGGCATCGGCGGATGATCGAATCGAGGGCCGCGATCGGCAACTGCCGCGAGAGCGTGGCCGGGCGTCCTTCCATCATGCGCGCGAGCATGATGGCTGGGTTCGACCCGAAGGGATGCTCGCCGGTGGCCAGCTCCCAGGCGACGACGCCGAACGCGAATAGATCGGTGCGCCCGTCGACTTCGCCGCCGCTCAACTGTTCGGGCGCCATGTAGCCGGGTGTTCCCGGGGCGGTGCCCGGCTCGGTCAGCCGCGTGACGGTCGGAATGTCGGGATTGTCGATCCGCGCGAGGCCGAAGTCGAGGATCTTGATGTGGCCATCGGTGCGGCGGATGAGGTTTTCCGGCTTCAAGTCCCTGTGGATGATGTTGCGCGCATGAGCGGCAGAAAGGCCGGAGGCGATGTCCAGGAGCGTCACGATCAGCCGGTCCGGCGGGACGGGGCCGAGGGCGAGCTCCGCGCGCAGGGTTTCTCCCGGTACGAGCTCGGAGGCGATGAACAGCTCGCCGTCGATCTCTTCGAGCGCGAAGACGGTCGCGATGGCGTCGTGCGTGAACGCGGCGGCGGCGCGTGCCTCGCGCGCCAGCCGATCGCGATGCCGGCGATCGCTCGTGTACTCGGGGGGCAGCGCCTTGAGCGCGACCATGCGGCCGAGGCGCTCGTCACGCGCGGCGTAAACGACACCCATGCCACCGCGGCCGATTTCCTCGAGAATCCGGTAGGATCCAACCTGTTTGCCGACGAGCGACCGCTCGTCGTCCATCATCAGATCGGCCGCCACCGTCCACGCCGGCGCATCGAGAAACCCTGCGCCCGGCTGATGACGCGCGAGAAGCGACTGCACTTCCTGAGCGAGTTCCGGATCGGTTGCGCCGGTAGTGCGGAGCAGCGCGTCGCGCTCCGCGCCGTCGAGCTCGAGCGCGGTGTGAAAGAGCGAGTTGACCTGACGCCAGCGGTCCGCATTCACGCCTTCGAGTTGTCCTCCAGCTCGCGGGCGAGCCAGGCGCGCGCAATGGCCCAGTGCCGTTTGACGGTTGCCGGCGAGATGGACATGGCCTCGGCGGTCTCTTCCACGGTGAGCCCGCCGAAGAATCGAAGCTCGACGAGGCGGGCCTGCTCGGGATCGAACGCCGCCAGCTTCTCGAGCGCGGTGTCGATGGCCAGGATGTCGAAGGACTGCTCGCCGCCGGCGACCAGTGCCTCGTCGAGCGTGACGCGCTGCTGCGGGCCGCCGCGCTTGAGCGCTCCCCGCGACCGGGCGCGCTCGATGAGGATCTGGCGCATGGAGTGGGCGGCGATCGCGCAGAAATGTGCACGATTCTGCCAGCGATCCGGACGGTCCTTCATCAGGCGCAGATACGCCTCGTGGACGAGACCCGTCGGCTGGAGCGTCTGCCCGGGACGCTCGCGGCGGAGGTAGTTCGCCGCGAGCCGCCGCAGTTCCTGATACACGACCGGCAGCAGCGAGTCGAGCGACTGCCGGTCGTCGGTCACTGTGTCCAGCCCTTTCGCGACCGTGACACTACGCCACCCGCTCGATTGTCACCTTGTTCATGACGACAGGCGTGACCGGCCGGTCTTGACGACCCGTGGGGACCGACCCGATGCGCTTCACGACGTCGAGGCCGGAGACGACCTCGCCGAACACCGAGTGCCGGTTGTCGAGGTGGGGCGTCGGTCCGAGCGTGATGAAGAACTGGCTGCCATTGGTGCCGGGGCCCGCGTTCGCCATCGACAGAATGCCGGCCTTGTCGTGGCGCCGCGCCGGGTGGAACTCGTCGGCGAAGTTGTAGCCTGGGCCGCCGGTGCCCTGGCCGAGGGGGTCGCCCCCCTGGATCATGAAGCCCTGAATGACGCGGTGGAAGACGATGCCGTCGTAGTAGGGAGCCTTTTTCTTCTCGCCCGTCCCAGGATGCTTCCACTCCTTGGTCCCTTCAACGAGACCCACGAAGTTGGCTACGGTGTTCGGCGCTTCCTTGTCGAACAGTCGGATGGTGAACGACCCCTCGGTCGTGTCGAATTTGGCGTAGATTCCTGACTCCATAGGCTCCTTCGATTGGCGGCAATGCAGCACAGAATTATAGCCAACAAAACGGACGCACCTGTCGTCTAAGGTGCAGGGCCTGATCCTCCTCGGGAATGCGGGAGGGCGGGTGGACCCACTTGTGCCGGGGATATCCCTTCTCCCTGTCTCCGGCCGGGTGATTTTCGCCCGTCCTTTCGCCTTGTCCCGTGAGGCAGGCCCCCTTTGATCGGCAAGTCTACGAAGATCTTCGTTGACATTTACGAAGATGTTCGTAGACTGGGTGCTGACGACCTTATGTCCAAGACACCCCGACCCACTGACGCCGAGCTCGCGATTCTGCGCGTGCTCTGGCAGCTCGGCCCGAGCACCGTCCGCCAGGTCCACGACATGCTCCTGCTTCGAACCGGGCGCGAGCGGCCGACCGCATACACGACCGCGCTCAAGTTGCTGCAGATCATGACGGAGAAAGGCCTCGTCCGCCGGGACGAGACTGATCGCACGCACATCTATCACCCGCGGCTGACCGAAGAGCAGACGCAGCGGCAGCTCATCCGTGACCTCGTCGACCGCGCCTTCGGCGGGTCGTCGTCGAAGCTCGTCCTTCAGGCGCTCGCCAGCAAGCGCGCCTCGTCCGACGAGCTGGCGGAGATTCGCCGGATGCTCGAGCGGGGAAAAGAGAGTGGGCAAGCGAGCGGGAAGGAAATTGACCGGGAGGTTCGTGATGAACGCGATTGAGCACCTGCTTCAGCAGCCGGCCGCCCAGGCCATTGGATGGGCCCTGCTCCAGTTCGTCTGGCAGGGTGCGCTCCTGGGGCTTCTCTCGGCCGTCGCCCTCTTTGCGCTCCGCCGGAGCGCCGCCGACGTCCGCTACGTCGTCGCCGCCATCGGCCTCTCGCTGATGCTCACGATGCCGGCGGTCACCGCACTCCAGGCTTGGCGCTCGATGACCGACGAGGCGGTTTCGACTAACGCAGGGTCGGGCTCGGTCGCGTTCACGCCGCCGGGAAGCGAGGGCACTGCGCTCCCGTCGAAGGTTGCCGCCGGACGCATGATCGTCGAGCCGGCGGCTGATGCGGCGCTGCCGCTCGCCGAACGCGCCACACGATCCGAAATGACCTGGGTCCGCGTGGTTCTCCTCACGTGGCTCTCGGGTGTGGTCATCCTGACGCTTCGACTGTTGGCGGGTTGGCTCTGGGTGCAGCGTCTGCGGTCTCATGGGACCGCGCCCGCAACGGACGGGTGGCAGAAGACGGCCGTCAGACTGTCGAGGAGCCTGCATATTTCGAGGCCGATCCGGCTGCTCGAGTCTGCCATGGTCGAAGTGCCGACTGTGATCGGATGGCTGCGTCCGGTCGTGCTCATGCCGGCGAGCGCGCTGGCAGGGATGGGGCCGCAGCAGCTCGAGGCGATCCTCGCGCACGAGCTCGCGCACATCCGGCGTCACGACTACGTCGTGAACCTGTTGCAGACGCTCGTCGAGACGTTGCTCTTCTATCACCCCGCGGTGTGGTGGCTGTCGCGACGCATCCGGATCGAGCGCGAGAACTGCTGCGACGATCTCGCGGTCAGCCTCTGCGGCGATCCGTTCACGTACGCCACTGCGCTTGCCGACCTCGAGGCACTGCGCGCCGATTCGAACCGGCTCGTCCTTGCCGCGACGGGTGGGTCGCTCCTCTATCGCATCCGTCGCCTGATCGGCGCGCCATCGCACGCGGGGCGCGGTCCGGGGTGGCTCGCGGGCAGCACGGCTGTCGTGCTGATTGCGGGTATCGCGGCGGGAGCTGTCGGCAGGAATGCGCTCGGCACGGAGCAGGTCGATGCGTCTGCCGCGGTATTGCCGGCTGCTCTGGCGGCCGAGTCGTCCGCGCCCGTGCTGGCGGCTCCGTCGACTGCGCCGCGGAAGGTTGCAATAGCTGGCCGTGCGGCACCGGTCGTGCCTACGCCGGCGAGCGCTCCATCGGCTGAAGAAGCGCGCGCCAGTACGCCCGTCGTCGCGCAATCGTCTGTCGGCGAAGCCATCGCCGCATTCGTCGCGGACGTGCTCGAGCAGTTCCTGTGGCCGACGCCACCGATGCCGCCCACTCCGCCGACGCCGCCCACTCCGCCAACGCCGCCCACTCCGCCGCCGCCGCCGCCCCCCCCTCCGCCGCCGGTAATGTGGTTTGTCGGGGTGTCCACGCCACCAACGCCACCAACACCGCCTGAAGCGCCGACGCCACCGACACCGCCGACGCCACCGGAGCCGCCGACACCACCAACACCACCAACACCGCCTACACCGCCGGAACCGCCGACGCCACCAACGCCGCCAACGCCACCGACGCCGCCGGATCCCCCCACGTTCTTCGCCGGCATCGGGCAGAGTCGCGGCAACTTCACGTGGTCAGACGGCAATCAGAAGCTCGAGATCAGGTACGAGGGCACGGTTGAGTTCACAGACGACGACAGCGATGTGAAGAGCCTGTCACCCGGCGGCGGTCTGCGGATACGGGAAGGTGGTTGGATCAGCAGCCGGACCGTGGAGTTCCAGGCTGACGCCTCGGGAGCGATTCGGCGGCGCTACTGGGTTGGCATGTCCGAGAAGCCCTTCGACCCCGAGGGCAAGGCGTGGCTGTCGCAGGCGCTGCCGCGATTCATCCGTCAGACGGGCATCGGCGCCGCCGGCCGCGTGGCGCGGATCCTCAAGGCCAAGGGACCGTCGGGAGTCCTCGCCGAGATCGGACTCATCGAAGGCAGCTGGGCGAAGCGCGTGTATTTCACCGAACTGCTCAGATCGCCCGGCCTCGATGCGGCCACGGTGCGGCAGGTGCTCGAACAGGCCGGACGCCAGATCGATTCCGACTTCGAGCTCGCGAGCCTGCTCATCTCGTCCGACCGTTTGCTCGTGGACGATGCGACGCGACGCACGTACTTCGATGCCGCGAAGAGCATCCAGTCGGACTTCGAAATGCGCCGCGTGTACTCGTCGGCGCTCAAACGCGGGCCAGTGTCTCCGGACGTGCTGGCCGGCGTGCTCGACGCCAGCACGGCCATCGAGTCAGACTTCGAGGCCGCTTCGCTCCTCGTGCAGGTCGCCCAGCTCCAGCCGCTCGATCCCCGCACGCGGGGCCCGTTTCTGAAAGCCCTCGCGGCGGTGAACAGCGACTTCGAGTGCCGCAGGGTCGTGAGCGCTGTGGTGCGAGCCGACCCGAGCCCCGAGACTCTCGCGGCGATGCTCGACCCTTCGATCGCGATCGATTCAGACTTCGAACAGGCGTCCTTCCTGATTGACGTGGCCAAGTCGCAGGCCATCGATGGGCCCCTCCGGGCGCCGTTTTTCAAGGGCGTCGAGACCATCAATTCGTCCTTCGAGCGTGGGCGGGTGCTGCAGGCGGTGGTCAAACGCGGGAACCTGCCGCCGGAGACGATCGTGGCCGTGCTTCGCGCCGCTCAGAACATGGGCAGCAGCCACGAGACGTCGCAGGTGCTGATGACCGTCGCCGCCACTCACCCAATGTCAGGCGAGGCGCGCGATCTGTATGTCACGGCGGCCGAACGGCTCGGCGATTTCGAGCAAGGACGAGCACTCACGGCGCTTGTGAAAAGCGAAAAGCGCCGATAACAATGCTGACTGCTGAATGCTGAAGTGAATGTTGAAGTTGTTTTTGCTTGCTAACTTTGAACTTGGGTTTGAAGTTCGCAAGAACTGAAGAATTCAGCATTCAGTTCAGCAGTCAGCATTCAGAATTGCATTTTCCTACGCCGTCAGCTCCGGCTTCACGGAGTTCCATGCCGTTGCGCGTTCGTGGGCGAGGGCGACGCGCAGCGTCGTGGCCTCGTCGTAGAGGCGTCCGGTCACCATCAGCATCAGCGGTGCGTTGGCCACGAATCCTGCCCTGATCGCCACGGCGGGATGGCCGGTCAGGTTGGTGAGGCCAAGGCTTGCGCTGTTGGTGGGCGACAGGAACACGTCGTAGTCCGACATGAGTTTGTCCATCTCGCGCATCAGCAGCGTGCGGATGCGCTGGGCCCTGATGTATTCGACCGCGGGCACGAAGCGGTGCGTCCGGAACGAGTTCGGCCACGCGCCGAGGCTTTCGTCCTTGATGCCCGGACCTCGTGTGAGGTCGTCGAACGCGGCGGCCGCTTCGGTGCTCAGCACGAAGCTGAGGGCTGACGAATACTTCGTCAGCGTCTCGGAGAGTGCGATCGGATGCAGCGTGGCGCCGGCCGTCCGATAGACTTCCAGCGCGGCGTTCAGCAGCTTCAAGCGCTCTTCGGCACGCCGCCGCTGCTCTTCGGGGGACAGTCCGCCTCGCCCGCGGCCCTCGCCGCGTCCCTCACCTCTGGCACCGCCCTCGCCGCGTCCGCCTCGCCCCTCGGCGGGCTGCTGCGCCTCGAACTCCGCCTTGATGTAGCCGATCTTCAGCTTCGCCAGCGGCAGGTCAGGATTCCATACGAACGGCGCATCGACCACGGTGTCGTCGCGGCCGTCCGGACCGTAGATCGCGTTGAAGACGAGCGCGCAGTCCTCAATCGATCGGCACATCGGGCCGATCTTGTCCATCGTCCAGCTGAGGGCCATTGCGCCGTGGCGGCTCACGCGGCCGTACGTTGGACGAAGCCCCGTCACGCCGTTGACCGCGGACGGCGAGATGATGGACCCACGCGTCTCCGTGCCGATCGAGAAACCGACGAGGCCCGCCGCGGTGGCCGACCCTGGACCCGCCGAGGATCCGCTCGATCCGTTCTCCGGGTTCCAGGGCGTCTTCGTCTGTCCACGGAACCAGCGGTCACCCTGCGCGAGCGCGCCCATCGAGAGCTTGGCAACCAGCACGGTACCCGCCTCGCGCAGACGTTCGACGATCGTGGCGTCGTAGTCGAGCACCTGATTCTGAAACGGTCCCGCGCCCCATGTCGTGGGGATGCCTTTCGTGGCGAAGAGGTCCTTACCGCCCCACGGGATTCCGTGGAGCGGTCCTTTGTACTTGCCCGCGCGGATCTCCTTATCGGCCTGCGCCGCCTGGGCGAGCGCCAGCTCCTCGGTGAGCGTGACGACGCAGTTCAGCTTCGGCCCGTACTTCTTGAGCCGATCGAGATACATTTTGGTCAGGTCAGTCGAGGACACCTCTCGCCGCTGGACGAGCGGCGCGAGGGCTGTGACCGGGAGGAACGCGAGCTCGTCGAGCGACGATCGAGGCGCGGACGAGGCCTGGAGGGTCACCTTGATCTTCGCGCCGGGGGTCGCTCCAGGCTTCGGCTTCCTGCCCGGGAGATAGGGACGGAACGTGACGGCCGGCTCCGTGGTGAGCGGAACGTCGATCCCGCGAAGCTGTTCGTAGGTGTCGAGGTTGCGGTTGACGCCGGCGAGCGCCTGTTCCTCTTCGGCGTCGGAGAAATCGACACCGAAGATCTTCTCCCCGCACTCGAGCATGTCTTTGCTGATGCGCCTGGTCTGCTCCTGCGTGGGGGGTTGCGCAAGTGCCGGCACTGCCAGACCGCCCGCGACGGCGGCAGGCACGGCCTTGAGGAACCGCCGCCGCCGAACCCCTTCCTTACGCAACTGTTTCATCTGTCCCCCAGAATGCAATGCATTGCCTATTTCAGCTTAAAGGCCGCCGGGATGTCGACGTCGGTTGCACCGACCGCCGTCGCGATTTCCAACGTCTCGGAATTCATAGTGAAAATCGTCGCGCGCGGCCGGTCATCCTTCTTCGCGATCTTCCTTGCGAGCATACCGCTCAGGCCCCCGCCGCTGCTACTCTTGCTCTGCTCGTCGATCTGCGCCTTGCTCTTCACGCCTTCGAACGTCATCGTCGTGGCGAGCGGCGTGCCCTTGAGGCTGACCTTCTCCTGGTTCAGACGGTCCATCGCAGGCTTGATCATCGGATACAAGGCGGCGACGGCGGCCATCTGCTCGGCGGACACGAGCGCGGTTTCCGGGGCAATGGCCTTCCAGTACTTCATCTCGAAGTCGGCGAGCTCCGTCATGGCAGGAATCTCCGGTCCCAGCCACGAATCGGCGGTCAGCACCACGCCGCCATTCTCCTCGAGCGTCTTGCCCTTCTCGCGCACGGTGACCGTCATGATGACCTGCTTCGCGTCGTACCCGGCGATCGAGCGGGTCTGACCCGTTTCTTTCACGTCGAAGTCGAACTCGACCTGCCTTTCGGTGCCCGAAGGCTGCGCCGGTTCGCCAGCCTCCTTGGGCGCCTCCTTGGCTTGTTTGGCGGCGCGCTCCTGCGCCTCGCGAATCTTCTGCCGGAGCTCCTCGAAGGTGGTGACCGTGTAGGTCTTCTTTTTCATGTCGAGGTCGTAGACCTTCTGTTCCCCGAGGTCGACGATCCGGCCCGTCAGCTCGTTGAGAGTGGCCTTCCGGTTGCCTTTGACGGCGTTGGTCGAGACGATGCCTTCTGCGAGCGCCTTTCCACCGAACATCCGCATCATCGTGCCGAGCATGCCTTCGAACTTCACCTGCCCCTTGTCGCGCGTCTTGACGTCGGCGAGGGCGGGGGCGGCTGATAGGGCGAGCAGGGAACAGGCGATCGCGCAGGACCAGAACACGTGCGACCGGGAACGATTCGACGATTCCATTCGGGGGCCTCCGTATGGGGTGCACATCGATTTTACACTCGCAATGCGGAATGCTGAATGCCCATGGCGTTCCAAATGTGTCGGTGACGCGGATTCGGAAACGGTAGAATGCGCTCATGCGTATGTGTCTCCTTCTGTGTATGAGCAGCCTTGCCATGTCCACACAATCTTCGAATAAAGCAATCGTCACCGTGGGCACGGCGCCCACCCTTCCCTATAGCCATGCGGTCAAGGCCGGCGGTTTGATCTACACCTCGGGCGTGCTCTCGCAGGAGGCGAGCGGGAACATCGTGCCGAAGGGTGACATCAAGGGTCAGACGAAAGCCGTCATCGAGCGTCTGCGCGCGGTTCTGACTGCGGCCGGCTCCTCGCTCGACCACGCCGTTTCGGTGACGGTCTACCTGAAGTCCGCTGGTGACTTCGCCGCGATGAACGAGGTCTACAGCGGTTTCTGGCCGAAGGACCCGCCCACACGGACGACCGTCGTGGCCGAGTGCAACCGGCCGGACGCGCTCGTCGAGATCTCGATGATCGCCGTGCCGACCGGTGCCGAGCGGGTCGTGATCCACCCGGCCAGCTGGATCAAGTCGCCCAGCCCCTACAGCTACGCGATTCGCACGGGCGACACGATCTTCCTTTCGGGTCTGGTCTCGCGCAACGGCCGCGACAACTCGGTCGTGACGGGGGACATCAACGCGCAAACGACGGTCGTCCTCGACAACGCGACCGAGCTCCTGAAGGCGGCCGGCATGACCATGGAGAACGTCGTCAGCTCGCGCGTGTATCTCCCCGACGGGGCGTCGTTCCAGCAGATGAATGCGATCTACCGCAAGTACTTCTCGTCGTCGCCGCCGGCGCGCGCGACGGTCGTGGCGGGCCTCGCCGGGAAGGACTACGTGGTCGAAATCACGCTCGTCGCCTCGTCGGCCCCGCGACGCGTCATCGATGATGGCCGCCCGGCGAACCCGAACCTCAGCGCGGCTATCAGGGCGGGCGATCGCGTCTACCTCTCGGGCATGCTGGGGAATACTCCGGAGACCAAGGGCGACGTCGGGGCACAGACGCGCGAAACGCTGGCGCGCATCCGGCGAGCACTCGACGCGGCGGGTTGCTCGCCGGCCGACGTCAACGATGCCGTGGTGTACCTGACCGACATCAAGAGCTTCGGTGCGATGAACGATGCGTACCACGCATTCTTCGAACGCGATTTTCCCGCGCGCGCGACGGTGCAGACCGGTCTGGTGGCGGCTGACGGGCTCGTCGAGATCATGTTCACGGCAGGATGTGCCGGCAAATGACTGTTGCGACCCTGCCACTTGGCCTCGAGGTCTTCGACGCGGCCTGGCGTCATGTGGCGCCGCACACGCATCGCACGCCGCTCCTTTCGTCGAGGATGTTGAGCGACCGGACGGGCTTCAACGTCCGACTCAAGGCGGAGATGTTCCAGCGCACCGGGTCGTACAAGATTCGCGGTCCGTTGAACAAGTTCATGTCGCTCTCGGAGGACGAACGCCGGCGCGGCGTCGTGTGCTCGTCGGCCGGCAATCACGCGCAGGGCGTGGCGCTCGCCGCCCGTATCCACGGCATCAAGGCGGTCGTCGTCATGGCCGAGAATGCGACGCCGTCGAAGGTGGCGGCGACTCGCGGCTACGGCGCCGAAGTGGTGCTCCACGGCGCGATCTGGGACGAGGCGAACGAGAAGGCGAAGGAGCTCGTTCGCGATCGCGGGCTGACCTACATCCACCCGTTCGACGACCTTCAGCTCATCGCCGGGCAGGGCACGCTCGGCCTGGAAGTGGTCCGCGACTGGCCAGACGTCGACGTCATCGTCGTGCCCATCGGCGGTGGCGGCCTCATCTCCGGCGTTGCCATGGCCGCCAAAGCGATCAAGCCGTCGATCAAGGTCATCGGTGTCGAGTCGTCCGGGGCGCCGGGCATGCGCGACAGCGTCCGTTCCGGTGCGGTCGTGACACTCGACCGCGTGGACTGTGTCATCGATGGCCTGCGCGTGAAACGGGTCGGCGAGACCACGTTCGAGGTCGTCCGCCGCATGGTGGACGAGATCGTCACGCTCCCAGACGAACGGATCTTCGACGCGATGTTGTGGATCATGTCCCACGCGAAGCTGGTCGTCGAAGGCGCCGCCGCTGCGCCGGTGGCCGCGTTGCTGGATGGATTGGTCACGGCGCCCGCCGGTTCGAACGTCGTCTGCGTGCTGAGCGGCGGCAACGTCAACCTCGATCAGCTTCGCGGATTGAAGTGGAACTAGGACCACGGACAACACGGACTCAAGGGGCCACGGACAACACGGAGGCCACGGACAGGATGTCGGGCAACTCTCACGACGCGTCGAAGCCGATACGCATCGGCATATCCTCCTGCCTTCTCGGGCAGGAGGTGCGCTTCGACGGCGGCCACAAGCGCGATTCGTTTCTGACCGACACGCTTGGGCCCCAGGTCGAGTGGGTGCCGGTGTGCCCCGAGGTTGAGATCGGCCTCGGTATCCCGCGCGAGCCCGTTCGACTGGTCCGCGCCGCCGACGACGCCATCCGGATGGTCACGACGAGCACGGGCGTCGATCACACGGAGACCATGGCCAGGTGGGCCATTGCGCGACTCGAAGAGCTGGCGCGGGAGGACCTGTGCGGATATGTGCTGAAGAAAGACTCGCCCAGCTGCGGGATGGAATACGTCAAGACATACAGCAGCGGCGGGACGGCGGAAAGGAATGGGCGGGGGCTGTTTGCAGCCGCGCTCATGCGTCGTTTTCCCTCCCTTCCCGTTGAGGAAGAGGGACGCCTCGCCGACCCGCGCATTCGTGAGGATTTCATCGAGCGCGTGTTCGCGTATGCCCGTCAGAAAGGTCGCACCCCGAGCGCCTGCGGCCCGAGCGAGGCGCGAAGTCGCCGAGCGAGCGCGAGCGGGGGTGGGGCCCCGCGAGCACTAAGAGATGACGACCGTCCGCGGCCCGAGCGCGCGCAATACCGCTCCGTGCCCGTGACGGTGGTCGGACGGCCCGACCGTGGCATAGCAGGCTCGACACGCGATCTCGCAGCGGTGGAGGAACCACTCGAGGTGAGGCTGCACGGAAAACCATTCGCCGTGATCATGCGGACACCTGGTGAGGATCGCGCGCTTGCGGCCGGGTTTCTGCTCTCGGAAGGCGTGGTCCGGACCGCAGACGACATCGGCGCCGTCGAACATTGCCGGCACCCGGACCGTCCCGACGGGCACAACGTGGTTGACGTCTACCTGCTCGGCGAATCCAGAACCTCGCTCGAAACGCTGCTGGCCGACCGGCGGAACGTGCTGACGAACTCTTCATGTGGGCTGTGCGGCCGCGTGACGATCGAGTCGCTCAAGACCCGCGCCTCAGCGCTGCCAGTCAGCTGGACCATGACGACGAGTGTGGCTGCAGGGCTGCCGCAGCGCCTGCGCGAACGCCAGCGCGTGTTCGACGGAACGGGCGGCCTTCACGCGGCTGGGCTCTTCACCCCGGACGGCATCTGCGAGACGTCGGCGGAAGACGTCGGTCGTCACAACGCCGTCGACAAAGTCATCGGAGCGATGGTGCTCGACGATCGGCTGCCGATCGCCTCGCACGCGCTGGCCGTGAGCGGACGGGCATCGTTCGAGATCGTGCAGAAGGCCTGGCTGGCGGGTATCGGCCTGGTCTGCGCTGTGTCCGCTCCCTCGAGCCTCGCGATCGATCTGGCGGAGGACGCGGGCATCACTTTGCTCGGGTTCGCGCGCGGCGGCGGGTTCAACGTCTATAGCCACCCTGCTCGGCTGCCGGAATTGTGAAGCCCGCTACCTAACCTGTCCATCTCATCAGCTCAAATCTCGACCTCTCCACTGGCATTGCTGTTGCTGCCTGCATTCGTTGGAGCGCTGGGTGCGACAACGATTGCTCATCGGGTCAGTAGTTGTGATGATGGTTTGCTGCTGGTATGCCGTCTATCGAACGGTGTCGTTCACGATTTCCGTCGCCGGCGAGCTCGACCGTGCAAATGACCTGACCAGCATCGCGCCACGGGCCCGGTCGACGATCGTCATGGATCGACGGGGTCGCCCTGCGTTCGCGTTCTACTCGGAGCAGCGGATCGACGTACCAATCGACCAGGTCTCGCCTCACATGGTGCAAGCCATCGTGGCGGTGGAAGATCGGCGCTTCTACTCGCACTACGGACTCGACCCGATTCGCATCGTCGGCGCGGCACTCAATAACCTTCGCGCGCGAAGAGTTCTCGAGGGCGGCAGCACGATTACGCAACAGCTCGCTCGAGCTGTGCGTCTGACGCCTGCGCGCACGTTTGAGAGGAAGGTGCGCGAGGCCATGTTGGCCCTTCGGCTGGAGGAGCGTTACTCGAAAGCACAGATCCTTCAGGAGTACTTGAACACCGTGTATTTCGGGGAAGGCTTCTATGGCGTCGAGTCGGCGTCGCGCGGTTACTTCGCGAAGCCTGCGTCCGAGTTGTCGCCCGCGGAGGCGGCATTGCTGGCTGGCCTGGTCCGAGCGCCCTCGCGTGACGCTCCGTGCGTCTCTGTCGAGCGCGCCATGGGGCGGCGGAGTCTCGTGCTTCGGCGCATGCGCAAGCAGGGACGGATCTCCGAGGCGGAGCTTTCTGCCGGACTTCGTGCGCCCCTGCCAAGTCGGTCACACGACCATGGGTCGCTGTTGCAAATGTCCGGCGACCCGGGCGGCGAGTACTTCAAGGAAGAGATCCGACGCCAACTCGTCTCGATGTTCGGATCGGAGCGCGTGCTTCGGGGTGGCCTGCGCGTGTACTCGACGTATGACCCTGTGCTCCAGCGAGCCGCCGAGCAGGCCATACGCGGGCGTGTGGCCGAGATTGCCAAGGCGCGACCACGCGCGAAAGACCTGCAGGGAAGCCTCGTGGCCATCGATCCGATGAACGGGGATGTCCTCGCGCTCGTGGGCGGCCGGAACTACGAGGAAAGCCCCTTTAACAGGGCGACGCAGGCCAGGCGGCAGGCCGGATCCGCGTTCAAACCGATTATCTACGCCGCGGCGCTCGAGCGGGGATACGCTCCCGGATCGGTACTCCGCGACCTTGACACGCCGATTTACGGTTCAGGGGAGTCATGGCTGCCGGTCGGCGAGCACGAGAACAGCGAATACACGCTGCGCAGAGCATTGAAGGTGTCGAGCAATCGTGCCGCTGCGCAATTGCTGCAACGCGTCGGGGTCCGTACAGCCGTCGACTACGCGCATCGTCTCGGGATCGCATCAGATCTGCCCATGGTTCCGTCGCTCGCGCTTGGCACAGGCGAAGTGACGCTGCTGGAGCTGACCGCTGCCTACGGCGTGTTCGCGAACAAGGGTCTGCTCGCCACTTCGCGTTTCCTGACGCGTGTAGAAGATGCTGACGGCACGGTGATCTGGTCTGCGCCGATCGATGTGACTCGTGCCATCAGTCAGACAACGGCATTCCTGATGTCCAGCATGCTGGCGGACGTCGTGTCGAGCGGGACCGCGATTGGCGTGCGCGCGGCCGGCTTCACACTTCCCGCGGGCGGCAAAACCGGCACGACCGACGACTACTCGGACGCGTGGTTCGTCGGATACACGCCGCATCTCGTAGCCGGGGTCTGGTTCGGGCTCGACACGCCTGCACCGATCATGAATCGTGGCTTCGCGAGCGTGGTCGCGGTCCCAGCCTGGGCGCGTTTCATGAAAGCCGCGACAACCGGCGCCAGGCCGGACTGGTACGCGGTGCCTGCCGACGTGGAGAGAATCGCCATCTGCCGGCTGACAGGCGCGCGCGCGACGGATGAGTGCCGACACCCGGTTTCAGAAGGCGCCGGCGTCGAAGCTGTCGTCCTCACCGGTATGAGCCCCGCGTCGTGGCCAGTCCCCGTCAACCCTCTGCCAAGTGCGCCGGCTGAACCGAACGTTTACGAGGACTACTTCCCGCTTGGTACGATCGCATCTGCGCTGTGTCCGCTGCACAGCGCGGTCGCCGAGACGGCGTCGGGCACGTCAGGCGTTGTTCCAGCCTCGTACCCAACCCAACCCATCGTGATCGAGCGCGTTCTCCGCACCGATGGATCCACGGCAATCACGATGAAGCGAGGTGGAGGGTAACTCCAGCACTCCCACCCACACTTGCACCCATCCTTTGGCGCTCTCTAGCGTTCACCTGAGGCGTCAGGCGGGGACGGGCTGGGGACTTCGAAGATCGTTACCGAGCCTGCCGAGAACACCTCCCTGAGGAGCCGAGGTTGCCGTCGCAATCGGTCGACCTGCTCGTCTCGCCCGAGTACATCCCGACAAGCATCACCGCGACCTGCAGGAGCGCTGAGGGCCTCGTCCATCCGTCCATCGCAGCCTCCGGCTGCGCCGCTTCATAGATCCACGTGCTCGGAGCGCGGTTCGAGACATGAAACCCGTAGGTTGTTGCAATGGGGATGAGGAGCGGCGCAGACACGACCAGGGCGATAGCCGGCGGCAGAACCCAGGTCAGACGTTGGCGGGACCCCGTCCTCGCGCTCGGCCGCGCGGTCCACGCCGTAGCCAGCATGATGCCGCCCAGAAGCGCTGCGGCCCCGCTGTGCGCGAGAAAGGTGAGGCCCAAGATCAGTCCGGACACGACGAGACGCATTGTCGAAGGGCGCTCGAGAGTGGATGTCCAGAAGCCGATGCCCCAATAGAGGGCCGCTTGGGCGCACACGGCTGGAAACAGCCACGGAGAGTAAGTGGCGCTCGCCCACGGTGGCGGTCTTCCGGGAAGAAACAGGAAAACACATGTGGCCGGCAGCGCGGGCCAGTTTCCAACAAGCGTTCGCACGCACGTGAAGTACGCAACGGGCGCGAGGGCGTTGAGCCAGGCGCCAAACTGGATGTACGTTGACGGGACTGAAGCGCATGCTATCGCTGACCACACTGCGACCAGGCTTGGGACAAGGGGGCTGTACCAAGCGACTTCATCCCGGTAGAACGGATCGGCAAAGGGCGACTGGCCGTCCCGAACCGCTTGGGCAATAGCAAGGTCCCGAAAGCCGTCGACGTCATAGGCCATTCGAGACCGCGAACCGCGATGAGGCCGGGGACAACTGCTGCCGCACAGAGGACGAAAAGGAGTAGCCAAACCGCCTGCACTCGCGGCAGGAGAGGTGATTTAGGACGTTCGGCGGATTCAGTACGGTGAATCACGTCTGCTAGATGGGAGGTCGGAGCGTTCTAAGCAGCAGCATGGCAAACAGGACCCCGTTCGAGATGTGCCCGATCCAGCAGATGCGGCATTGATGGCCGTTGACGATCAGACTCCGGCCGAGAAAGGTGCTCATCGCGACGGCGGGCAGGGTCATCATCAGGAGCTGCCAGGACGGTGCGTGAATCAGGAGGCCCGCGGCCAGCAGCGCGTAGAGCGCGAGGCCGAGCGAGGCGTTTGGCACACCCAGCAGCGCCGAGCGAGGGCTGCGGAAGAGCACTGCGCAGCCGCCGTCTTCGAGCCGGCAGATGTCGGGTCCCGTCAGCCAGCCGGGAAGCACATAGTAGTGGCCGTACAACGCAGCAGCCGTGGCGGCAGTACCTCCCGCGAGCGCCAGCCAGATCACGACGTCTGACATACTGGGCACCAATACGTCAAGCTTGCATCACTAGAGTGATCGACCCACGGAAATCATCACGAAGATCGCGAAGGTACAAAGACCAGTGTCCCGTGGATCACGTGTCAACGACCGGATTCGGGTCAGATCGTAGCGCTACGCCCCTCGCCCAAATCCGGCGTGGCGAATCTGAAAGCCCATCGCCGAGGGGCTGAAGCCCGCCTCGACGAGGTACGAGGCCAGCGGGTGTTCGGCGGCCGGGAGACCGTTGATCTCGTGAACGAGGAGCCCGAGCCGCGCCAAAGTCGACGCCAAAGCGCGCGCGGTCGCTGACTGTGCGGGCTCGTCTTCCGGCACGAACGCGAGCAGCTGCCGCGCGCCGCGGCTGATGTAGGCCGAGAGCGCGCCGTTGACCATCACCACGAGCGAACCGGCCGACCGCGTGGGCCCGCGACCGCGGTCGTCGGACGTTCGCGCCTCGGGCCATCGCAGGATGGTCCCGTAAGGATTGGCCGGATCGGTCGCCGCCAGCACGACGACTTCCGGTTCGTCGGGCGGATCCTTGAGCGATCTCAGCAGATCGAGCGCCGCGGGCAGCGCAAACTGCGTCGCGCCGACACCGCTCGCGAAGTAGCCTCGGCGAATCCGGCCGGCATCTTCGAGCGCTTTGAGGATGTCGTAGACCGCGCTGAAGCCGCCAGTGATTCCTTCGGCCGTCGCGACCTCACGGGTCAGTACGCCGTAGCGGGCGAGCAGCTGCTGCGCAAGTGCGGTGGCAGATTCCGTCGGCGAGACCGTCGCACCGAGGCGCGCGGTCATGAGCGACCAGCGGCCCTCGGCGGTCGGTGGAGCCATTCGCCGGCTTCTGAAGCTCCGATGCGTCCCGGCCGCGCTTGGTCGGGGTTTGCTTCTCTCAGTGCTCGCCGGGGCCCCACCCCCGGCTCGCTCGCGCTCGGCGACTACGCGCCTCGCGCGGGCCGCAGGCGCTCTTCTGCGCTCCGGTGGGCGTGTGAACGCGCGCACCGCGGTCAGGGTGTCGTTCGTGATGGCACCTGCCCACACCAGGGTCCAGATGGCGTCAACCGTGTCGCCCGGATATCCGCCGCCGGCGGCCTCGTGCATCGCCGCAAAGAACGACGCCCCGTTGCGCTCGAGGTGCTCGACGATCGTGCGCTCACGCTCGGGAAGATCGGTCGACACCGGTGCCCGTCGAAGCTTTGCGACGTGGTCCGACAGGTAGAGCGCCAGCCGTCCATCGCGTTCGCCGAGCGGTTCCAGCCCACCCCAGACCATCTCACCCGCCGTCGTCAGCGCATCCAGATCGGATGGCTGATAGCCTTCGACTCGCGCCGGCAGGATCTCGGTCTCGAGAATCGACGCGATGAGGGGGGCGCCCTGCAGACCTTCGATTGCATCGAGCAGCGCATCCAGCCCCGCCCGCCGTCGGACGACCCCCTGCCAGTGGGTGACGAGCCGGCCGAGGACGGCGGGCTCGACCGGTTCGACCTGATGGCGGAGCCTGGCGAGCGATCGGCGGCGAATCGTCTGCAGCACGTCCGGGTCGCACCATTCTCGTCCGGTGCCGCCGGGCCGGAAGTCCCCCTCGATCAGACGGCCGTTTGCGGCGAGCTCCTTCAGAAGCGCTTCGGCCGTCGATCGCCCGAGAGCGTAGCGCGCGGCAAACTCTCCAGCGGTGAAGGGGCCGTGGGTCCTCGCGTAGCGTCGCGCGAGGTCCAGCGCCGCACTCGGCGCAGCTTCGAGGAGCGACTCGGGCAACCATGACGGCAGCGGCACGCCCAACCCGTCGCGGTACCGGCTCGCGTATTCCACGGGGATCAGGCGCGGCTGGGCGGACAGCGTCACCGCGATCGCTCGTCGGGCTCTCATCAACTCGTCGGCGGAACGCGGGCCGTCAATATGGGCGCGCGCGTCGATCTCGTCAACTGCGAGATCGCCGAGGCGCAGCAGGAGGTCGTGCACGCCGTCCACGGTCCGCACCCGCCGGTCCTCATGCAGCTGTTGAAGCTCGCACTCGACGTCGGCGATCACGTCCCCGTCCAGCAGGTCGCGCAACTCGATTTCGCCGAGGAGCTCCCTGAGCTGCGCCTGATCGATCGACAAGGCCTGCGCGCGACGTTCGGCGAGCGGCGCATCACCGTCGTAGAGATAGTTGGCGACGTATCCGAACAGCAACGCGGCGGCGAAGGGAGAAGCCACACTCGAGTCCACCGTGGCCACTCGGATCTCCCGGCGCTCCATCCGTCCGAGCGTATCGACGAGCGCCGGCATGTCGAACACGTCTCGCAGACATTCTCGATAGGCCTCGAGAACGATGGGAAAGGACCCGAACCGCGAGGCGACCGCGAGCAGATCGGCCGAGCGCTTCCGCAGCTGCCAAAGCGGACTGCGGCCGCCGGGCCTGCGCTTGGGCAGGAGCAGGGCGCGGCCCGCTGCCTCGCGGAACTTGGCCGCGAACATCGCGGTCCCTCCGAGCTGAGTCAACACCAGCGCCTCGACCTCTTCTGACGCTGGCACCATGAGCCGGGGATCCGGCGGCTCGTCGGTCTCGGGGAACCTCACCACGAACCCGTCGTCGGTCCACATCGTTTCGACGTCGAGCCCCGTTTCCGCGCGGACTCGCTCGACGACCGCCATGGCCCACGGGGCGTGGACACGGCTGCCAAACGGCGAGAGTACGCAGATGCGCCAGTCGCCGAGCTCGTCGCGGCAGCGCTCGATGACGACTGTGCGGTCGTCTGGCACGACGCCCGCCGCCGTCCTTTGATCCGCAAGGTAGCGCAGGAGGTTCTCGGCCGCCTGCGCGTCGAGATCGTGGTGGCGGACCAGGCGCTCCACCGCGGCCGCCGCCGGCATGGCCACCAGCGTGCGCACGAGCTCGCCCACGGCGCGTCCGAGCTCCAGCGGTCTGCCGGTCGTGTCGGCCTTCCAGAACGGCATCTTGCCGGGTTCGCCCGGGGCAGGAGACACCAGCACGCGGTCGTGGGTGATCTGCTCGATGCGCCAGGTCGAGGCGCCGAGCAGGAACGTTTCGCCGACGCGGCTCTCGAAGACCATCTCTTCGTCGAGCTCGCCCACACGCGCGCCGGGCCCATGCTCGCCGGCCAGAAACACGCCGTACAGCCCGCGGTCCGGAATCGTTCCTCCGTTGGTCACGGCTATCCGCTTTGCGCCCTCACGTGCGGTCACTATGTTGTCGAGCCGGTCCCACGTCAGCCTCGGCCGGAGATCGGCGAAGTCGTCTGACGGATACCGGCCCGACAGCATGCCGAGCACGCCTTCGAAGGTGCCTCGGCCCAGCTCGGCAAACGGCGCGGCGCGCCGCACGGCATCGAAGAGCCCGTCCACCGTCCACGAGTCCATCGACACCATCGCGACGATCTGCTGCGCCAGCACGTCCAGCGGATTGCGCGGGTATCGGGTGCTCTCGACCTGCGCGTCATGCATCGCGCGTGTGACCGCTGCACACGCGACGAGGTCTCCCCGGAACTTTGGCACGATGATGCCGCGGCTCGCCTCGTCGATGGTGTGGCCCGATCGTCCGATGCGCTGCATGCCGCTCGCGACCGACGGCGGCGCCTCGATCTGGATCACCAGGTCGATCGCGCCCATGTCGATGCCCAGCTCGAGCGAGGAGGTGGCCACCAGCCCGCGGATCAGCCCCGCCTTGAGCCGATCCTCCACTTCGATGCGCTGCGGCCGGGCGAGCGACCCGTGGTGCGATCGCACCAGCGTTTCGCCTGCGAGCTCGTTGAGCGCGCTCGCCAGCCGTTCCGCGATGCGCCGGCTGTTCACGAAAATCAGCGTCGAGCGATGCGCTTTGATGAGCTCGAGCAGCCGCGGGTGAATGGCCGTCCAGATCGTCGTGCGCACGGGTCCCTGCGCCGCGGGGCCGGTCGGGATGTCCTCGGCCCGCCCGATGCGGGCCATGTCCTCGACCGGCACTTCGATCGTCAGATCCAGTCGTTTCTTCTGCGAGGTATCAACGAGGGTTACATCTCGGTAGGAGGCAGGAGACACGTTGGAGGAGGCAGGAGACAGGAGGTCGGAGGCAGAAGTTGCCCCGCCGAGGAATCTCGCGACTTCATCGAGAGGGCGCTGCGTGGCTGACAGGCCGATCCGCTGGAGCGGGGCGGCGCCGGCCGGCCGAATTGCTTCCAGGCGTTCGAGCGAAAGCGACAAGTGCGCGCCGCGCTTGGTGGGGACGAGCGCGTGGATCTCGTCGATGATCACCGTGTCCACGGCGCGGAGCGCGTCACGGGCGTTCGACGTCAGAAGCAGGTACAGCGACTCGGGGGTCGTGATCAGAATGTCGGACGGGTCGCGCTGAAACCGGGCGCGCTCGATCGCCGGCGTGTCACCTGTCCGGACGGCAATGGCCGGCGCGTGATGGACGTCGCCGCGGGCATTCGCGCGGGTAGCGATGCCGGCGAGCGGCGTCCGCAGGTTCCGCTCGATGTCGACCGCCAGCGCCTTGAGCGGCGACACGTACAACACTCGGCACCGCCGGTTCCGATCGGGGGCCTCCTCGAACATGAGCCGGTTGACGCACCAGAGGAACGCGGTCAGCGTCTTTCCGCTGCCGGTCGGCGCCAGGATGAGCGTGGAGTGTCCCTTCGCAATTGCCGGCCATCCCTGTGCCTGAGGTGGCGTGGGTCCCGCGAAGGAGTGACAGAACCATTCCGCCACCGCCGGGTGAAACAGGGCGAGCACATCAGTCGGAGGCACCACACTCTATTTTAGTGTCGGGTGCCCGACCGACGAAGTTGATTGCCGCGCGCGCCCGATTCATGCAGAATTGAACTTCGTGCCTGTTTACTTCAGCATTCGGCATTCAGCATCTAGAATTTGACTATGGGTGACTCTGGAGAAGGCCTGGTCGACGCAGACGCGAGAATCCAGGAGCAGATGGAAGAGCGGGAAGCCGAACGGCGCCGCCGCGCAAACTCTCAGCCGGCGCCCGACCCCGAGCGGACCCGGGCAATCGAATCGTTGCGTCTGGCCCGTGCCGAGCTCGAGCGCCAGTCGACGGCGACGACGCACCCGGTGCGGAAGCAGCAGATCCAGGCGGCCCTCGCCGAGATCGACAAGCGCCTCGCGGCCAGCTAGATCGCGGATCACGGACCGACCTGGTCCCTGGACGCGGATCTCTCCTCAACGGGCCGCGGATCACGCGGATTCTCTTCTTGACGGGACGCGGATTACGCGGATCTCTCACCAGACGGGACGCCGACCACGGTCTGACCTTGTCGATTCTTCAACGGGCCAGACTGCCCGTGCGTCCCCATGCAATCTGCTAGTCCGGCTCCTTGAGCTTGCTGCGAGTGCTTCGCCAGACGTCTTGACTTCCCACACCACCCGGACGGTTCGACTGGAAGTAGAGCTCACTGGCGTCAAACGAGAGCGCCGCGCGCACGTCATCAGTCGCGCCATTGACGCCAGGCCCCAGGTTCACGGGAATCGACCACGGGTCAGACGTGCTGCCGCGCGTCGAAACCCAGAGATCAAGCAGGCCGAGTGTCCCCGGCCGATTCGAAGTCAGGAACATTTCCAGGCCGTCCCGCCGGATAGCCGGCTGTATGTCTGCGAAGGGAGTGCTGAGTTCCTCCACCAATAGCGCCGGGCCGAACATCTCGTCCGGGAGGAGCGTGCTGGCGTACATGTCGTCTCCGCCAATGCCTCCGGGCCGATTCGAGGCAGAGTAGAGGGTGGTGACTCCGGTCACGTCGTCCTCGAAGTAGGCCGACTGGAGCTCGTTGGCCGCTGTGTTGATCCCGCTGCCGAGATTCACGGGCGGCTGCCATCCGAAATCGTCCCGTTTGTTGTGCCGCCGCGAGATATACAGGTCAATGCCCCCAAACCCTCCTGGGCGGTTGCTCGCGAAATACAGTCTGTGCCCGTCTATCGGAAGGCTCGGCGCGAATTCGTTGAAGGAAGTGTTGATGGTGGGGCCCAGGTTAAGCGGCAGTCCCCACGGCTCGCTGACGCCGGCACGCTGCGAAACCCAGATGTCCATGCCGCCGAAACCCCCTGCGCCTGCGCCGCGGACGTGGTAGAGGCTTAGTCCGTTCTTTGAAATGAACGGGGCAATCTCGGCAAGCGGCGTATTCACCGGCGGGCCCAGGTTGACCGGCGGTGACCACTCGGAAAACTCTTGGGGATCCTGGGCTGAAAACAGTGACGCCAGCGGGACGAACGCCATCGCTAAGGCCAGGCACGTCAACCGTGAGGCTGCGACGTTTTTCGAAGTTGCCGTTTCCTTATGTATGGCCCTGCTTTCTTTCAGCCGCATTGGTTCAGCCCCGGTGCCCCTACTGGCAACTGTCCGATCCGTTGCCCTCGAACCGGTTCTTCTCGAGGGTGTTGCCGCTGACGGGTCCTTTCACCCCGCACGTGTTCAGCGCGAGGGTGTTCCTTGCCAGAGTGTTTCCAACGGCCGACTGGGTTCCGCTCACGAGGAATTCGATTCCGGCGGGATTCGACGTGACAAAGTTCTTCACGATGAGGTTGCCGGTCGCGAAGACATTGATGCGGATCCCTGCCAGCGTGCTTGCGGACACGAGGTTGTCTTTCACGATGTTGTCGACGCCGGCGAAGACGAGGATGCCGACGCGGTCCCCTGTGAATGTATTCTCATTGATCACGTGATTGGTTGAGGCACCCCTGATCATGATCCCCCGGGTCCGGTTGTTCCTGAAGTCGTTGTGCCTGATCGTGTTCCCGCCGCTTCCGGCCTGAAGGTCGATACCGTCGACGTTCCCCTCGAACTGGTTCCATTTGATCACGATCTCGGTCGACGCGTTGGTGAGCACGCCTGCCCCGAAGTTTCTGATGATGCCCCCGAAGATGGAGACACCGGTTCGCCCGGTGACGTTGATCCCGGCCCCGGTGCCCGAACCGGTGATCGTGTGGCCATTCAGATCGAGCGTGATCCCATCCGCGCCGGCGATGAGTCCATTGCCGGCGCAGGCGAGATCGTGATCCAGTTTCAGGTGCTCGGTGATCGTGACGCCGCACAGGTCATTGGAAGGATGCGATGCCGGTATGGGTCCGTTGGCGATCGACCTGAGAAAGAACGGCTCCCAGAAGTCGCAATGCTCCTCCCGCAGACGCTTGTCCTCACGCAGTGGCCAGTCGAGAATCAGGTACCTGTCGGCCCCCCTTCCGTGCCCGGCCGGGTGTTTGTAGATCGGCCAGCGAAAGCCTTCCCCCTTGTGCTGATTCGGGTTGCCAGCAGCCGCAAAGCGCGTCCAGTAGCCGGCGATGGCACCAAAGAGCGCGAGATCGTCCGCGTTCAGCACGTAGCTCGGTTGCGGGGGTCCGAAGTTGTTTCCGAAAACGATGTTTCTGTCGAGTCCGTGAATGACGAGGTCGGGGACGACCGCGTCTGCCTCACGCTCGAAGGAATACAAGTAGACGGGCGTCCCGGTCCGCTCGACGAGGCGTGCGACCCTGCGCGCCTCGCACGTCATCTCGACGTCTCCAGTCAACCGCGACAGCGCCAGTTTTGGCGACGCGAAGTCGGCCACTGGGTACTTCGCGAGGATCGCGGGCGCGTCGGCAGCTCCGAACTCCGTGGCCACGGCGGTCTCGTACTGCTCCACTGTCAGGCCAGCCGGGAAGCTCCGGTCCACATAAATCCATCCTTCGTCTCTCGTGGCTCCGATGATGAGGGGCACGTGATTGAACGCCCCGTTCTCGTATAGGGTGCGAGGCTGATCCGGGATGTCTAGGCCGTCCACTACGGGACCCCAGGCCACGCGTGATGTTTCAGCGAACTCCTGCTGGCCATTCGGAAAGGCCAGCAACACTTCGGCCCGTGTTTTGGAACGCAGGCAGGTGAGCACCTGCGACGGATCCGTGCAGCTCAGAGCGAGGGCCAGTCGGTCGCCCAGCGCTTCGGCGTCCGCGAGCGTCGGCCACCGGGTCGAGGCGGACCCGCTCTGAATGATCGCGCGACCGAAGTAACCCGCGCTGCCCGGCGACACGACGTGCAGACTCACACTGTTGGCACCGGCCGACTGTCCGGCAATGGCCACGTTGTCTGGATCGCCGCCGAACGCCGCAATGTGATCGCGGACCCACGCGAGGGCCGCGCGCTGGTCGAGGAACCCGTAGTTGCCCGACGAACGATACCCCGGGTCCTCAGCTGTCAGCGCGCGGTGCCCAAGGAACCCGAACGGCCCGACCCGATAATTGGCGGCGACGACGATGGCTCCGGTCTGCTCAGCCATCTTCCGGCCGTTACTGTCTGGGAGGTTCGCAGAGGCGGCCTGGAACGCGCCGGTGTGAATCCATACGAGCACTGGCGCGGGCGAGGCAGGCGCAGGATCGGGAGTCCAGATATTGAGCTTCAGGCAGTCCTCGCTGCCACCGGTCGTCGTGCTGCCCGGCGGATTGACATTCGAGCAGGCCGGCCCACCGGTCGCATTCAACGTCGCGGGGGCCCACGGCGCAGCCGGCTGCGGCGGTTTCCAGCGCAGGTCGCCAATCGGCGGAGCCGCGAAGGGGATCCCCAGAAACGCGCACGATGCGCCCAGGTCCGAACCCTGCACGTCACCGTTGGTCGTGGTCACCAGGCAGGACAGTGCCTGCGGGCTGACATCGGGTGATGACGACATGAGCGCTCCCGACGTGATTCCCCAGCAAGTGATCACGAGAGCCGCGGCCCCGCAATGTCGTTTCATGACTGCCTCCACTAACAACGAACGATAACGTTGAGCAGTCCGTACGCCCCACGGCAACAGGCAACAGCGCGCACCCGCATCTGCCCGCTAACGCACGCAACTGGAAAGGGGCTAGACTGCCGAAACCCGGAGACGATCCCGTGACTGAACACGTGCCGCGCTCGTCGGAGCCCGCGCAAGCCCCGCTCGCGAATGACCGGCTGGACTCCTGGAAGGAAATCGGCGCGTACCTGAAGCGCGATGTGACGACCGTGCGACGATGGGAGAAGCGTGAGGGCTTACCCGTGCACCGGCATCTCCACGATCGCCGCGAATCGGTGTACGCGTACCGCCACGAGGTTGACCGGTGGTGGGACGAACGGCGCAACCACCTCGCGGACAAGATGCCGGGCGAGATTCCGGTTGAGCCGGCGGTCGAGGCCCGCGCTGGCAACCGGCTCGCGTGGGCGCTGGCCGCCGTGTTCCTGGGAACGACGCTCCTTGTCACCGGCGCTCTTGTCGTGCAGTACCTCCGGGATGGTCCGGCCGAAGGCGCTCAAATACGCTTTCTGGAGCTCCCACCGGCCGGGACGATCTTTGGAACCGTCGCCCTTTCGCCGGACGGACGTCACGTGGCCTTCACGGCAGCCACGCGCGACGGCAAGCCGATGCTCTGGGTGCGAGCACTGCATTCGGGCACCGCCGTCACCCTCCCTGGGACCGAGGATGCCTCGTTCCCGTTCTGGTCACCGGATGGGCAATCGATCGGATTCTTCGCGCCGGGCAGCCTCAAGAAGACCAGTGTTGCCGGCGGAACGCCTCAGATCATTTGCGATGCGCCTGGTGGGCGTGGTGGCGCGTGGAATGCGAATGGAACGATCCTCTTTTCTCCCAGCCGCGAGAGCGGTCTCTCGCGCGTGCCGGACAGCGGCGGATCGCCGGTGCCGGTTACGACCGTCGACCGTCCCCGCGAGCGAGGCCACCTGTGGCCACACTTTCTCCCTGACGGCAATCACTTCCTTTATCTGGCGGACAGCAGCGAGGCGGAGCACCACAACTTGTTTGTAGACGCGCTTGGGGCCCCAAACCGCAAGCGCTTGTTCCCACTCGTCTCAGACGCGATGTACACACCCGAGGGCTACCTGTTGTTCGCCGCCCTTGACGGAAAGCTGGTGGCGCAGCCCTTCGACACGAAGCGCTTCGAACCTACGGGGGAACCGGTGTCGATCGCCGCCGAAGTCCTGCAGCCGTGGAACGTCGATCACAAGACGGACTTCTCGGTCTCGACGAACGGGATCCTGATGTTCCGAGGCCTTCGTGGCCTCGACACGCGACTTATCTGGCGCGATCGCGCCGGGGGGCAATCGGTGCTCGTCGAGCCACCGACTCACTACACGGAGCCCACGCTCTCCCCCGACCAGAAGCGAGTCGCGCTGGCGGTGTTCGACCCGCGGCCGTCGCCGCAGTTCGGCATCGGCGCCACAAAGGTCACGTCGGACATCTGGATAATCGACGCGGAGAGCGGCGCCGGCTCGCGATTCACGTTCGACCCGGCGGCGGACTTCGCCCCCGTCTGGTCGCCCGACGGGACCCGCATCGTGTTCTCCTCGAATCGCAGTGGTGAGGTAGGTCTGTATCAGAAACAGGTTGACGGCGCCGGCGGGGAAGAGCTGCTGTTCGGGACACCCGGAAGGAAGCATGCGCAAGCCTGGTCCCCCGACGGGCGTTTCCTTGTGTATGGCACCTACGATCCGAAAACGCGGGTGGATCTCTGGCTGCTGCCCATGACCACCTCTGGCGATCGCACGCCTGTGCCCCTGCTGCGGACCGAGTTCAGCGAAGAGCAGGCGACCATCTCGCCTGACGGACGCTGGATGGCCTACACGTCGAACGAATCGGGGCGCTCCGAGGTCTACGTGCAGAGCTTTCCGTCACCTGGCGGGAAATGGCAGATTTCCACGACTGGCGGCGGTGACGCGCGGTGGCGTGCTGACGGCCGGGAGCTCTATTACGTCGGCGAGGATCGCAGGCTCATGGCCGTCGCCGTCAGGAGCGGAGGCACATTCGAACGCGGCGTCGTGACCCCGCTGTTCGACACGGGAATGCAGCCCCACTGGGCGGCGGCCCGCAACCACTACGACGTGAGCCGCGATGGTCAGCGGCTGCTCTTCATGTCGCCAGTCGTCGACGACCGTTCCTCGCCATTTACCGTCATCGTCAACTGGGCCGCCGAGCTGACTCGGGCGAAACGTTAGCCCGCCATCGACGATCCGCGCAATCCGCGTCCCGTGAAAAGCGAGATCCGCGAGACCCGCGTCCCGTGATCAAGACAGTCAGCGATCTGCGTCCAGCGCCGCCGACAGCAGTGACGCGAACGCCTGCGGCGTCGGCGGGCGCCGATCCGGGTCGGCGTCGAGCGCCGAGCGGATAGCGCGCTCGGCGGGCGCGGGGACCAGGTCGGCCGGCATCGGCGGAACGCCGCGTGCCTGCGCGAGCACGACGTCGGCCAGCGTGCCGCGCCCGAAGGGCAACTCGCCCGACAGCATCTCGTACGCCACCACACCCAGGCTGAACACGTCGGTGCGCGCGTCGGCCTCGACGGCGTGGAACTGCTCCGGCGCCATATAGGCTGGCGTTCCGATAATCATGCCCGCGGCCGTGAGGGCCGTGTGGGCTTCGGTCCCGCCCTCGTCTTCCTTGGGAAGACCTTCAATCACCAGCTTGGCGACCCCGAAGTCGAGCACCTTGGCCGCGGCGCCGCCGCCCGGCAGGAGGATGTTCTCCGGCTTCAGGTCGCGATGCAGCACGCCCTCGCGATGCGCGGCGCCGATGGCGGCGCAGACCGCCGTCAGGATCTGCATCGATTCGGCCGTGTCCAACCGGCCCTCGCGCTGGAGCACGTGCCGGAGATCCTCGCCTCGGACGAGCTCCATGACAAGGTAGGCCCCGCCGTCGGGGAACGTGCCGTAGTCGTACACCGCAACGATCGAGGGATGCTGCAGCCGCGCGACGATCTGCGCCTCGCGCCGGAATCGGCGCCTGGCCTCGGGGTCACCCAGCAGCTCCGCCCGCACGACCTTCAGCGCGACGAGGCGATCGAGCCGCATGTCGCGCGCCCGGTACACAGCGCCCATCCCGCCTCGCCCGAGGAGCTGCTCGATCCGGTACTTGTTGTCGACGGTGCGAGGCACCGACGGCACGGGCCGCATCGTCGTCCCATCCGCCGGACAGTGGGACACGCCCGCTTCCTCGCAGCGTCCGCAGCGCGGGCACTCCGTCATCGGTTCGACGGGTGGGGCGACGGCGGTGACGATGCGCGTGCGGTCGCCGTCGTCCTGAGTGTCCCGCCCGACGCGCCGGCGCAGCCGCACGACGTCGAATCCGAGCGCCATCTGTGCTGCGATGCTGGAGAGCAACTCGCGATCCTCGGCCGTGTAGGCTTCTTCGGAGCGGCGTTCGCCGAGCGCGATGACCGCTATGAGCGACCGATCCTGGCCCACAACCGGCACCAGCAGCACGGCGCCGGTGCACTCGAGCCACTCGCGCTCGTCGTGTGGCAGACGGCGCGCCGGTGATCGCGGATCGCTCAGCACGATCTCGAGCGGCTCGTCGGACCACCGAAGCATCGAGATCAGGCCGCCTTCGAGCGGAAGCGGCTCGGCACTGCCGTGGGCCACCGTGATGGGCGACAGCCACCCGTCGTCGATCCCGCTCACGAGGATCGCGGTCATCAGCGGGTGCAGCGCCTCGTCGATCTGATTGACGACCATCGTCGCCAGATCGGTCGGGTCGGTCTCGAAGCGCACCCGGCTCGCGAGCGACAACAGGATCTTTCGCGCGTCGTACTCTTCGCGAAAGAAACGCTGGTCGAGCCACTGCCGCGCGCGTTCGCGATTCATGAAGGTCACGGCCGAGGCGAGGATGAGGAGCGCGTAAAGCGCGGAGCTGCTCGTCGCGATGTCAGCGAGCGTGCGGTCGCGCTCCTGCACGAGCGAGAACACCAGGGCGATCGCGGGCAGGAAAATCAGCACTGTCAGCGTGCGGTTCGCGAGCGCATATTGCAGGCTCCGACGCAGCACGACCCGCGGTCCGAGGACGTGCGCCACACCGACCGCGTAGACGAGACCGAAGGCCGGCAGCAGGACCAGGCCGTCGAGGATGACTCTCGTCACGCCTCGATACTCCGGGCCGTCCTTATCGAACAGTTGGGCGACGATAGGGATGCCGTCGCGGATGGCATAGGCGAGGATGCCAGGGACAGCCGTGTAGAGCGCCATGCGGATGCGGCGCCGCTCGTTCGCGTCGTGGTTGAACCGATAGCGATAAGCGCCTTCCGCTACCGCGAGGACGTTGATCGCGAGCGCCGTCGCGAACGCGGCGTAGTACACGCCGGGATGCGTCGCATCCCACACGGCAAGCGCCTGCACGGATTCCACTCCCGCCAGATACAGGCCTGACATGAGCGCGGGGCCGAGGAGCGGCGCCGCGGCCACGAGCGGCACCGCGTGGAGCCACGGGTGACGGTCGAGCAGGCGCGATCGGGTTGGGAAGTAGAGAATCGCGAGGGCGATCGACGGGAACGCGAGCGGGCTCGCGATCCAGGAGAAGACGGTGAGCACCGGCTGCACGAGCGGGATCTCAGGCTCGGCGCCGAGCAGCGGGCCACCGCCGCCGACCGCGCTGAAGGCAAGCGCCAGCACGCAGAGACCCGCGGTAAGGTCGTAGCTCCGCATCAGCAGGAGCAGCAGCGCCGCGCCTGTGAAGACCGACATCTGGACGATCATGCCCAGGTGGCGCCGCGCCCAGCCGTCGGCAGACGAGCGCAGGGCCGACGGCCGGTCGAGCGTGATGCGGCGCTTCACGCCGTCTGCTGATTCGACGTCCCAGTCGACGGTTCCGCGGACGCCCATCCAGTAAAGATCCCGCCAGACCGCGACGCGTCCGGCCTCGCTCGCGAGCCGGTCGTCGAACGTCACCTGCCGGCTGGGGCCGCCGACCAGATACTGCCCGCGGAGCCGGCTGCCCGGGACGACGCCCTTCGCGTCAGCCGGGCTGCCGGGCGCGACCCGCGCGATCTCCGGCGGGGCGGTAAAGTACGAGGCGACGTCGGGCGGACGTGCCTTGAGCGGAAGGTGCGCGGTGGGATCGCCTGCGAGCGTCGCGCCGGTGCCTGCCGGCCACAGATAGGGCCGCACCAGCGACACTTGAACGACAGTGGAGAGCACGGAGAGCCCGACGACGATGATGATGGCCCAGGCAAACGGCGGCAGTCGCTCGAGTCGGGCCGATTCCGAGGGAGGGGCCATGCGCCCCGTATTATGTGCCGTTCAGGATTTGAGGGCTGTCCGCCTTCGCCTCGACTCCGCCCTTCGCGCTTCGTCGCGGCCTCGCCGTAGCGCTTCGCTCGAGGGCGGGCGAGGCTACGGCGCGACCGCGCCGGAGCTCGGAGAGCGGAGGCGGGTGGCCTTGTCGAGGAGCGCGCGGATGTCGTCGGCTTCGAGCGATTCGACCTGCAGGAGTTCCTCGGCCAGGAGCCGGACGGCGTCTCGGTTGTCTTCGATGAGGCCGCGGGCGCGATCGTAGCCCGTCATGATGACCCGGCGAATCTCCTCGTCGACGCGTTGCGCGGTCGCTTCGCTGATCCCGTGCGCGCGGTCGGCCTCGAATGCGTTCCCTGGCTTACGATAGGCGAGCGGGCCGAGCTCCGACATGCCCCACTCGCACACCATGTGCTGGGCAATGTCGGTGGCACGCTCGATGTCGTTCGAGGCGCCGCTCGTCATGTGGTTCATGAAGAGCTCTTCCGCGACGCGTCCGCCCATCAGCACGGCCACTTGCGTCTCGAGGAAGCCTTTCGTGTACGTGTGCCGATCCGCCTCGGGCAGCTGCATCGTCACGCCCATCGCGCGGCCGCGCGGGATGATCGTGACTTTGTGCAGCGGGTCGGCGTCGGGCAGGAGCGCCGCGACGACCGCGTGGCCTGCTTCGTGGTAGGCGCAGTTGATGCGATCCATGTCGCTCAACACGATGGAGCGCCGCTCGACGCCCATCAGTACCTTGTCCCGCGCTGCGTTCAGATCGGCGTCGGTTACCGTGGTTCGGCCCGCGCGCCCCGCGAGCAGCGCGGCCTCGTTGACGAGGTTCGCGAGGTCGGCGCCGGAGAAGCCCGGCGTGCCCCGCGCGATGACCCGCAGGTCCGCCCCCGGATCGACCGGAATCTTGCGGGTGTGGACGCGCAGGATGGCCTCGCGGCCTTTCAGATCGGGGTTGCCGACGGTGACCTGGCGATCGAATCGCCCCGGGCGCAGGAGCGCTGGATCAAGGATGTCGGGACGGTTGGTGGCGGCAACCACGACGATGCCGCGATGCGGCTCGAAGCCGTCCATTTCGACCAGGAGCTGGTTGAGCGTCTGCTCGCGCTCCTCGTGGCTGAGCGAGCTGCCTCCTCGGCTCCGGCCCACGGCGTCGAGCTCGTCGATGAACACGATGCATGACGGATGGCGGCGGGCGTCGCGGAAGAGACGGCGGACGCGCGAGGCACCCACGCCCGCATACATCTCGACGAAATCCGAGCCGCTGGCGAAAAGAAACGGCACGCCTGCTTCGCCGGCGATCGACCGCGCGAGGAGCGTTTTGCCCGTGCCCGGGGGGCCGACGAGGAGCACGCCCTTGGGGATGCGCCCGCCGATGGCGGCAAAGCGACCCGGTTCGCGCAGGAAATCGACGATCTCTTTGACTTCGTCCTTCGCCTCGTCCACTCCGGCCACGTCCTGAAACGTGATGACCTGATCGCCCTGTTCGGCGACGCGTGCGCGACCCGAGATGGACGGAATGCGCCCGGCCGTGGTCCGATAGACGGTGAAGGCGAGCAGCGCGAAGAACGCCGCGACCGTGGCCGTCGCGCCCCAGCTGAGCGACCCTGGTTCGGGAGCCGGAATGACCTCGACGCGGATGTCCCGGCGGTAGAGGTCGGTGACGAATGACGAGTTGGCCGCAAGAAACTCCGGAGGTGCGACCGTCTGCGCGACGCTGCCGTCACGCAGGACGACGTCGATGACGTGGGCCGAGAAAGTGACCTGTGTGACCTTCCCGGCATCGACTGCCTTGAGAAAATCCGAGAAAGCCAGGGAAGGCGGCGTGGCGGTCCGCGTCGCGAAGTAGAAGCCGCCAACCGCGCTCAGCAGGAGCGCGGCAGCGACGAGCAGGGTGCGAGGCCTCCGAAAACGCGAGAGATCCAACAGCAGGTCCGTTTCGCAAAAGCAGCCCGACGCGCGCAGGCACCTGCCTCGCACTCTGGCCACGACACTGAATTAGATTGAGGTAAGGACACTCCGCTGGGGATTGGAATGCTCATTCCATCTTACACGAGCCAACCTGTGCCGGCAAGCCGCATGAACCTTTTCTCGGCCTGGCTCGTCCACCTCTACACCGCCACTGGCGCGCTCGCCGCGTTTTTCGGCACGCTTGCCGTCTTTGGCGCCCGTTACCGCGAGGCCCTCCTCTGGATGGTCGTCGCCACAGTTCTTGACGCGACCGACGGCCTGCTGGCGAGGACGGCCCGCGTCAAGGAGCGGCTCCCGGGGTTTGACGGCGCGCGACTCGACGATATCGTCGACTACCTGACGTTCGTGTTTCTGCCGGTACTTTTCCTCTACGGGTCGGGGGCGCTGCCGGATGGGTGGGGCGGAGGGATCGCGTCGGTCGTGCTGCTGAGCAGTGCCTATGGTTTTGCCGCGGTCGACGCCAAGACAGATGACCACTTCTTCACCGGCTTCCCGTCGTACTGGAACATCGTCGCGCTGTACCTGCACATCGCGGCGTTGCCGCGCGCCTGGAACGCGATGATCCTGCTGATCTTGAGCGCGCTCGTCTTCTGGCGCATCCGCTACGTCTATCCGACCCGCACGCCGACGCTTCGAGGGCTGACGATCGGCCTGGGCGCACTGTGGGGCGTCGTCGTGGTGGCGATGATCCTGTCGATTCCTCGCGTGCCCCCGGCGCTCTTCGCCGCGTCATTCGTGTTCCCCGTCTACTACGCGATGGTGTCCTTCGCGCTCAACCTCCGCCGGCCGGTGCGGCTGCAGCCGTGACGAAGCCCTCGCGCCCGCTTCGTGATCGCGCCGCTGCGCTGTTCTTCGCCGTGCTGGTCGTCGTGGCCGCCTTCGGGGTCACGTGGCTGCTGCGGCAGGGCTACGCGGTGCACCGATTGACGCGCGGCGTGGGCGACACCTGGTTTCTCGCGGCCGACGGCCGGCGGTGGTTCAGGATGGACGAGCACCGGCGCGACGTCCCGCTCAGCGAGATTCCCGAGCACCTGCGGCACGCATTCATTGCGATAGAGGACCATCGGTTCTATGCGCACCCGGGCGTCGATCCGATCGCGCTCGGTCGCGCCGTCGTCAGGAACCTGCGCGAGCCGGGGACAGTGGAGGGCGGCAGCACGCTGACGCAGCAGCTCGCCCGGACGCTCTTCCTGTCGAACAAGAAGACGTACGGCCGCAAGGCTCGCGAGGCGGTGCTTGCGCTGATGATCGACGGGCAGCTGACCAAGGATCAGGTGCTCGAGCTGTATCTCAACCGCATCTACCTCAGCGCGGGCGTCTACGGCGTCGAAACAATGTCGCGCCACCTGTTCGGGCGGCCCGCGAAGCAATTGAACCTCGCGGAGTGTGCGCTCATTGCGGGCCTCGCCCGCGCGCCGTCGACGCTGTCGCCCTGGTCGAACCTCGAGGGGGCACGCGCGCGCAGCCGGGTCGTCCTGTCGCGGATGCGCGACGAGGGGTTCATCACGGAATCCGATGAGCGGGAGGCGCTGCGGACGAGCATCCGTATCCGGCCGTATCCCGGCGCCAGTGATTCGCGCGCCGGATATCCGAAAGAGTTCCTGCGCCAGTTGTTCCGAGAGCAATTCGGCGGCGACCACCCGCCGGACTGGCAGGTCCGTACGACGTTTGTGCCGGCCCTGCAGGAGGCCGCCGAGCAGGTGGTGCGCACCGGGTTGGCGCGGTTCAACGATCCCGAGCTGCAGGCCGCGCTCGTCGCGATCGATCCGCGGACGGGCAACCTCCTGGCGCTCGTTGGCGGGCGGGACTTCGGTCAGTCGCAGTTCAACCGCGCGAGCCGCAGCCGGCGGCAACCGGGCTCCGCCTTCAAGCCGCTCCTGTTCGCGGCCGCGCTCGAGCACGGGTACTCGCCGGTCTCGCTCATCGATGGGCTGACGACCATTCAACCGCAGGGCCCCGACGAGTGGGCTCCCAGGAACGCCGATGGCGTGACGCCTGACGTCCTGACGCTGCGCGCGGCGCTGCTCGAATCGAACAATCGTGCGGCCACCGCGCTGCAGCAGCGGGTCGGGTCGCGCCCCGTGTTGCGGCTCGCGTCGCACGTCGGGCTCCACGACATGCCCGACGTGCCGTCGCTGTCGCTCGGCACAGGTCTCGTGACCCCGCTCGAACTCACGATGGCGTTTGCGACGTTTCCCAACGGCGGCCTTGCCGTCACGCCCCGCGCGATCATCCGCGTGCTGGACGCCGACGGGGGAGTGGCGCTCGACAATCCTGTCCGCAGCGAGCGGGTGGTGTCGGTGCAGACCGCGTATCAGATGGTGTCGATGCTCGGCGACGTCATCGACCGCGGCACAGGCGCGGTCGTGCGCCGCGGGGGCGTGACGTTCCCCGTGGGCGGGAAGACCGGGACGACCAATGATTTCAAGGACGCGTGGTTCGTCGGCTTCTCGTCCAACCTCGTGGTTGGCGTGTGGGTCGGCTTCGATCAGCCCAAGCCGATCGGCCGCGAAGCCTACGGGTCACGCTATGCGGCGCCAATCTGGACGGAGTTCATGAAGCGCGCCGCTCGCACGCGTCCGCCAGAGGCCTTCGATGCGCCAGCCGGCCTCAAGGAAGCGACGCTCTGCCGCATCTCGTATCAGCGGCCGGTCGAAGGCTGCCCGACCTACACCGAGTACCTCAAGCCCGACGACAAAGCGCCGGGCGGCCTCTGCACGATCCACCGGGGGAGCATCAAGCAACAGGTCCGCCGCGCGATCGAAGGGCTGTTCTCAGACCTCGGGAAGCGCATTCGCGGGGTTTTTCGGTAGGGCGTAGGCGTCGTGGACGCAGCGGCTCGGCTTTCGGTGTCCAAGCAAGTACGAGTGTTCCACTGTGAAGCCGACACGACAGTCCAGAATCGTCGAACGGAAGAGCCCAGAGAGCGACGGGCTTCCAAATCAGAACAGACGGTTCTTTGTGGTTGTGCTCACCTTGAGCCTGTTGTCTGTCACCACGTTTTGGCTCCTCGAACGACCATTGCATGAGTACTACTGCCAGCATGAGTACATACCATCGATGGGAGCTGTCCTTGGTTTTCGCGCCGGGCCAATACCGGTGTCGGGTGATTGGGAGGGGCCGCTCGGTTTGGTCTCTGTCGACGAGGCTGGGCCCATGTACGCAGCGGGCTTCCGAGTGGGCGACATTCCCCTGGAGTACCACGGGGGCATGATGGCATTTTGTGGCGCGCTTCAGTACGCTGAAAGCGGAGGCGATGCGCGCATCGTCGTGACAACGTCTGACGAATGGCCAGCGGCGGGATTGAAGAGCAGGGAGCTGCTTGTTCCAAGCCCTCCGAAGATCAAGTGAGCGGTTCGTCACGACTGGCCCGTCGAGAGCTGTACGAAAAACGAGGCCAGATCGGGTTAACGCCGGCACCGAATGGAGTCGACCCCCCGTGGGTGAGCACGATGTTGTCCGAGGCGCGCCCCGGTGATCGGCGGGGCTTTAGACGGCTGGTTGCGGCACCTGCAGATCCTTGCAGATCTTCCGTGCGAGGTCGTTGTTGATTTCGTTGTGGCGGGGAACGCTGGACGTCTTCCTGGCGGCAGGATTCACGAAAATCGTATGATTCGCTCCTTCTCGCAGCAGCACGCAGCCGTGTTGCTCGAGATGCCGGACCAAATCGCGTCGCTTCAAGCCGTAACCGTGAGCCGTTCGCGAATCACATCGGGGCCCCCTGCATCCTCCTGCGCAAGCGTACGATTCGCTTCGAGGACGAGAATCACGGCCTCCTGCAGATTCGCGCGGGCCTCCTCGAGCGTTGCACCCTGCGTATTCGCGCCTGGGAGTTCTTCGACGAATGCGATGTAGCCTTCCGGCACCTTCCGAAAGACGGCCGTCAGTTGCAGGTCCATGGGTAGCTCCAGAGTCATGATAACGCCCATTCGGGCACGACGCCTAACAACGCTGGACCAGACCAGACTCGAAAAGACAGTGAGCGCCGGTGCAGCGGGACGGGCTTCGCCTGCTGCTCAACGGCAGATCGTTAGAGGCCGACAGGGATTGAGTTGCACACACTCGTTGCACTCTGGCTCGCGCATATCGTTATCGCCGCGTGGGCAGTTGTCCCTATGGCGGTCATTGGTCGCCGCCGCGCGGCGTGGGAATCTTGGGAAGCGCTTGATTTTGTGGTGCCGTTTTGGACCTGGGCTCTCCTCATGCTCTCGCCTGCAGCGAGTGGCAAGTCACTCGCGAACCTCGGCGAGGCGGGCTACATTAGTGCGGCGATCATCGTTGCGACCGCCGTTCGACTCTTCTGGGGGCAGCGGCCACACAAACGGCTGCTGTCCGCCCTGCTCTTGGCAGCGGTCGTCGGCGTCGCTGTTGGCGGGTTCTTCCTGACCAGCCCGACTTCGGAGGTGCGGTCTATCGCCCGCTGCACCCAACGGCGGTTAGTGCGATTATGGTCCGCCGCGGCTGAGCGGCCGACCGTTGGCCAATAGGTTGTGTCTCTTGGATCCCGAGATGACTCCAGACGATGTGCCGGTCTTGGTTTTTGGCGGGGCATATGCCGAAGCGATGTTTCTGAAAACGCTGCTCGAGTCGGCGGGTATCGAAACGTCGTTCGATGATACTCAGGTCAGTGGCCGGGAGCGCCCAGACTCAAGACTCTACGTGCGTCCAGCCGACGTAGAAGCAGCCCGGGAGTTCATCCAGGACTTCGAACACCGCGGTCACCGGACTCTCTGACAACACGAGGCTGCAGCGGTCTGTACGGTGAGCACCATCGATGAACACAAACCTCCAAGACAGTCTGTTTTGGCTTCTCTGCATAGGTGCTCTACTCGGCAACGCGGCCATCTTTCGCGCGCGCGCATCAGAATATGCAGCTGACGATCCCACCGTTCTGCAGGAAGCAAATCGCATCCTGAGGGCGTTTGTGCTCTATGTTGGCGGCTTATTCTTACTGTTCGCAGGAGGATCTGCACTGGGCCTAACGGGAAGGCTGGGGTTTGCCCGGGAGGCGCGCCCGGTGACGACATTTGACGTCGTCTATCTTATGGTTTATGTAGCGGTGTTGGGCCGGGCGACATGGTGGGTGTTCTCTCAAGGCGGCGCAGCAGTCCTCGCCGGACATCACAGGATGTTCAAGTACTTTCCCACCAGCGAGGTGCGCGTGAAACTGTTGTGGGCGTTGATGATGCTCGCGCTTGGCTTCGCGATATTCAAACGGTTGTCGTGACCGGCAAAGGTAGCTTTGAGGCTGAGCGGCAGGGGCGTACCCAGAGCGTGATGTGAAGACCGACAAGGCACGAGCTGACTCAGTGTGGTGGCTCTCCGTGGACCTGTTCTCCGCCGAGGTGCTCGTGTGGGTGGCCAGCGTGGGGCGGGACGCCGAGCTGACACCTGAGGCGCACGTCTATTTTTTTGATCGCTACAATCGGCTCGCTCACTACCATCGATCCATGGACGGCCGAGCAAAGCCAAGCGGCTACAGGAAAAGGCCGACGAACACTATCGTGCAGGTGGGGGTGTCGATGGCCCGCCGTATGCGGCGGCCATGGCGATGCCGCGGCCGAACCGATTCATTCGGACTGAGGCGGTGAGTCGGAATCGATTCAACGGGCCTGATGACGCGGCGTAGCGCGCAACTTTAGTTGCGCGTCAGTAATTCAGCCAGTACGAGAACTTCACGAGGAACACATTGCTCGCCGGCACGCTGAAGACGCCGCTGAAGTCGCGGCCGAAGCGGAACGTCCCGTACGGCGCGTTCTCCTGCCGGCCCTGCTGCCAGACGACGAAGAGAGTCGAGCCCGGACGATACTCCCATCGCAGGACGTTCGTGGTCCTGAAGGAGCGATAGTTGAAGTCCGCGTCGTCTGCGTACGCGTACGGCGCGTAGCGCGCGCGCCAGTCGTCGGCACGGCCGTCGACGAGCTCCTTGTAGCCCGTATAGGCCCCGGCCGAGACGAACGGTTCGGCGTAGATCTGCAGCGACAGGGTCGGCGACATCGTGTAGTTGACGCGCGTCGTGAGCGCGACGGTCCGCTGGTCGAGTCGTGCGAACACGTAGTGCGTCGGCGCGCCGGCGCTTTCCTCATTCGTGACCCATTGCGCATCGTGGTCGAATTTGTTGAACCGGAACCCGCCACTCACCGACAGCTGAGGCGCAGGCCGGAATGTGAGCCCCGGGCTGACACTGAAGAAATGTGGCCCGAACTCGGACGTGCCACCGCCGAGAAACGTGTCGAACGCGAGCCACTTGCGGTCATCGGTGTTGACGTAGCCCCAGAAGTTCCAGCTGCCGTCGTAGTTGGCTCCCGGCCCCCCGCGCGTCGCGCGGTCGTCGAAGCTGCCGCGCTCGCGGGTGATGCCGGATCCCGTGCTCCAGTTGTTCTTGAATGTCCAGTGGGCGTTGACGTTGCTGCCGAAGTTCAGACGGTCGCCGTCGTAATTGTGGGTGCCCCACTGATTGAGGTTGAACCGGAAGCTGCGAAGGTACTTGCCCGGGCGATCGTGGCGCCACTGCAGCCAGTTGCTCTGCGTGATCTGATCGGCGCGCCGGATGAAGCCGAGATCGTTGCTGTCGAAGCCCGGCGTCTTGAAGCCAACGTTCGACTCGAAGCGAACTCGTGCACCGGAGATCTTTCTGAACGCCAGGGACCCCGACTGGCCACTGAGTGAGGTGCGCGTCGGATCGAATTCGACGTGCGTGGCATCCGGGCGCTGATAGCTGTGGACGTTGTTCTCCTGGAGCCGCGCGATCGCCGCTTCGGTGCCGTTGATGCGGGTGCCGGCCCAGTAGCCGGCCAAGGCGTACCGTTTGCGCAGCAGGCGCAGGTCCCAGTCGATGCCGCCCGCGTACGCGGAATTGGCGAGCACACGCATCGGGCTCCGTTCGTCGCCGACATTGCGGTTGGTCGCCGTCATCATGAGCCCGACCGCCGACTGGTTGGCGAACTCCCGGCGCGCGCGGCCGACGGTGTAGCTGGCGAACGGCTCGATCGGCGACGTGGATTGCAGTGTGCCGAGCGCGACGCGCGCTTCTTCTTCAGCCGTCAGCGCGTTGAGGATGCCGACCGAGAAGCCGCCGATCCTCCCGGTGACTTTGGTCGCACCGAGGATTGTCGTGTTGGAAGGCGAGGCGACGAAGCCATTGTCGGGGACGTCGGCGCCGAGCTGTGGTTGCCGCCCGATCCGCCGCGTGTAGAAGAGGCCGGTGCAGCTGCCGTCGTTGCAGTCCATGTCGAAACGAAACACACCTGACCCTTCGACGAAGAACGGCCGGCGCTCTGGAAAGAACGTCTCGAACGCGCTGAGGTTGACCACGGCTGGATCCGCCTCCACCTGACCGAAATCGGGATTCACCGTGGCCGTGAGCGTCAGCGCCGGCGTGATCGCGTATTTCATGTCGAGGCCGACAGATGCGCCCGGGTCCACTGTATTGACGAGCGGGTTGCCGCTGTCGGGCTCGGTGGAGAGCTCGCCGACGGTGTAGGGGACGAGCTCGAGCCGCTTGGGTGATTTCGCGAGCTCCAGGCCGCGCAGCTCGCCGAACTGCGACACGATGCCGCTGGTGCTCTTGGCGATGAGCGGCCACGTCGAGGTCTCGTTCAGGCGTGCAATCTGCCGCGAGAGCGCGAAGCCGAAGGTGGGCTTTTCAGACGGGGGAAACCGAAGCTGCGAGAGCGGGATGCGGAACTCGGCGCTCCACCCGTCGGCGCGCTTTGCCACGACCACGTCCCAGACCGCGTCCCATCCCTGGTCCTCGTCTCCGTCGTTGAAGTAGTACTTGTCCTGCTTCACGCCCGCCGGATTCACCGAGAACTCGTACGCCGTCCGCTTGTCGTGGTACGAGTCGATCACCACGGCGATCCAGTCTGACGGCGAATTGGTATCGCGGCGTGTCAGGAAACCCGTGATTTTGGCAGGCTCCGGGTCGTGCGCGAGAACGGCCACATAGAGATGCTGCGCGTCATACGCGACGCGCGCTTCGGTGTTGTAGGTCGGCGCGGCCCCTTCCTTCGGGTCCCGCTGAACGAACCCGTCGATCTTCGGCGCGCGCGCCCAGACCTCGTCCGTCAATTCGCCATCGAGCTTGAGCGCCGTCGCTTCCCTGACCGCCACGGCCTCCACCACTGTCGTCGCGCGCTCGGCTGGCCGGCTTCCGCCGGTGACCGGCGGGTCGTCGTTTCGCGCGGACTGCGCGAGGGCGGGCACAGAAACCAGCGTGTAAACCGCAAGCAGGCAGAGCAGGACAGTCTTGTTCATGACCGATGGCTTAGACGAGACCCGGAGGTGTTAGGTTTGCAGCAGGCCGTTGACGAAGCCCGCGGGGCGGATAGGACCAAGGCCGAGCCGGAGCTGCCGGAAGCTGGCAGCTGGGAGCTGGAAGCTAGAAGAAAATTGTGTCCCCGTGTTTTGCGACGAGGGCGTCGATCTTCTTCTTCATCGCGTCGCGCCGGCGGATCAGGGCTTGTATCTGACGGCCGTCGAGCCAGGTCCCCATCGTCGTCTTCAAGCCCGCCGCGTCGAGCGCCAGCATGCGGTCCCACAATCGGCGGTCGATGTTCTGCAGTTCCTGCGGAAGCTTCATGTCGGTCACGAACGCGCGTGAATGATCGATGAGGTAGATGTGCCAGTCCGCGTCGACGAGCAGGTTGCCTTTGTTGCGATCGCTGTTGCTGATCAGGTCGTCGAACATCTTCATCCGCGCGAGTTGGAAGGCCCACGTCGCCGGTTTGGGCAGCGGGAGCACGCTTTCCCACGATCGCACACCCTCGATCCACATGATGGCCGCCCCGAGGTCGTTGTCGACGCGCCGTTCGACAACGACCGGAACCATGTTCAGGCCGAGCAGCTTGTCGAGCTCGTAAGCGGCGATCTCCGACTTGTAGCTCTCGAAGTAGCCGTTCTGGACACCCGGGGGGATCGGCTTCCAGGCAAACGACTCCACGAGTCCGCCGGCCGTCAGATACGCCCGCCGCGGACGCAGGACCCCGATGGGGATGTCCGTGATTTTGCCGACCTTGGCCGTCCGCAGATACTCTTCGAACTCCGCCGTCCGGTTCTGCCAGACGTTCGAGCACACCCCCGGCTTGGGCTGAGCCTGGGGGAGGGCGAACACCAGCAGGGCGAGAAGCAGGGAAAACACGCTCCGGTACAGTAGCACAGCCGCGAACCAGCGCGGTAAGCTTCGAGCCGCGAGCCGCGAGCCGCGAGCCGCGAGCCGCGAACCGCGAACCACGAACCCCGAACCGATATGGTCTAATTGCCACGTGCTCTCCCCCGGCCAGGTCCTGGACGATCGCTACGAGATTCTGGCACTGCTGGCCGAAGGTGGGATGGGTGCAGTGTATCGGGCGCGCCGGACGCTCCTTGGCGACGAGGTCGCGATCAAGATCGTCAGGGGCGAGCACAGCGGACCGGGTCCGCGCGATCGCTTCTTCCGCGAGAGCCGGGCCAGCGCGCGGCTGCGCCACCCCCACATCGTCTCGATTCTCGACTTCAACGTGGACGATGAGGACCATCCCTTTCTGGTGATGGAGCTCCTCAACGGGCTGTCGATCAAGGACGAGATCGCCACCAAGGGTCGGATGAGTCTTGCGGACGTGCAGGCAATCGTGCCGTCGCTTTGCACGGCACTGCAGTTCGCGCACGACCTCGGCATCGTGCACCGCGATCTGAAGCCGGCCAACATCGTGGCGCACGAATTCGCCCCCGGCCAGCGCGTCTACAAGGTCGTCGACTTCGGACTGGCCAACCTGCGCGATACCCAAGAGACGCGGCTGACGGGTCCGCACGAGTTTCTCGGGACGCTTGCCTACGCGTCGCCCGAGCAGCTCACCGGTGCGGTGGTCGACGCGCGGTCCGACGTCTACAGTCTCGGCGCCGTCGTCTTCGAGATGCTGACGGGGCGAGTGCCGTTCGGGGGGCCTGACGCGATGGCGATGCTGACGGCGCACTTGCATGCGCCGGTGCCCAGGCTCTCGGAGACCCTTGCCGAGGTGCCCGCGTGGGTCGACATCGCCGTGAGCCGCTCTCTCGCGAAAGACCCGGCCGAGCGATGGTCGACGATCGCTGACTTCGGCCACGCGCTGCTCGCGGGAGACGGCGGATCGACCACGGTGATTCGCACCGCGCCCGCGCAGGGCGGCCTGATGGCGACTTACGATCTCGGCGAGCGCGTCGGTCGCGGTCGGCTCGACAGCGTCGTCTATCGGGGCACGCATCGCGCGCTCGGTCACCCGGTCGCGATCCGTCTGCTGCGTCGCGACACGCAGCGCAACTGGGAGGGCGCGCGCGCGCGATTCATGCGGGAGGCGCAGGCCCTGCAGGTGGCGCACCCCTCGATCATCCAGGTGCGCGACTACGGCGAAGAGTCCGACTTCGTGTATCTCGTCACCGACTACATCGAGGGTCAGAGCCTGCGCGAAGTGATGAACGCCGCCGGGCCGATGCCGTGGACACGTCTGGCGCGTCTCCTCTCGCAGCTCGTCGAGGCCACCCGCATGCTGCACCGGCGCAAGGGGCTTCTCTGCGGGGTGAGCCCCGACATCATGCGCGTGACGACCGATGACGAAGGAGAACGGTTGTTGATTTCGAGCGCAGGAGTCTGGCAGGCCCAGGACCTCCTTGCGACGCTGCAGGACGACACGCTGCGCGGCGTGGCCCTCGCCGACGCGGAGCTGCGCTACACCGCGCCGGAACTGCTGACCGGCCGGAACGCCGATGTGCGCTCGGACGTGTTCACGATGGGTGTGCTCGCCTACGAGATGGCCACCGCCACGCTCCCCTACGACGGCAGCTCCATGCCAGAGCTCCTCGGCAACATGCTGCGCGGCGAGCCCGCTGCCCCGCGCACGCTGCAGCCGACGATGCCGGCCTCTGCTAGTGCGGCGCTACTCAGGGCCCTGCGCCCTGCCCCGACCGACCGCTTCGCCACCGCCCAGGAATTCGGACACACGCTCCTCGGATCCTGAACCTTGAACCCTGAACCCTGAACGTCGAACCACGAGCCACGAACTACGAACCGAGAACGAACCATGAACCGCCTGTTCACTCTTGCGCTGATCGTGCTGACCTTGGCGGCCCCGGCATTTGCGCAGCCGCCCCTCTTCACCGATTCGCTCCCCGCCACCGAGTTTGCCGCGCGACGCGCGCGCGTCATGGAGCAGATCGGCGACGCCGCGGCCGTCATTCAAGGCACGGACGAACTTGCCGCTTACCTCAAGTTTCGGCAGAGCAACCAGTTCTTCTATCTGAGCGGCGTCGAGGTGCCTCGGGCCATCCTCGTGATCGACGGCCGCGCGAAGACGTCGACGCTCTTTCTCAATCCGGGCGACGAACGCGCCGAGCGCTCGGAAGGGCCGGTGTTGTCGCCGGGGT
>Ga0184612_10000055_pt1 | contig 49041 bp, 35 predicted proteins | sample PLM3_60_coex_FD_133163 | JGI IMG/M metagenome (GOLD analysis project Ga0184612, IMG submission 133163) | Groundwater sediment microbial communities from an aquifer in East River, Colorado, USA - PLM3_60_coex | ecosystem: Environmental > Terrestrial > Soil > Riparian zone | place: USA: East... | reverse complement strand
GGTGAGGTCTGGCAGGGTTTCCACGAACTCGCGGCGCCATTCGAGATTCGCTCGTGAGATCGCTTGCGCCGCGGGGCCGGTCTGCCAGACGCTCAGAAACCAGACCCAGTCAAACCCTTGCTCAGCCAGGCGATCCAATGCCGCATCGGGCACGTCGTCCAGAGTCGAACTGTCCCGGCCGAGCGTCCGGGACAGTTCCGTCAGCCAGACACGCGTATTGATTTGGTAGAGCGAGGGATAGCGAAGGATGGCCATATCCGCTCGCTAGCCCTTTGCCGTCGGTTGCCCGTGCACCTGCTCCTGCATGAGCCGGTCGGATACTTGCGCGATCTCGAGCTCCAGGTCCCTGGCCTCGACACGCCCGAACAGATCGAGCAGGCGAGCGACCGAACCCGTCCAGCCCGTCTGGTGGCTCGCGCCGAGCCCCGCGCCGTTGTCCCCGTGGAAGTATTCATAGAAGAGGATCAAATCGCGCCAGTGTGGATCGTCCTGGAACTTGGCGGTCCCTCCGTACACCGGCCGCTGTCCGCTGGCGTTGCGCAGGAACGTACTAGCCAGCCTGCGGGAGAGCTCCCGGGACACGTCGAAGAGCGTCATGTACTGCCCCGAACCCGTCGGACACTCGACCTTGAATTCCTCGCCGTAGAAGCTATACAGGTTCAAGAGCGCGCGGACCAGCAGGACATTGATTGGCATCCAGACGGGGCCCCGCCAGTTGGAGTTGCCGCCGAACATCCCGGTATTCGATTCCCCGGGCAGGTACTGGACTTTGTACTCCTGCCCGCCGACGTGAAACACGAATGGATGCTCCAGGTGGTACCGCGACAGAGAGCGAATACCGTAGGGCCCGAGAAACTCGTTCTCGTCGAGCATGTAGGCGAGCACGCGCTGCAGCTTCTGCTTGTTGAGGATCGACAAGAGACGCCGTCCTTTATAGCCGACGAAACCCTCGTCGGTGGGGGCCACATGGGAAGCGACCCCGGGATGCCGTTTCCGGAACAGGGCGAGCATCTCCATCAGCTTCGGATAGCGAGTGACCGCATCCCCCTCGAACACCGTCGACGCACACAGCGGCAGGAGCCCCACCAGCGACCGCACCTTCAAACGCATCGCCTGGCCGTCGGGCAGCCGCAGCAGATCATAGAAGAATCCGTCCTGTTCATCCCACATCTCGTCCTGATGCTCGCCGATGCGGTCCATCGCGTAGGAGATCCATACAAAATGCTCGGCAAACTTGTAGGCGGTCTCTTCGTACATCGGGTCGTATTCGGTGAGAATCAGGGCGATCTCCAGCATGTTCTGGCAGTAAAACGCCATCCAGGCCGTCCCGTCCGCCTGCTCCAGCGAGCCGCCCGTGGGGAGCTGGGCACTCCGGTCGAAGACGCCGATGTTGTCGAGACCGAGAAATCCCCCGGCGAACACGTTGCGCCCGGCGGGGTCCTTGCGGTTGACCCACCAGCTGAAGTTCAGCATCAACCCCTGAAACGACCGTTCCATGAACCGAAGGTCCGCCCGGCCGAGGGTCCGCTCCGTTTTGTAGAGGAAGAGGGTGGCCCAGGCGTGCACCGGGGGATTCACATCGCTGAAGTTCCACTCGTAGGCGGGAATTTGCCCATTGGGGTGGGCATAGAGACCCCGCAGCATCAACAGGAGCTGCTCCTTGGCGAAATCGAAGTCCACCAGCGACAGCGAGATCGTGTGAAAGGCCAGATCCCAGGCCGCATACCACGGGTACTCCCATTTATCCGGCATCGAGATGATGTCGGCGTTCAGCATGTGAAACCATTCGGTATTCCGCGCGCCGCGACCAGCGCCTTCCATGAGCGGATGGTTCGAGTGCTCCTGAAGCCATCGATCCACATCAAAGTAGTAGTACTGCTTGCTCCAGAGCATGCCCGCCAGCGCCTGGCGATGCACCCGGCGCTCATCCTCATTCAGCGCGGCCGGCGTAATCCGGTCGTAGAATTCGTCAGCGTCGGCGACCCGCGTCTTGAAGATCTCCTCGAACCCGCTGAAGGCCTTGTCTACCCGGGCGGCTGCCAGACGGAGACGGATGGTCTTGCTTCCGCCGCCGGGCACGTCGAGGGCATACTGCGCGGCCGCCTTGGTCCCGACCTTGGCGGGGTTGACCGCCTCGCCGCGGCCCGAGATGACGTAATCGTGGAAGGCGTCCTTGACGTAGGGAGACGCGTTGGGCTGGCCCCAGAGACGGCCGGCATTGCTCTCATTCTCGGTGAAGAGCAACTCCGGGGCGCCATCGCAGTGGAGCCAGTACTCGCCGAGCTCATGGTGCGTGGCTCGAATGACGCCTGGTCCCATTTCGCGTAGCAACGGCTTCGGCTGGTCTGCGTCCCAGGACCAGGTATTGCGGAACCAGAGCGTCGGCAAAACACGAACGCGGGCTGCTTCAGGCCCGCGATTGTGCACGGTCATCCGAACGAGGATGTCCTCCGGGCCCTCCTTCGCGTACTCCACGAACACGTCAAAATACCGGTCGTCGCCGAACACGCCCGTATCGAGCAGCTCGTACTCGAACTCTTCCCGCGATCGCCCTCGGTTCGTGTCGATCAGGTCCCGGTAGGGATATTCCCGCTGCGGGTACTTGTAGAGATACTTCATGTACGAGTGGGTAGGCGTGCTGTCGACGTAGAAGTAGTACTCCTTGACATCCTCCCCGTGGTTCGCCTCGCTGTTGGTGAGGCCGAACAGGCGCTCTTTCAGGATCGGGTCGCGCTCGTTCCACAAAGCCAGCGCGAAGCACAGCCGTTGTTGGTCATCGCAGAGTCCCCCGAGGCCGTCCTCGCCCCACCGGTAGGCTCGTGAGCGCGCCTGGTCATGGGTGAAATAATCCCAGGCGTTGCCGTCATTGCTGTAGTCCTCGCGAACCGTACCCCACTGCCGCTCGCTGAGGTAGGGTCCCCATTTCTTCCAGGGGATGTGGGCCTCACGCGCGTTGTTCAGCCGTTTTTGCTCGGTGACATCTACTAAGGGGCTCATCGCTAGACTCCTCATCTCGTTGGCCGGTCGGCAGCTCGAGGGCAAAACCTGATCCGGCCCGAGGTAAGTCGGGAGGACCGCCAAACCGACGATTCTGCTGGCGGATCGCCGTGTTCGCGCCGGCCGGCCGTGGAACGGCTCGAGCGTGGTGACCACCGGCTGTGACCTGCTCCCGCCGGCAGTCAGCCGATGCTGAATGCGCGGCTCGACATGTCGATGACGCAGCAGTTCACGTCGGCCTGGAGATCGGGCTGGTTCGAGAAGGCGCGGGTCGCGTGTCCACCGCTATTTCTGATCGACCGGACGTTTTCGGTAAAGGTCGTACTTTGCCGAGAACTGCACGCGGCTCGCCGTACCCTTGCCGCCGTCTTTCTGCTTGTGCGATCCATACAGATACTCCACGCCAACGTTCAACGACCCCGCGACGTTGAAGAGGAGATTTCCTGACGTATAGTAGCCGTTCTTGTACGCGGTCGCTGCCTGTGCTGCCCAATTGTCGATGCTCGAGTAGCCGAACACGACGGTCGAGCGCAGACGATGCGGCCAGTGGTGGGTGTAGCCGGCGTAGGTGCCGAACACCGGCAGGGCTTCGACGCCCGTCCCCTCGTCGTTGAGATCGACGTCGGCATTCAGCCCGGAGATGTTGTCGATGTAGCGCGCGGCGCCGCGCCCGGTCATGACATACGCCATGGCCCGATCGCTTCCAAAGATGTCCAACGCGCCGCTCGCATTCACGGCGTACCCGAAATTCTTCTCGTTATCGGTCTCGATGCGATAACCCAGCACCCTGTAGAGTGAGCCCAACTGGATGTGCCCGATCTCTTTGTCGAGGCGATATCGCACGACGAAGTCCGGGGCGGGCGTATACGCCCCCCCGCTGCTGGTGATCTGCGGCGCCTGGACGACGGCTTTCTCGATCGCAAACGCTACGCTGTGCCCCTTGGCCACCGGATAGGTGTAGCGAACCTGCGGCTGGCGAAGGAAGCTGATACCGGCAGGACCGGCGAAGTCCAGTAGATCGGGAAACGCATCGACGTCGGTGAACGTCGTCCACGTCTGACCAATCAGGACGTTTGCCAGCTGGCCGTAGAAATGCCGCATCCGTGGATCGACCGCGCCGCTGCTGCCGAAGAAATCGATTTCGGAAACGCTCTAAACTCGGAGTTGAGGCTGGTCGGGCTGCGGAAATCGAGGTTCACACGCGTCTGCCGGGCATGCACGTTGGTGTTCGTCACGCGCTCCGGGCCAGAGAGATTGATTGGGATGCTGCCGACATTGAACGAATCCTGATTCCCCGCCGGGCGCGCGTCGATAATGGTATCCAGTTTGGCGTAGCCGTCGATCTTGAGCCGGGCGGGAGTATTCGGAATCTGGAAGAACCCCGTCAACGCCGGGTCGATTGGCACGTTGTCGACCCGGGCGACGCTCTCTTGCTCGCGGTTGAACGTCTCTTGCGCGTCCGGCGCGCTGATGACGCCGCGGCCGGACGTCTGGGCCGCCGTCGGTGCGCCAGGACTGGCCGGAGGCGTCGCAGCAGTCGGCCGCAGTCGTGCCAGCTCCGCCTCTTGCTGCGCGAGCTGCAGCCGCAGCGCCTCGATTTGGGCTTTCATCGCGCGTTCGAGCTCCTCGATCCGGCGCCTGAGATCGTCGGTGCCCTGCGTTGAACCCGCACTCCCGGATTGTGCCGCGACGTGCGACGGAACGACGACAGCCAAAGCCATCGCCATGACGACAGCCGCGATTTGGCTGCGAAGTCTACGACGTTGATGTCTCATGGCTGGTTCCTGCTACTGGCGGCCGGACTTCACATTCGCCGCTTCCCAGGCGCGCACCCGACGCCGGCCCTCGTCGAACAGCCATTCGTAGTTGCCCATCCGGACTTTCTGGCTCGCCTCCGGCGTGAGGAGCTTCCAGAGCGGCGCGTACAAGTCGAAGACCTTGATCGGCGCTTGCGCATCGGCCGGCGCCACGACGTCCGAGCCGAAGATGAACCGGTCAGGGTGCTTGTTGATCAAGTCGGCGGTGGCCTTGGACCGGAGGTCAGCGGACGTCGGAGTGATCATTGTCGTCAGAGAGAGCACGATGGGTGCCACGGCAGACCCATGAGCGACAACGGGTGGCAGATGGGTGTTTAGCGGGCCTCAAGCGCAGTGTCGCAGGCGAGCGAACGGAATCAGCCCATGTTTCCCTGAGTCGAGGGCTACCCAACGACTATTCGTGGCCGGCGATGGCGTGCTCCGCACGCGATTCCGTCTCTGTCGGCCACAGTCGCATCGCGTTCTGGTCTCCGTCATTCCGGAGATCCTCCGGAATGACGGGAGCAGGCAGCATGCATCCGATCGAGCGCTCGGAAAGGCCTCGGTGATCGGCAAAACGCGCATCGCGACGTGCATTGGTCGATCACGGGGTACGACGGCGAGCTGGCATTTCGAGTGCAGGTCAACACATCACGGGTGATCAACAAAAGGCGAACCGGTTTACCAAGGCCCTCACGGCTGGTCAGCCGGACGGGCTATAGTCGGGGCGGCTGCGTGATGCAGCCTCCGTTTCCGATAAGGACGCTTCGATCGATGACTGCACCTGCGCCCCCCACGACCGACGATCGCTTTCTGACGACGCCCGACTTCTCGCTGGTCCTCGGCGGGCCGCTGTATCAGCTCTGGCGCGGCACGCGCCTGGCCGATGACGCGCTGCAAATGCTCCATCGCCGCATTATCGTGATGGCAGTGGTGGCCTGGGCGCCGCTGTTGCTGTTGTCAATCTTGCAGGGACACGCCTGGGGCGACAGCGTGGCGCTGCCATTTCTCTACGACGTGGAGATGCACGTGCGTCTGCTGCTCGCGCTACCGTTGCTGGTCGTGGCGGAACTGGTGGTTCACCAGCGCATGCGCCCGGTGGTGGGGCTGTTCCTGGAGCGCGGCCTCATCCCTCAGGCGGCGCGCCCGCAGTTCGACGCCGCCGTCGCCTCGGCCGTTCGCCTGCGCAACTCCGTGCTCGCCGAGGTGCTGCTGATCGCGTTTGTCTACATCGTCGGGGTCGGGTTCATCTGGCGCACGCAGGTCGCCCTGGACGTCACGAGCTGGTACGGCGTGCCGGCAGGCGGGAGACTGCAGCCGTCGGCGGCCGGCTGGTGGCTGGGCGTCGTCAGCCTGCCGATGTTTCAGTTCCTGCTGATCCGCTGGTATTTCCGGCTCTTTATCTGGGCCCTGTTCCTGTGGCACGTCTCACGGATCGATTTGCGGTTCATGCCGGCGAATCCGGATCGCGCGGGCGGCCTGGGCTTCCTCGGCACGGTGAGCTATGCGTTCTCGCCGGTGCTGCTGGCGCAGGGGGCGATGCTGGCCGGAACGTTCGCCAACCGAATCTTCTACGCCGGCGCGAAACTGCCGGAGTTCAAGGTGGAGCTCATCGGGATCGTCGCCTTGATGGTCTTCGCGATTCTTGGACCGATGCTGGTGTTCGGGCCGAAACTGGAAGCCGCCAAGCGCGCGGGCCTGCGGGAATACGGCACGCTGGCGCAGCACTACGTGCGCGAGTTCGACGGCAAGTGGCTCCGCGGCGGCGCCCCGCCGGACGAGCCGCTCGTTGGCAGCGCCGACATCCAGTCTCTGGCCGATCTCGGGAACAGCTTCGAGGTGGTGAAAAGCATGCGATTTGTGCCGTTCACCTTACAGACGGTGCTGCAACTGGCGGTGACTACGCTGGTGCCAGTGGTGCCGCTGACGTTGACGATGATTTCGCTCGAGGAGTTGCTCGAGCGGCTGCTCAGGGTTCTCTTCTGACGCGACCGGCCTCGGCCCCGGCTTCGGTGGCGGCATCACCTAGCGCCTGCTCGCTGAGGAGCGGGACCGACGCGACGGCGAAGGCGGCGGTCGGCAAAGGCAAGTGCATAGTTCTTACGTCTCGGATCAGCAGGAGGGCCAACTGAAAGCGTCTCAAGTGATATCGGTGACATGGGGGCGTACCGTGCGGCAGGTGAGGCGGCCGGGCGCGCCACGCCAGCCGATTCAGGGGCTTATGGCGGGGCTCCTGGCATTGGCGTGCGCGGGGTGCGCCGCACCCTTCCACAAAGTGACGACGCCGCGCACGTCCGCGCCCGAGGCCGACCGTCCGCCGCGCATCGTGCGGGAGGCGACCCGGCCGACGGTGGGTGTCGCGTTCGGCGGCGGCAGCGCGCGCGGCATCGCACACGTCGGCGTCATCCGCTGGCTGGAGGAGCACCGGATCCCCATCGATGTGGCGGCCGGGACCAGTATGGGGGGCCTGGTGGGCGGCGCGTACGCCACCGGGATGGAGCCGGATGAACTGCAGACGTTCATCACGACCCTGGACTGGGATCAGCTGTTCGGCGCGTCGACGTTCGCGTACAAGAACATCCGGCGCAAGACCGACGCGCGCGCATATCCCTCGCGCCTCGAGTTCGGCCTCAAGGGCGGGATCGTGCCGCCCACGGCCATCAACAGCGGCGAGTCCGTGGAATTGCTGCTCGGCCGCATCGCCGCACCATACTTCGACATGCAGGACTTCGACGACCTCCCCACGCCGTTTCGTACGGTGGCCGTCGATCTGCTGTCGGCGCAGCCCATCGTCATGCGAAGCGGCTCGCTGGCGGACGCCATGCGCGCCACCATGTCCCTGCCGCTCATCTTTCCGCCCACCCAGGTGAACGGCCAGGTGCTGATCGACGGCGGCACCATGGACAACGTGCCGGCCGACGTCGTGAAGGCGATGGGGGCCACCCACGTGATCGCCGTCAACGTCGGCGATCTCTCCGATCGCGAGGGCGTGAGCTACACGATGCTCGGCGTGGCGGGGAATACCCTCGACGCGATGATGCGGGCGTCAACCAGGCGCGCCATTGCCGCCGCGGATGTCGTCATCAACGTGCCGCTCGAAAAGTATGGATCACTCGATTGGCGGCGGGCCGCGGCCCTGATTGACGAGGGGTACCGTGCGGCCGAAGCCATGCGCGATCGACTGCTGCCATATGCCGTAAGCGAAGCGGAGTTCGAGGCGTGGCGCACCACTCGCCGGGCGCGTCGACTGAAAGAGCTGCCAACCCCCACCTTCATCGACGCCGAGGGCTTCGTCGCCAGCGACGCCAAGCGTCTGAATGCGCTCCTGGCTCGGCACGTCGGTGTACCGGTGAATATGAATACCCTCGAGGCGGATATTGCGATCGTGGCGGGTCTCGACCGCTACGAGACCGTGACCTGGCGCATGGTTCACGATGCTGCGCGCGGGTACGGCTTGCGGGTGAGCGGCCGCGCCAAGGCGTATGCCCCTCCGTTCATGATGCTGGGCATGAACCTCGAGAACACGACGTCGAGCGACTTCAATATCACTGCGACCGCGCGCTATCTGGCTTTCGACACCGTGGGGTCAGGCTCGGAGTGGCGCATCGACGGCACTGTTGGCTCCGATCCCACGCTCGCGACGGAGTTGTATCGGCCGATTGGCCGGACGGCGCTGTTCGTCGCGCCGTATGCGGGCGTCGGCCGCCGCACCTTCAACGTCATCAGGAATGACGCGGTGATTGCGCGCTACCGTCAAACCGTGTCCCGCGTCGGGTTGAACGTCGGCGTGAACCTCGGGGCGCAAAGCGATGTGCGCGTCGGGGCGTATGTCGGACGCACGACGGCGACGATCAAAATTGGGAATCCAGGATTTCCGGAATTGAAAGGCAAGGAGACGGGGGCCGAGCTCGTCTGGCGCCTGGACACACAGGATAGTCCCGTGGTGCCCAGCCGCGGGGTGCTCTCCAACGTGCGCCTGTCGCGCATTTTCAACGGCCCCGACGTCGAGGTGAACAGCGAGACCATCGACTTTGCCTCGTCTTTGACGCAGCTGTCGGGGACGGCGAATCGATTCTGGAGCGTCGGACCGCGCAATCGCGTGTTCCTGTACGGCGGCCTGGGTACGTCCTTCGGCGACGTGCCGCTGCCGACCGATCAGTTCGCGCTGGGCACGCCCTTCAGGCTCGGCGCGTACGACGCGGGCGAGATCATTGGACCGAACTATTACATCGCGACGGGCGGCTACCTGCGGCAGGTCGGCCGGCTGCCGGACTTCATCGGCGGACCGATCTTCGCCGGAGGCTGGCTCGAAAATGGCGACGCGTTCGATGAATGGTCGCTCGCCGGCTGGCGAACCAACGGCGGTGTCGGCGTCGTGATGGATACGCTCGTCGGTCCGGTCATCGTCGCCGGCTCATGGGGTTTTGACGGACGTTGGCGTACGTACCTTGCCGTGGGACGCACGTTTCGCTGAGGTTCAGAGGAATCGGCGGTTTCTTGTCCAATTGTCCGGCCGACAACACCAACGCGTTCATCGGCGGCTTCCGCCTGTGGGAGGACGCACCGGACCGGCGGACGCCCGGCCGGGCACGCTCCCGCCGTGCGGCCTGACGATCGCGAGAATCCGCAGAGAGCATCCCATGACCACCGGCACCGGACGAGTCACCGAGCAACCTGCCTGGAAGGCTCTCGCAGATCACCATCGGATCATCCACGCCGGGCATCTCCGGGAGTTGTTCGCGCGCGATCCGGGACGAGGCGAACGGATGGCCGTGGAAGCCGTGGGCATCTATCTCGACTATTCGAAGAACCGGATCGCTGATGAAACGCTGCCGCTGCTCGTCCGCCTCGCCGAGGAGTCCGGCCTGCGCGCCCGGATCGACGCCATGTTCCGGGGCGAGAAGATCAACGTGTCGGAGAAACGAGCTGTGCTCCACGTGGCGCTGCGCGCACCACGCGGCGCGTCGATCCTGGTCGACGGCCAGAACGTCGTGCCCGAGGTCCACGCCGTGCTCGACCGGATGGCGGACTTCGCGAATCGCGTGCGCAGCGGCGCATGGAAAGGCCATACAGGTAAGCCGATCCGCAACATTGTCAACATCGGCATCGGCGGTTCCGATCTGGGGCCGGTCATGGCCTACGAGGCGCTCAGGCACTACAGCGAGCGCAGCCTCACTTTCCGGTTCGTCTCGAACATCGATGGTACCGACTTCGCCGAAGCGGTGCACGATCTCGATCCGGCGGTGACGCTCTTCATCGTGTCGTCCAAGACGTTCACGACGCTGGAAACGATGACCAACGCCCGCACCGCGCGCGAGTGGTCGCTGGCGGGTGTCCGAGGCGACGAGACGTCGGTCGCCAAGCACTTCGTCGCCGTCTCGACCAATGCCGCGGAAGTGGCGACGTTCGGCATCGACACCGCCAACATGTTCGGGTTTTGGGACTGGGTCGGCGGGCGCTACTCTATGGATTCCGCGATCGGCCTCTCGACGATGCTGGCGATCGGTCCGGATCACTTCCGTGCCATGCTCGCCGGCTTCCACGAGATGGACGAACACTTCCGCACCGCGCCCTTCGCAAAGAACCTGCCGGTGCTCATGGGGCTCCTGGGCATCTGGAACACCAACTTCCTGGGCGCGCAGACGGTCGCGGTGCTGCCGTATGAGCAGTACCTCAAGCGCTTCCCCGCCTACCTCCAGCAGTTGACGATGGAGAGCAACGGCAAGCGCGTGACGCTCGACGGCGATGAGGTCTCGTACGATACCGGTCCGATCTACTGGGGAGAACCGGGCACCAACGGCCAGCACTCCTTTTATCAGCTGATCCACCAGGGAACGCAGCTCATCCCATGCGACTTCATCGCGTTCGGCGAGACCCTCAACCCGCTCGGTCAACACCACGACGTGCTCCTCGCCAACATGTTCGCGCAGGGAGAAGCGCTGGCCTTCGGCAAGACACCTGAGGAAGTGCGACGCGAGGGCTCGCCCGACTGGCTCGTTCCGCATCGGACGTTCCCGGGGAACCGGCCCTCCAACTCGATTCTGCTTCCGCGATTGACGCCTGCAGCACTTGGCAGGCTGGTCGCGCTCTACGAGCACAGCGTGTTCACTCAGGGCGTGATCTGGAACCTCGACTCGTTCGACCAGTGGGGCGTGGAACTGGGGAAAGTGCTGGCGCAGAGAATCATCCCGGAGCTCGTCGGCCGCGCGGCGCCTCCTTTGAATCACGACAGCTCGACGAACGCGCTTATCCGTCGCTACCGGAGAGCCAAGGAGATGAGGTCGTGACGATCGGCTAGTGGCAATTGTGAAGAAGTGACCGCTTGAGAACAGGATAGAGATGGCCGACACACACTCCGACGCGCTCGTGTTCTTCGGGGCCACGGGCGATCTGGCGTACAAGAAGATCTTCCCCGCGCTGCAGGCAATGGCCAAGCGCGGCGACCTCGATGTGCCGGTGATCGGCGTGGCCAAGGCCGGCTGGACCCTCGACCAGTTGCGCGCGCGGGCGCGGGACAGCGTCGAGAAGTACGGCGGTCTGGATCAGGCCGCGTTCGACAAGCTCGTCGGATTGCTTCGTTACGTCGACGGGGACTACAAGGACCCGTCGACCTTCGCGGCGCTCCGGCAGGCGCTCGGAAGCGCACAGCACCCCGCGCACTACCTGGCGATCCCTCCCCCACTCTTCGGGCCCGTCGTGGAGCAGTGGCTCAATCCGGATGTGCGAAAGGGTCGCGCGTCGTCGTCGAGAAGCCCTTCGGCCAGGACCTGCCGTCGGCGCGCGACCTGAACCGGATCTTGCTCGGCACGTTCGTGGAGAAGGACATCTTCCGGATCGATCACTACCTCGGGAAGCGTCCCGTCCACAACATGCTCTTTTTTCGTTTTACGAATCCAGTGATGGAAGCCTTCTGGAATCGTACGCACGTCGAGAGCGTGCAGATCACGATGGCGGAAGACTTCGGTATCCAGGGCCGCGGCGCCTTCTACGACGCGACGGGCGCAATTCGCGACGTCGTCCAGAATCACCTCTTCCAGGTGTTGAGCAATCTCGCGATGGAGCCGCCGGCGAGACTGGACAGCGAGTCCCTGCGGGACGAAAAGGTGAAAGTCCTGAAGTCCATTCGCGCTCTGGAAGCCGAGGATGTCGTTCTCGGGCAATTCCGCGGCTACCGTGAGGAGCGCGGCGTGGCTGCCGATTCGCAGGTGGAGACCTACGCGGCTGTGCGGCTGCACCTCGATTCGTGGCGGTGGCAGGGCGTCCCGTTCTACATCCGCACCGGAAAGTGCCTTCCGGTGACCTCCACGGAGATCATCGTTCGCCTGCGGCGGCCTCCGACGGTGTTCCCGACCGCTGCTCCGATCCCGAATTACTTCCGATTTCGCATCCTCCCCCGGCAGACCCTCGCGTTCGGCGTCACGACGATGGACGCGGACGACCTGATGATCGGCCAGCGCGCCGAGCTCGTAGCGAGCCGACAGCCTGGCGCTGACGAGATGGCCGCCTATGAGCGTGTACTCGGCGACGCCCTCGCAGGCGACGCGGCACTCTTTGCCCGGATGGACTACGTCGAAGAGGCCTGGCGCATCGTCGACCCAGTGCTGGCGATGAAGACGCCGGCTCGCGAATACGAGCCGGGGACGTGGGGGCCTCTCCCTCTCGCGCAGGACATCGTGCCTCCCGGCGGGTGGGCGAACTCGTCTACAGAAGAGGGAGCCACGATTCATGGCTGATGTCGACTGGAAGACGACACGGCAGTCAGCCGAACGCACACGATTGGAAGACGCGCGTGAGTGGGATTCGCCCTGGAGAAAGTGGGGGCCGTACCTCAGCGAGCGGCAATGGGGAACCGTGCGCGAGGACTACAGCCACAACGGCGATGCGTGGCAGCACTTTCCACACGATCACGCGCGGTCGCGCGCCTACCACTGGGGCGAGGACGGACTCGCCGGCTTCAGCGACCTGAAGCAGCGGCTGTGCTTCGCGGTGGCGCTCTGGAACGGGAAGGATCCGATTCTCAAGGAGCGGCTCTTCGGTTTGAGCAATGGCGAGGGGAATCACGGCGAGGACGTGAAGGAGTACTACTTCTATCTCGATTCCACGCCGACCCACTCGTACATGAAGTGGTTGTACAAGTACCCACAGGCCGCCTTCCCGTACGACGACCTCGTGCAGACGAATGCGCATCGCCCTCGCCAGGACTACGAGTACGAGCTCATCGATAGCGGCGTGTTCGACGAAGACCGCTACTTCGATGTCGTCGTCGAATATGCCAAGGCGTCTCCGGAGGAATGCTTCATCCGGATCACCGTCTCGAACCGGGGCCCGGAGACCGCGACGATTCATCTGCTACCCACCCTCTGGTTCCGCAACACCTGGTCCTGGTGGCCCGAAGCGGAGAAGCCCCACCTGAAGGCGGCGAAAAGCACCAAAGGCGTGAGCGTCGTGGCGGCGTCTCACCCCGAGCTAGGCGATCGACGGCTCTACTGTGACGGAGCGCCGCCTCTGCTCTTTACCGAGAACGAGACGAACGCCGAGCGGCTTTTCGACTCGCCCAACGCGAGCCCCTACGTCAAAGATGGCTTCCACGCGTTCGTCGTGCACGGGAATACCGCCGCCGTCAATCCGGCGGCGGCCGGCACCAAGGCTGCCGCCCACTATTGCCTCGAGGTTGGTGCCGGCCAGTCGGTAGCGGTTCGGCTCTGCCTCACCGATGCGCCGCCGGCAACCCGTCCGTTCGCTGCGTTCGACAAGACCGTCGAAGACCGGCGTCAGGAGGCTGACGAGTTCTATCGTTCCTTCACCCCGGAGTCCGTGAGCGAGGACACCGCCAACGTCATGCGCCAGGCCTTCGGCGGTCTCTTCTGGACGAAGCAGTATTACTTCTTCGACGTCAACATGTGGCTGCGCGAGCACGGCGTGCACCCGTTCGACTCTCCGACGTCGGTCCCCGTCAGGAACCGCCGTTGGTTCCACATGCTCAACGACGACGTCATCTCGATGCCCGACAAGTGGGAGTACCCGTGGTACGCCGCCTGGGATCTCGCCTTTCACGCCGTCGCGCTGACGCGCATCGACCCGGACTTTGCCAAGCATCAGCTCAGTCTGATGTTGAAGGCGCGCTATCAGCACGCTAATGGCCAGATACCCGCCTACGAGTGGAACTTCGGCGACGTCAACCCGCCGGTGCATGCGTGGGCGACGATCTTCCAGTACCGCATGGAGCAGGCGACGCGCGGCGAGAGGGGCGACCTTGAGTTTCTCAAGCGCGCCTTCGGTAAGCTCGTCATCAACTTCACGTGGTGGGTCAATCGCAAGGACCGCCTGGGCAAGAGCGTGTTCGAAGGCGGCTTCCTCGGCCTCGACAACATCGGTGTCTTCGACCGCAGCGCGGAGCTGCCCACCGGCGGCCACCTCGAGCAGGCCGACGGGACCGCGTGGATGGCGATGTTCTGCCAGAACATGTTCGAGATCGCCATCGAGCTTGCGGCCCACGACCCAAGCTACGACGACCTGGTCTTCAAGTTTGCCGAGCACTTCCTGTGGATCGGCGCCGCCATGAACAAGGTGGGCCACGACGGCATGTGGGACGAGGCGGATGGTTTTTATTACGACGTGCTGCGCCTGCCGGACGGCTCGGCCGCGCGTCTCAAAGTCCGCTCTCTCGTCGGGCTGTTGCCGCTCTGCGCAACGACCGTCATCGAGCCGTCACAGCGCGAGCGCGTGCCGCGGGTCGCCAAGGCGCTCGAGAGGCGCTTCGGCCACATTCCAGAGCTCCTTGGCGGTATCCACCCGATTGGTCCCGAGCACACGAATTCCGCCGGCCGGACGATTGCGGCTCTGGTCGATTCCGGTCGGTTGCGGCGGATTCTCTCGCGCATGCTGGACGAAGAGGAGTTTCTGGGCCCCTACGGCATTCGCTCGTTGTCGCGGTTTCACGAGCAGCATCCATACGTCTTGCACCTGGGCGGGAAGGAGTACCAGGTCCCTTATACGCCGGCCGAGTCGGATAGCGGGATGTTCGGCGGGAACTCCAACTGGCGCGGCCCCGTGTGGCTTCCGATGAACGTCCTCCTCATTCGCGCGCTGGTCCAGTTCTACGCCTACTACGGCGACTCCTTCCGTGTGGAATGTCCCACGGGCTCCGGCAGGCTGATGACGCTCTTCGACGTTGCGAAGGAGATTTCCGTTCGCCTGGAGCGCATCTTCCTGCGCGATGAGACCGGTCGGCGCGCGGTGTTCGGCGGGACGGAAAAGTTCCAGAAGGACCCGCACTGGCGCGATCACATTCCGTTTTACGAGTACTTCCACGGCGACAACGGCGCCGGCCTCGGCGCCAGCCACCAGACCGGCTGGACCGCGCTGGTCGCCGTGCTCGCACAGATCTTCAGCACCGTTGATGCCCGCAGCGTGCTCGAGTCAGACCGGAAAGGCTTCATCGCACTGCACGGGTCGACCAATCGTGCCCCGGAGCGGTGACAGGCAACGCGACCTTGAAGGAGCGGACATGCGTGTGGGCATCGCCACCGATCACGGCGGGTTCAGTTTGAAGGAGGAGCTCATCACGCGTCTGCGCGCCGCGGGCCACGAGATCGTCGATTTCGGTGCCCACACGCTGAATGCAGAGGACGACTATCCCGACTTCGTCGTTCCGCTCGCGAATGCCGTGGTTGCGGGACAGGTGCAACGCGGCGTGGCGATCTGCGGCAGCGGTGTTGGCGCGTCGGTCTGCGCCAACAAGGTCGCAGGCATCCGCGCCGCGCTCGTCCACGATCACTTCTCGGCGCAGCAGGGTGTCGAGGACGATCACCTCAACATCCTGTGCATGGGTGGGCGGACGGTCGGGCCTGCCGTCGCCTGGGATCTCGTCCAGACGTTCCTTGGCGCCGAGTTCAGCCAGGCCGACCGGCACCTGCGCCGCCTGGCGAAAGTGACGCGCATGGAAAAGTCGGCCGTCGGCCGCGTGGGAGGGGTGTGAACGGATGCCCGAGACCTCAAAGCTCGACACCGCGGTTCGAGCCGGCACGCGCCAGCACGGCACGAGCTTTCCGCTGGGCCCCACGATCTATCCGGGTGGCGTCAACTTCAGCGTGTTCTCGAAGCACGCCACGGGGGTGCAGTTGCTCTTCTTTGATTGCGTGGATGCCGCGAAGCCTACTCGGGTCGTCGATCTCAATCCGCGGCACCAGCGCTCGTACCACTACTGGCACGCATTCGTCCCGGACATCACGGCAGGTCAGCTCTACGCCTACCGCGTCGATGGGCCGTTCGATCCGGAACACGGACGTCGTTTCGACCGCGACAAGGTGCTCCTCGATCCTTACGGAAAGTGCGTGGCACGGCCTCCGGGTTGGAGTCGCGCGGCGGCGTGCCAGCCAGGGGACAACTGTGCATCGGCCTTGAAGAGCGTTGTCACCGACCCCGGTGCGTACGACTGGGAGGGCGACAGTCCCCCGCGCAGGCCCTTTGCCAGAACGGTTCTGTACGAGATGCACGTCGGAGCTTTCACACGGCACCCCAACTCCGGCGTCGCGGCGCCGAGGCGCGGCACGTATGCAGGCGTGATCGATAAGATTCCGTACCTACAGGACCTGGGCGTCAGCGCCGTCGAGCTGCTGCCAGTGTTCGCCTTCGACGACCAGGACGCGCCGCGAGGCGTGAACGACTGGGGCTACCAGCCGGCATCGTTCTTCGCTCCCCATCCCGCGTACAGCTCGAGGCCCGAGGCGCTCGGGGCGCTCGACGAGTTCCGGGACATGGTCAAGGCACTGCACTGCGCCGGCATCGAGGTCATCCTCGACGTGGTCTACAACCACACGACCGAAGGCGGCGCCGGCGGTCCGACGGTCTGCTTCCGCGGTTTTGCGAACGACACCTACTACATCCTGGACGAGAACCCGTCGTCTTTCGCCGATTACAGCGGGTGCGGCAACACGCTGAACGCCAACCAGTCGATCGTGCGCCGGCTGATTCTCGACAGCCTCCACTACTGGGTCACCGAGATGCACGTGGACGGCTTCCGCTTCGATCTGGCCTCGATTCTGTCCCGCGACGAGCGGGGTCGCCCGATGGCCTCGCCACCGCTGCTCTGGGACATCGAGTCGGACCCGGTGCTCGCCAACGTCAAGCTGATTGCAGAAGCGTGGGACGCCGCAGGCCTCTACCAGGTCGGCTCCTTTCTCGGCGACAGCTGGAAGGAGTGGAACGGCCGGTTCCGTGACGACCTCCGCGCTTTCATGAAGGGCGACAGCGGAACGGTCCATTCGCTGGCGTTCCGGCTGACCGGCAGTCCCGACGTGTTCGGGCATGAGGAACGCGAGGCGGAACAGAGCATCAACTTCGTCACCTGCCACGACGGCTTCACGCTCAACGACCTCGTCTCCTATAACACCAAGCACAACGAGGCCAATGGTCACGACAATGGCGATGGCGCATCCGACAACCTGAGCTGGAACTGTGGTGTCGAAGGACCGTCCGACGATCCCGCAGTCGAACAGCTGCGTAACCGTCAGGTGAAGAACTTTCTGACGCTGACGATGCTTGCTGCTGGGACGCCGATGCTGCTGATGGGTGACGAAGTCCGGCGCACCCAGCGCGGCAACAACAACGCCTACTGCCTCAACGACGACACCACCTGGTTCGACTGGGACCTCGCGGTCAAGCACAGTGACGTGCGCCGGTTCGTGAAAGAGCTTATCGCGCTGCGCACCAGCCGCAACCTGCCGATCGAGCGGCTGGACATGACACTTCAGGAGATGCTGCGGCACCAACCCGTCACGTGGCACGGCATCAAGTTGAATGCCCCGGACTGGGGCCACGACTCGCACACGCTGGCGGCTACCGTTCGCCTGCTTGGCAACCAGGCCCAGCTCCACGTCATCGTCAACGCCTACTGGGAGGCGCTCGAGTTCGAGATCCCTCCGCCCGGCGATGCGCACGCGGCGTGGCGGCGCATCATCGATACGTCCCTCGATTCACCCGACGACGTGCGCGCCTGGGCGGACGCGCCGACCGTGCAGCGCTCGACGTATGTCGTGCAGCCCCGCTCCGTGGTCCTTCTGATCGCGACCCCTCGACACGCTCGGGGTCGCCCTGAGCTCCGTCGAAGGGCGACGGCTGGCGGCGCGGGTGCGATCTGAAAGAACAACCATGAATACACGCTCTATCAAGGACACGCAGATGGCACAGCTTGCCATCAACACAATTCGGACGCTGTCGATGGATGCGGTCCAGGCGGCCAGCTCGGGGCACCCTGGAACGCCGATGGCGCTCGCACCGCTGGTCTACGCCCTCTGGAATCGCGTCATGCGCTTCGACCCGCAGGACCCAATCTGGCCCGGCCGCGATCGCTTCGTACTGTCGAACGGCCACGCCTCGATGTTGCTCTGGTCGGTGCTGCACCTCACCGGGACGCGGGCCGTGAATGCCGACTACGAGCGGCTGGGCGAGCCGTCGGTCACGCTCGACGACATCCGCCGGTTCCGTCAGCTCGGCAGCAAGGCTCCCGGGCATCCCGAATACCGTCTCGTGTCGGGTGTGGAGACGACCACTGGTCCCCTGGGCCAGGGCATCGCGACCAGCGTCGGCATGGCGATCGCCGAACGGTGGCTCGCCGACCACTACAACCGCCAGGGCTTCGACGTGTTCGATTACAACGTCTACGCTGTCTGCGGCGACGGCTGCCTGATGGAAGGCGTCGGCGCCGAGGCGGCATCGCTCGCCGGCCACCTTGGCCTGGATCACCTCTGCTGGATCTTCGACAACAACCACATCACCATCGAAGGGAGCACCGACCTGACGTTCACCGAGGACGTCGCGACCCGGTTCATGGCCTACGGGTGGAACGTGCTGCGCGTGGGCGACGCCAACGACGTCGATCGCATCGAACATGCGCTGGGGGTCTTCCGGCAGACCAGGGGCCGGCCGACGCTCCTCATCCTCGACAGCCGCATCGGCTACGGATCTCCCAACAAGCAGGACACCGCCGCCGCGCACGGCGAGCCGCTCGGTGACGACGAAATCCGCCTCACCAAGCGCGCGTACGGCTGGCCGGAGGACGCGAAGTTCCTCGTGCCCGACGGTGTCCCCGAGCACTTCGCCGCTGGTGTGGGGGCGCGGGGCGCCGAAGCTCATCGCGCCTGGACAGAGCTCTTCGGCGCATATCGATCCGAGTATCCAGATCTGGCGACCGAGGTCGATCAGATGCAGCGCCGGGAGTTGCCGGACGGCTGGGATCGCAATCTGCCGGTGTTCCCCGCCGATGCGAAGGGCGTAGCGGGACGCGAGGCCTCAGGCAAGGTTCTTAACGTCCTCGCGCAGAACGTTCCGTGGTTCCTGGGCGGCTCGGCCGACCTCGGTCCTTCGAACAAGACCACGCTCACGTTCGCAGGCGCCGGAGATCTCCAGGCCACCAGCCCCGGCGGCAGGAATCTGCACTTCGGCGTTCGCGAACACGCGATGGGCTCGATCATGAACGGGCTGTCGCTGTCGAAGCTGCGGCCGTTTGGCGCGACCTTCTTCATCTTCAGCGACTACGCGCGGCCCGCGATCCGGCTCTCCGCCCTGATGGAGCTGCCGACGGTCTTCGTCTTCACGCACGACGCGATGGGCGACGGCGAGGACGGGCCGACCCATCAGCCGGTCGAGCACCTGGCCTCGCTCCGGGCGATTCCGGGCCTCGTCACGCTGCGACCCGGCGACGCCAACGAGGTGGTGGAGGCCTACCGCTACATCATGCGGTTGCACCATGAGCCTGCGGTGCTGGTTCTGTCGCGGCAGCCGCTTCCGACACTCGATCGGAGCAAGTACGCCTCGGCCGCCGGTGTTGCCCGCGGCGCGTACGTCCTCGCCGACGCGCCGAACGGCAAGCCCGATGTGATCCTGATCGCCACCGGCAGCGAGATCGAGCTGGCGGTGGAGGCGCACGAGAGACTTCTTGTCGAGGGCGCCCACTCGCGCGTCGTCTCGATGCCCTCATGGGACATCTTCGAGCACCAGCCGCGGGAGTACCGCGACAGCGTCCTGCCCCCCGAGGTGACGGCGCGCGTCGCGATCGAGCAGGCGTCAGCCTTCGGGTGGGAGCGCTACATTGGCCGGAGCGGCCGGGTGATCGGCATGCAGACCTTCGGCGCTTCGGCGCCGTTGAAGTCCCTGCAGAAGGAATACGGTTTCACCGTCGACAACGTCGTCGCCGCGGCCAGGGCCCAGTTGGCGCTGGCGCCACAAGCGTGATCGCCAGATCCATGTTTCTCTCGTCGACAAGGATCGCAAGTGCGTCGGCATTCGCAACGGCCGACGCCGCGAAGTCATGATGGACGACCCCGCTCTGTGGCACAGGCTCCAGTTCGCCTTCACCATCACCTACCACTATCTCTTTCCCCAGTTGACGATGGGACTGGCCTGGTTCCTCGTCTACTGGAAATGGCGGGCGCTCCGGACCGGTGACGAGCGTTACGCCATGGCGGCCCGGTTCTGGGCCAAAATCTTCGGGCTGAACTTCGCCGTCGGCGTGGTCACCGGCATCCCGATGGAATTCCAGTTCGGGACGAATTGGGCGAACTTCTCGAAGTACTCGGGTGGCGTCATCGGACAGACGCTCGCGATGGAAGGGATGTTTGCCTTCCTGCTCGAGAGCGCGTTCGTAGGCGCGCTGGTCTGGGGCGAGAAGCGGCTCGGGCCGCGCAAGCACTTCATCGCTGCGGTGGCAGTCGCGCTGGGCAGCTGGCTCTCGGCCTATTTCATCCTGGTGACCAACGCCTTCATGCAGCACCCCGTCGGCCATGTGGTCGCCGCCGACGGCATGCTGGCCATCGGAGATCTGCGCGCCTATTTGCTCAACCCCTGGGCTCTGGTGCAATTCGCACACAATCAGGCGGCCGCGCTCGTCACGGGCACCTTCGTGGTCACCGCTGTCGGCGCGTTCTACGCGCTGCGCGAGGCTCATCGCGATCAGGCGCGGTTGTATCTGAAACATGGAACCGTGGCCGGTCTTGCCGCGGCCGTCCTCGTGGCGTTTCCGACCGGTGACCTGCAGGCCAAGATCGTCGCGCGCTATCAGGAGCCGGTGCTCGCCGCGATGGAGGGCCGCTTCGAAACCGGGCCGATGGCGGAAATCACGCTCATCGGGCAACCGAACGTCAAAGAGCGTCGCATCGACAACCCGATCAAGATTCCCGGGATGCTCAGCTTCCTCGCGTACGGAACGTTCCACAGCGACGTGCGAGGACTGGATGCGTTTCCGCCGGACACCTGGCCCACGAACATCGAGCTCCTCTACTACGCCTTTCACGTCATGGCCGGCCTCGGCACGATGTTCATCGCATTGATGGGACTTGCCAACATCCAGCGCTTCCGCGGACGACTGGAACGGAGCCCTGTGCTTCTCTGGGTGTTGATGCTCGCCTTCCCGTTTCCCTTCATCGCGAACACGGCCGGCTGGATGACGACCGAGCTCGGCCGCCAACCCTGGCTGATTTACGGGCTGTTTCGCACCGAGGACGGTTACAGCGACGTCGTCAGCTCTGGAGACGTGCTGTTCACGCTCATCGGGATGCTGGGACTCTACTTCGTCCTCGGCCTCCTGTATCTGTATCTCGTCGGGCGCGAGATCCTGCACGGTCCTGACCCCGTCACGGCGGAGGTGGCGCATGGTTGAACTGTGGTTCGGGCTGCTCTGCTTCCTGCTGACGGTGTTCGTGGTGCTCGACGGCTGGAACATCGGCGCGGGCGCTCTGCACTTGATCGCGGGTAAGACTGCCTCCGAGCGCCGCGAGATCATTGCTGCCATCGGGCCCTCCTGGAGCTGGCACGAGGTCTGGCTCGTGGCGTTCGGCGGGACGTTCCTGCTCGCCTTCCCGAAAGTCATGGCCACGTCGTTCGCCGGGTTCTACCTCGCGCTCTGGCTCGTGCTCTGGTCGTTCATCCTGCGAGGAGTGTCTATCGAGGTCGGCGGCCACATCCACGACAGGCTCTGGCAATCGTGGTGGGATTTTGTCTTTGCCGTGTCGAACGTGTTGCTCGCGGTGCTCTTTGGCGCCGCGCTAGGCAACGTGATCCGGGGTGTGCCTATTGATGAGAGCAGCAAGTTCAGCATATCGCTCTTCACCGACTTCGGCGTGCGTGGCAGAGTGGGGATCCTCGACTGGTACACCGTGTCGGTCGCGGTCTTCACGACGGTGCTGCTCTCAGCGCATGGCGCGACCTACCTCCGGCTCAAGACAATAGGCCGAGTGCATCAGCGAAGCGAACGTCTCGCGCGTTGGTTATGGGCAACCGCCCTCGTCCTGTTTGCCGTGATCTCGCTGGAAACCTGGGTCGTGAGACCTGCGCTGTACGAGGCTATGATCGAGCGCCCCCTCGCCTGGCTTGCGATCGCGCTTGCCGTGGCTGGAGTCTGGGCGCTGGTCACTGGTTTGCGCGGAACAGCAGAAAGTCGCACCTTTGCGGGATCGTGCGCGGTGATCGTGGGTCTTTTGGCCGGCGCGGCGGTCAGCGTGTTTCCAGTGATGCTGCACTCGACGCTGGGTACCGAGCACTCGATGACCGCCTACAACGGGGCAGCTCCCGCGCACGGACTTGCCGTGGCTTTGATCTGGTGGCCAGTGGCGCTCGTGCTAGCGCTGGCGTATTTCACCGTCATCATGCGGAATTACCGCGGCAAGGTGAGGCCGGCGGAGGACACGCAGGGGTTCTATTGATTGCTGGTGCCCCATCGTGTGCTGGCATCCCGGCGCCATGACCGTGACCGCAGCGCCTCAGGCGAACCTGCAAATCCTTGATCCTTCGCAGCTCCCGGCACGACGCGAAAGGCCATCTCGCGCGTCACTCGGGCGCGTCCCAGCGTGGCGTCGACTACGAGCCGATAGGACCCGGCAGCGAGGCCCGGAGGGATCGCGATGCGACAGACCTCGCCGGCTGGCTTCATGTAGTCGGCAGCGGCGCGCGGCTCGTGATCCAGCTGCATGGTTCCGCCGTCAGCCTTCACGAGAGTTGCCGCGATCGTCAGTGAAGCGGAGGCAGCTTTCCGGGCCACGCGGATCGGCAAGTGGGCAGCCGTCGGCGCGTTCTCTGGCACATCCCGGGTCGCAAGCGGGATCAGTTCCAGCTCCGAGGACGGACGGCTGGCATTCACGAGGAAGCCAGTCCTGGGCGCCACAATCGACAGGCCGCCAAGTCCCAGATCAGCGTTGAACTTCGGGACATCCGTCTCGGTGAAGACGCTCCCGTGCATCCCGTTCGCGGCGACGGCCGCGACGCGAATCAGATATCGTCCCGGCGCAACCGGGACGTGCGATCGGAGGCGCGCCCAGCCGGCAGGCGACGCGCCTGTGGCCTGGAACGTGTTGCTGAATCGCTGCCGCGCGCGCACTTTACCGGTCGCATCGATGGCCAGTACAGTGAACGCGACCTCGCCGGCCTCGACCGCTGCCTTAGCCGGCAGTTCGATCGCGACGACGACTGTGGCCCCTGGAGATGAGTCGATCGGCGCCGGCACCGCGGCCACGCGCATTGTCAAGCCGCGCGACTGGATCGGCGCGCCAACGAGCGCATCGAGGGGCGCTGGTCGAGCGGCGGGCTTGCTCGCGCGGCGTGACGAGACATACCCGTCGCGCGCGCGGACTTCGACATCCAGGACGCGCGTGCGAACCGTGATGCGGTGTCGTCGTCCGTCGTTCGGGGCCGCCGGCGACGAGTACCCGATCAGGTAGTAGGTGCCGTTTTCCGCGACGATACGCTCCACGCTGTCCTGCGGCGCATTCGTGTTGACAACCGCAAAGCCGCCGGTGAGTTCACCCAGGGTGCGCAGGTTCTGTTGGGCGGCCGTCGAACACTCTGTCGACAGCCCGCACGGGTCGACGGGATACACCGCGACGTTGCTGCGCTGCGCGGTGAGAATGAAGTCGCGCATTCCGTCCCATGCTCCGGCGGCATTCGGGCTCGAGATGATCTGTTCGACAGACACGGGAAGCCCCTCGCTGACGAAAAGCATGGCTTTGCGCCGATGGGGAATCAGCGCCAGCGCCTTGGCGGCGTTGCTCAACGTGTCCATCGCCCATCGCGCCTTGATCTCGCTGACGAAGCCGAAACCGCCGCCGATTGGCGTGCCCGATCTGCCGCCACTGACGGTCTGCTCCGACTGCGGAAAGAACGCATCAATCGTCGCGATGAGCCGAGCCTTGTCATCGGTGAATTCAGCCTGCATGCTGCTCCGGCCGCTCGTGGCGATCACCGCGGCCTGGTCCGACGGCCCGAGCCGTTCGACGAGCTTCCGCGCGATGGCTCGCGTCCTGACCGCGTACCCCGCATCGAAACGCACGTGATAGTCGTCGAGCACGATCAGCATCACGCGGCCGTCTTCCGGCTGGTCGTTGGAACGGATGGAGGTTCCCGAGCGGTCGGCCGGCGGGATCGTCGAGTCCGCGTGCGCAAGGGGAAGGTCGACCGCGACGAACGACACCACGTCCACGGACTTGCCATCCTCGAAGACTTCGAAATCTTCCTGTCGGAGCCCGCGAACGGGTTTTCCGCTCTTGCCGGTCACGACGACGTCCACTTCGACCAGGTTGACTCCGGATTTGAACGCGGATTGTGGGGGCTGTGCCGCCAGGAGAAGCAACAGCACAGCGGCGGCGAGCATCGTCACGCCGCAACCGTAGCACGCTCACCCGGCCGTCGTCGCGTCTGAAGCCGCGCTGACCTGCGAGACTGGCGCCGAAGGAATGCCAACGAGGTCGAAGTCGGTGTCAAGATGCCAGGCCTACTGGAAGACTGACGCCCTGTTTGATGCGACAGCTGTCAGCGTCAGCTATCGGCGGATTCCTTCAAGCGTCCAGATCGTTGCGGTCGTATCGGTGACCGCCATGAACAGGCTTTCCCTGGAAACGGCGAGCTCCGCGCGGCCGGCTCGCGGGGAAGTAACCTCGTCTAGGGATATACCCATGCAGTGGTAACCGGTGGACAAGACTGTTCACGTTCACCGCGAGGGCCGAATTGTATCCAACCGGGGGCAGCGGAGTGATGCTCAACTGCGTCCGGTTCCACGTTCCGCAGTGCCAAACCATTGCGTGCCCCGCGGAGTGCACCACTTGGGGACTACCGGGAGTCAACGGTACTCGTGAGGCACGAGGAGACTAGTGCCGAGGCTACTGGGGGTAATCAACGAAGCCGGGCAGTCCATCTGCTGCCCTGTGCCGTCGCCGGGAAGTATCGGCTGAGCTTCGCTCTCACGGGTCTCAAAGATCCGGTTAGAGATATCGAAGTGCGAAACGGCGAGCGGTTCCGCATCGACCAACGATGAGGGTTGGAGCCATGTCAGAAGGGGACGCATGTAGCGGGGGGTAGCGTTCGGGCACTTCGAACCGTATTGCCTTTGACAGTGCGGTAGCGCGGGGTAGCGTTCGGGCATTCGAACCGTTTGGAACTGGAGGAGGAGATGATGGGGCACTATTTCGCAGTCACCCAGCGGATGGGCATCGTGGTCCTGCTGCTGCTGGGCTTTGCCGTCGCGGCGGACGCCCAGGGCGAGCTCGGGACCATCACCGGCACGTTGAAGGATGTGCAGGGCGGTGTCATGCCGGGCGTGACCGCGACCGCCGTCAACCTTGCAACCAACGTCAAGACGACGGCGATCAGCAACGAGTCGGGTGTCTATCTGTTGCCCTCGCTCGTCAACGGTCGCTACCGTCTGACCTGCACGCTCGACGGGTTCTCGCCCGTCGCACGTGAGCTCGAACTGCGCTCCGGCGACCGCCTCCGAGTCGACCTCATCCTGACCATCGGCGGCATTACGGAAGAGACTAGGGTCGTGGCCGAGACGCCCCTGCTCGAGACGGCGACGGCGACGCGCAGTCAAGTGATTGACCAGGAGACTATCGAAGCCCTCCCGCTGGCGGGACGCAACCCGTACTCAGCCGCCTACACGATAGCCGGTGTCACGACGCAGTTCACCCGCCCGAGCATCAGCGCGCGTCCGTTCGACAACGGGGGCATGGATGTCATCTCCATCAACGGCGGACGCAGCCGTTCGAACGAGCTCCTCCTCGACGGCGCCCCGAACACGAGCCGTGAAGGCACGTCACAGGGCAGCCTGGCGTTTGTGCCGTCACCGGACGCCGTGCAGGAAGTTCGCGTCAGCACCAACACGTATGATGCCCAGTTCGGACGCACCGGTGGCGGCGTCATCGCCGTCAGCATTCGCAGCGGGACGAACACGTTTCGCGGCACGGCGTACTACAACCTCCGCGACGCGGCGCTCAACAGCAACCTCTACGAGAACACGGTGCGTGGTATCCCCAAGGAGGACCTGTTCCACTACAACCCGGGATTCACGGTCGGTGGCCCGGTGCTGCTGCCGAAATACGATGGCCGCAACCGGTCGTTCTTCTTCTACGCGTTCGAGGGGTTGAAGTCCGGCATACCGGTCTCCGCCGGCGAGCGGGCCCCGACCGATCTCGAACGGGCCGGCAACTTCTCGCAGTCGGGGATGACGATTTACGACCCGTTCAACACGATCAACGGCGTGCCCCAGCCGTTTCCCGGCAACATCATTCCCGCCAACCGCATCGATCCGGTGGCGGCGAACCTGCTGCAGTACATGGTGTCGCCCAACTCGGATCCCGATGCCTCGGGGAACAACTTTTTCCCGCGCGGCAACTCGCGGTTCGACACCTACACCTCCGGAATCACTCGCGTGGATCACAACTTCAGCGCCAACCACCGGTTCTTCGCCCGCTATGGGCACAACGGCCGGCGGGAGACCCGCGCGAAAGGCGGACGTGAGGAAGTGGCGCTGACTGCCGGGTACCATCACCGGTGGAACAACGTCTTCAGCGTGGACCTCAGCTCCACGCTCAGCCCGAGCCTGCTGTCGAGCCTGCGCGCCGGGTGGACGCGCCATCGGCGGCTGGACGTCAGCGGCGCCGAGGACATGGGCGGCTTCGATCCCACCATCATGGGATTCCAGGGGGCCTTCGTTTCCCAGGTGCCAGCCCGTTTCTATCCGATCCGGCTCAACGACTACACTGCGGCAGCGATCGGTCAGGGCGGCGGGCAGGACGGCCCGAGCGATGACTTCTACCTCCAGGAAACGCTGACGAAGATCCTGGGCCGTCACCAGCTGAAGTTCGGCGGCGAGTTCCGCTACGGCAAGAGCGTGGTCGAAAACCCGCTCGCCGGCGGCAGCTTTGCCGACCTCCGGTTCTCGCGCAACTTCACGTCGCTGCGGCCCAATGTCACTACCCTCACGGCTGCGGACGGCGGGAACGCGTTTGCTTCGTATCTGCTCGGCTACATGGCGTCGAGCTCGGTCACGCTCAGCCCAAACTTCGACTGGCGGACTGCATATTCCGGCGCATTCGTGCAGGACGACTGGCGTCTCACGACCCGGCTGACCCTCAACCTCGGGCTGCGGTGGGACTACGAGTCACCGATCACCGAGCAGAGCAACCAGGTGAACGCGGGCTTCGATCCGAATGCGTTGGCGCTCGTCTGCGCGGCCTGCCCGGCATCCGGCCTGCCGCAGAACCTGAACGGGGGGCTGACGTTCGCTGACGGCGCCTTCTACTCGCGCGACGGAAACAACGTCGGACCCCGTGCGGGCTTCACATATTCGATCACACCGAAAACCATCGTGCGGGGCGGCTACGGGCTCACGTTCCTCGACTCGTCGACGGATCGGGGGACCTCGACAGGCTTTACGCGCGTGACGCCTTACGTGGCATCGCTCGACAGCAACCGGACGCCGGCGAACCGGCTCGCGAATCCCTATCCGGGCGGCATCCTGCAGCCCGCGGGGGCCTCGGCGGGCACGGCGACGGCGCTCGGCACCGGCATCAACTTCGACATTCGCGATCGCCGGATTCCGGAGTTCAGCCAATGGTCGATCGGCGTGCAGCAAGAGCTCTTCTGGCGCAGCGTGCTGGAGGTCGCCTATATCGGCAGCGCGACGCGCAAGATCGGCGTGAATCGCCCGATCAACAGCTGGACGGCGGATCAGATCGCGCTTGGCGACGCGTACCTCGACGCCCTGGTGCCCAACCCCTTCATCGGCCTGGTTCCCGATGGGGGCGCCCGTAACACGGGGGCGACGATTCAGCGGAAGGAGCTCCTCCGTCCGTACCCGCAGTTTGCGAACATCAACGAGCGCCTGGTGCCGATCGGCACGCTCGACTATCAGGCGATCCAGGTGACATGGGACAAGCGCCTGACCAACGGGATCCAGTTTCAAGTGAACTACACGGGCTCGCGTAACCTCGAAGCGACTTCGGTGCTCAATCAGGGCGAGGGCCTTTTCCGTGAAGTCTCCAACACCCATCGGCCACACTTCGTGCGGTTCACGGGTGGGTGGAACCTGCCCGACCTCGAGAGCCACGGCAAGACCATGCGGTATCTGCTCGGCGGTTGGCAATTCAATGCCAGCACCTTCCTGCGGTCGGGCGTGACGGCCGGCATGCCGGACAACGTCGATCTCATCGGCGATCCACGGCTCGAGAACCCCACGAAAGCCCGGTGGTTCAACACCTGCACCCTCACGGCCGCGGGCGCACGCCAGGGCTGCGCGAGCGACAGTGAGCAGCCGGCGTTCAGGATCCGCCCCAACAATGCGCTCGATACGACCGGGGCGCGGCTCGAGGGGGTTTACCAGAGCGATCCGTTCATACTCGACATGTCGTTCTTCAAGACCATCCGGTTCTCACAGCGGATGAGCTTCCAGACGCGCGTGGAGATGTTCAACCTTACCAATGCCGTGCAGTGGCCAGGACCGAACACGACCGTCACCGCGACAGCGTTCGGCACCGTGGCCGAGACCCAGTCGAACGACCCACGTTTCGTGCAGATCGCGTTCCGGTTGCTCTGGTAAGCGCTGCGGCGCCCTCCGGTTGTCGGGGTCAGGTCATGCATCACGATCTGATCCCGACCGCCGCGTTCACACGCTCCTTCACACCAGACGAGGGATGACAAGGCACACTCCAGCCCGATCGTGTGGGGTGATCGCATCTATGTCACGTCGGCGGTGTCGAGCGCCGGTGAAGAACTGCTGAAAGTCGGCAGCGGCCGCGAGGCAAGGATCGCGTCGGCGACTGACGTGGGACCGCAGGAATGGCACCTGGGCGCGGCGGTGGCCCCGGAAGGGGCGGCCCCGGTGCGGCGGCCCCTGTGCGATAGCATGGCGTTCAACATCGGACACACTGAGCTGAGGACATCTCGATGAGATTCACATGGCGCACGTCAGTGGTGGTGTCGGCCGCTGTTTTGCTGACACTGGTCGTCGTCCGCGCGCAGGACCCGCCGCCGGGCGGACGCGGCGCAGGTGGACGAGGCGGTCCTGGAGGTCAGACGCCAGCGGTGCCGCAGATCTCGGGGCGGCCGCCCGTTGATCCCGCCGCGCACGATCGCGGGCGCGCGCTCTGGGCGAGCCAATGCATCGGGTGTCATGGATCGCAGGCGCGAGGCTCCGAGACGGGTCCGAATATCATCCGGACGAAAACCGTCAACTTCGATCGCGCGTCGTTCACGCCCGGCAGCGTGCTCGGGCCGTTCCTGAAGGCAGGACATCCCACTCAGAGCGGCAAGCCGAGCGCGAGCTTTACGGACGAGGAGATCGTCGGCCTCGCGCACTTCCTTCGCGAGCGCGTCAACGACACGATGCGTGGATCGGCGCTCTTCACGGCCGGCGACATCCTGGTTGGCGACGCGAAGGCGGGTGAAGCGTATTTCAACGGCGCCGGTGGTTGCGCCACGTGCCACAACGCCAGCACACGGAGCCTCATCGGCATCCGCACGCGCATCGCCACGACCGTCGATCTTCAGCAACGGATGCTGTTTCCTGGCGGTGGCGGGCGCGGCCGCGGCCGGGGTGCCCCGCCTGCCGCGCCCAACCCCAACGCCGTGACGGTTACGATCACGCCAGCGTCCGGACCCGCGATGTCTGGCGTGCTGGTCGAGCAGAGCGATTTCTACGTGACGTTCCGGCAGGCCGACGGCACGATCCGCGTCGTCCCCACGACCGGCGCCAAAGTGGTCAGGACCAATCCGCTTCAGGCGCATGTCGATCTGCTGGACCGCATCAGCGACAAGCAGATTCATGATGTGGTTGCCTACCTGGAGAACCTGAAATGAGACGATGGGTTGTACTTGCGAGTGTTTTCCTTCTCTCCACGGTGCTGACCGCGCAACAGTCGGGTCTGACCAGCGCGCAGATTGAGAAGCCGACCGCGACCTCGTGGCCGACGTTCAACGGCGACTACTCCGGGCGGCGCTACAGCACGCTCAGCAAGATCAACGCCGCGAACGTAAAGCACCTGAGTGTGGCGTGGATCTACGACTTGCCGCAGGGCGGCGGGAGCGTGAAGGCGACACCCCTCTTTGTCGATGGGGTTCTGTATTTTTCCACGCCGGATCACGCGTACGCGGTCGAGGCTCGAACGGGCCGCGAGCTGTGGCACTACACGTGGACGAGGAACCGCGGCGGCACGCACATCGGCAACCGCGGCGTCGGGATCTCCGGCGAATCGGTGTTCTTCGTCACGCCGGACTGCAATCTGGTCTCCCTCGACATCAAGACCGGACGGGAGAAATGGTTCAAAGAATTCTGCTCGCTCGAGATGATGTATTTCGGGTCGGTCGCACCGATCGTGATCAAGGATCGTCTCATCGTCGGCGTCAGTGGCGACGACCTGGATCAACCGGCGTATCTCGACGCGCGCAACCCGGAGACCGGCGAGTTGATCTGGCGATGGTATGTGACGCCGCAGACGAAGGACGATCCGGGCCTCGAGACGTGGCCCAACCTGGACATGGCGAAGCACGGCGGTGGGATGACGTGGCAGCCGGTGACCTACGATCCCGCGTTGAATCTCGTCTACGTCACCACGGGCAATCCGCAGCCGGTCGTGGCCTACGCCAATCGCACAGGCGCGAACCTGTATACCGCTTCGATCGTCGCGTTGAATGCCGATACGGGAAAGATGGCGTGGTACTTCCAGTCGTCTCCGCACGACACGCATGACTGGGACGCGACCCAGACGCCAGTCCTCTTCGATGGGGTGATCAACGGACAGCCACGGAAGCTCCTGGCTCAGGCGTCGCGCAACGGCAAGTTCTTCGTGCTCGACCGCACCGATGGCAAGTCTATCGTGTCGTCTGAGTTCATCAAGACGAACTGGTCCCTCGGTTACGACGAAAAGGGGCAGCCCATCCCCAATCCAGAGAAACGTCCCCAGATTGCGGGTGCGCTCGTGACGCCGGACCAGGGCGGTGCGACGAACTGGTATTCACCGAGCTTCAGTCCTCAGACGGGACTCTTCTACGTCAATGCGAATCGGTCATTCAGTGTTTGGTACATCTACGACCCGAGCGACAATCCGATGGGTTGGGGCGGAACCGACAGGGGTGGCTACTCCGAACAAGGGCAGCTCAAGGCGATCGACTACAAGACCGGTGAGATCCGCTGGAGCATTCCCAGGTACGGCGGTAACTCTGGGCTGCTCAGTACGGCCGGGAACGTAGTGTTCGGTTCGGCCGCGTCAGGTCTGGGGGCATACAACGCGACCACGGGCGCGCCGCTGTGGAACTCCCGCATTGGCGGTATCACGAATGGCCCGATTACCTACGAGCTCGATGGCAAGCAGTACGTTGTCGCCGCGGCCGGGAACCGCTTCGTCGCGTTCGTCCTGAATGAATGAATCTCGTTGCTGGGGGATGTCGTGAGGCACGTACGCGCCGTGACGCCGTCGAGGGCGATGGTCGTTGCGTGGATTCTGTCGTTGGGGGTGGCGACCGCGGTGATCGCCGGCAGTAACACCCCGGCACCCCGTGGGGCCGCGGAAACAGTCCGATCCCAGCAGGGGGAACAATCCGCTAACGCGCCTGAGGCATTCACGCGCGTGTGCGGACGTTGCCACGTCCAGGATCGGATTGTCGAAGGCCGCCGTTCGCGCAGCCAGTGGGAAGAAGTCCTGGAGCGGATGATTGCCAAGGGCGCCACCGGCAGCGACGACGACTTCGGCGTCGTCATGGAGCACCTGGTGAGTGAGTACGGCCGGGTCGGCATCAACAGTGCGCCGGCCGACGAGGTGGCACAAGTGCTTCACCTCGACACCAAGGTCGCCGACGGAATCGTCAGCTACCGGAAGGCTCACGGGCCGTTCGCGGACTTCGACGCGCTCATTGCCATGCCCGGCGCGCCAGTCGAGGCGTTGCGCAAGCGGCGGGATGCCATTGTTTTCTGAGGTGTCGGCGCATCTGAGAAGTCGCGGAAGCTCTGACGATGGCGACAATAACTGCGCCGAGCTGCCAAGAATACGTCCGCCAACGTTAGGAACATCTATCTGAAAACCAGGTCCGAAGCGCGCCGGCGGGGCTGGAGAAATTTGTTCGCGAACGATGTCATCGAGTGTGCCGACTTCACAACTCGCTTGTATCTTCCAGCGTCCGCCGTAAGATACGGCCATGCGCGACGTTCCAACGGCCCTGTCTGCCGCTTTCTCGCCGCGCTACCGTCTCGAGCGGGAACTCGGCGCCGGCGGCATGGCGACCGTCTACCTCGCTCGTGACCTGAAACACGAGCGCGACGTCGCCATCAAGGTGCTGAGAGCCGACGTGGCAGCCGCGGTCGGCGTCGACCGCTTCCTCGCCGAAATCAAAACAACGGGGCATCTCAAACATCCGCACATCCTGCCGCTCTTCGACTCGGGATCGGCCGACTCCGTGCCGTTCTACGTCATGCCGTTCATCGACGGCGAGTCCCTTCGAGCGCAGCTCCGGCGCTCAGGCCGGCTGCCGGTCGGCGAAGTCGTCCGAATCCTCCACCAACTCGCGGACGCACTGGCACATGCGCACGCCAAGGGCGTGATCCATCGCGATGTCAAATCGGACAACGTGCTGGTCTCCGATCGCCACGTCTTTCTCGCAGACTTCGGCGTCGCTCGGGCGCTCGCCGCGCAGACCGGCGATGCAACGATGACCGGTACGGGGATGATGATCGGGACGCCCGGCTACATGGCGCCGGAGCAAGTCGTCGCCGGCCCGGTCGATCACCGCACCGATATCTACGCGTTTGGGGCGCTCGCCCACGAGCTGCTCACCGGGTCCCCACCGTTTGTCGGAACGCCTCAGGAAATTGTCGCCGCGCAACTCACGCGATCCCCTGAACCGGTCACCCGGCAACGGCCGGACACGCCACCGGCGCTGGCGGCGCTCGTCATGCGATGTCTCCAAAGGGAACCCGGAGAGCGCTGGCAGCGCACCGGCGATCTGCTGGCCGTGCTCGAGAGCATCGCGACCACAGGCCCGCCTTCGCGCCTCGGCCCGCCTTCGCGCCTTCGGCGCTTCGGCGAGGCAGGCTCCTCGAAGCGTCGCGTCACGTATACAGCCTTAGCGCTGCTCGCGGTCGCGTCGATTGCGGCTGCCTGGTACGCCGTCCACGCCATGAGAGCTCCGCCGTCGCTCGTGATCGGGCAGATCACGCACGTCACGTCGGAACCGGGACTCGAGCTGGATCCGGCAATCGCACCGAACGGTCGGACGATCGCGTACGCGGCAGGAGCGGCGGGCCGGATGCGCATTTATGTCCGACAGCTCACTGGAGGCCGCGTCGTGCCGCTGATGGACGAGGGCTTCGCGGATGGGCAACGATGGCCGCAATGGTCACCCGACGGCTCGCGCATCGTGTTTCAGGCCGGTCGTCCGCCGCTGTCATCGCGAGTCGTGACGAGCGGGGGAATGCTGTATCAGACGCCTGCACTCGGTGGCGCACCGAGAAAGTTGTTCGGTTCCATTCCCGACGGCATGGCCATGAGCCCGTCATGGTCGCCGGACGGCACGCGTATCGCGTTCGGTGGATCCGGCGGGCTCTACGTCACGTCGGCGGATGGAGCGGGCGTTCCGCGTGTAGTCGCGGCTGGCTCGGAGGTTCATTCACCGCGCTGGTCGGCCGATGGGAGCCGGATTGCCTATGTCAACGGAGGGTCGATCTTCACATTTGGAGAGGAGAGCCTCGGCAATGTGTCGACGAGCGCCGTGATGTTGTTGACGCTCGAGAGCGGGCAGGTCACGGCAATCACGAGCGGCGATTGGCTCGATACGAACCCTGTCTGGATGCCGGACAACCGGACTCTGCTGTTTGTCTCGAGCCGCGGGGGTGGGCGTGACATCTACTCGATCCGCTTGACGCCCGGCGGACAACCAGCGCATGAGCCCCAGCGCCTGACATCCGGCTTGAATGCCCACACCATCTCCATATCCGCCGATGGCACCCTGCTCGCCTATGCCTCATACGCGCCGAGCGCCAACATCTGGTCGATCGCGATTCCCGAAGACGGCATCGCGTCGATCGCAGACGCCAAACAGGTCACCTTCGGAAACGAAAAGATAGAGAAGCTGGCCATATCAGTAGACGGGCAATGGCTGGCGTACGACTCGGACCGCAACGGCTACGCGGACATCTGGAAACAGCCGCTCGCCGGCGGGCCCGCGGAGCAGGTGACGAGAGGTCCCAACCACAAGTTCGTGAACGACTGGTCGCCGGACGGCCGCGAGATCGTTTTTCACTCCATCCGCGAAGGCGGTCAGCGTGATGTCCTCGTCGTGTCTGCGGACGGAACACGCACGGACGTCGTGACGAGGAGCCCCGCCGAGGAGCAACACGCGGGGTGGGGCCCCGACGGGAACACGATCCTCTTCGATGCGTCCCTGCCACCTGACGACCGAAAAGTGGTGCCGACGAATATCTGGGAGGCGTTCATCGTGACCCGTTCACATCGTGGCGCTCCCTGGGGAGTGCCGCGCCAGCTCACGAGAAACGGGAGTGCTGATCCGAAGTGGTCGCCAGACGGGCGGCTGATTGCCTATTGTGTGCACGGGCAGGTGCGGGTCATTGCACCCGATGGCACCGGCGAGCGGGTCCTCGTCGACGCCCGCTCGGGGGGTGAACAGCCGGAGCCAGCCTATCCCGTGTGGTCCCGCGACAGCCGGACAATCTACTACAAAGCGTACGACCGCGATCGCCATTCATCCATCTGGTCGGTGCCGGCCACTGGTGGGACGGCCCGGTTGCTGGTCCGCTTCGACGATCCGTCGCGTCGCTCCCCGCGGCGCGAGTTCGCGATCGCCGGGCAGCGGTTCTATTTCACCGTGGCGCGCGACGAGAGCGACCTCTGGGCGATGGAGCTGCTGATGAAATGATCGGCTCCCGGCCCATTTGGTCGTGACGAGAGCACTCGCGCTCGCGCCAGCGACGTCCGTTCGCTTGCGCTTGCAGGCCCCGCCGAGACGCCGTAGGATCCCCCTCACTGCTCCTGTCACACCTAGTGACTCACGAAAGCGGCGACACCGGCGTCGCCTCACGGAGGGGGAGCTCAGTATGGCTGACCGCGTTTTCGGCTGCCAGGTGGGGACCGGCTCTATTGCCTTCTCGCGGAGTCGTCGTCTCTGGCAGGTTGCGGTGGCAGCCGCGTGCCTGGCGGCAGCGGTCGTGCCCATCCTCGCCATGACGAGCCCGCCGGCCCACACGTCTTTGATGCAAAATGGGATGCAAGCAGGCGCAACGGACACACTCGTCGGTTGCTGGCGCTTCTCGAACGGGCTTGCTGTCAGAGTCAACGGTGACGGGACGATGGCCATGGGCCAACTCACAGGCAAGTGGCGGCTATCGGACGCGGCGAAGCGAGCTTACGTGCTGAACTGGCCGGAGATTCAGGACAACGCTGTGCTGTCGGTCGACGAAAAGACCCTCACCGAGACCAGCCCGTGGTTCACGCTCAACGCGACGCGCATGTCCGGCGGTTCGGGCATCGTCGGAATGTGGCAGTGGCCAGGAGGCGCACTCATCCTCACGATACGTTCGGATGGGACCTTCAGTGCCGGACCGATCAGCGGCCGCTGGCAGGCCGCAAATCTTGGTGAGCGCACATACACCCTGACGTGGCCTGCCCCCATCCACACTGGCGCGCTCGCGCCGGACGGGCAGAAGTTCGCCGGCGCCGATCAATACGGGACTCCGTTTGCGGCCGGGAGGGAAGCGTGCGGTGACTACTGAGAAGCGATCGCTGACTCAGATCACCCGTGCGAGCTTGACATCTCCAGCTCCATCCTCTAGAAGTCATCTCACAAATGGCTTGTGTGTCGGTCGTGACGTGGTCGAGGGCCGAGCCACCCCCGAGGTTTGCACCGTCCAAGAGCCTTTCACCGCGGAGCACGCAGAGGCCGCGGAGCCATGGACACGGCGAATCTGCTTACGCGCTTCGCGCGGCGTAAGCAGCGGTGACGCGAATGGGTTCTCTGCGTCTTCGGCGCGCTCCGCGGTGAAGGGCTCTTGGGCACTGAGTAGTGTGCTGCGCGTGCGTGCCGCGGGCGGCCCATCTGCGACGTCGGCACCCTGCTTCGACAGGAGGTCAGTATGCTCCAGGCTGTTTCCCTCCGACCAGCCGTCGGTACGCTGGCGCTTCTCGTCATCCTCTCGCTCTGCACAGCGCTCCCGACCTGGGCACAGGTCAAGCTCACACAGGGACCGGAACAGATCGCTGTCGAAATCGATGGCAAGCCGTTCACCGTCGTCTACATTGGTGGCACGGATCTGAACAGGCCCTATCTCCATCCGTTGCGTTCCGCGTCCGGCAGGATCGTCAACCGCTCGTTTCCTGCCGGCCAGCTCCCGGGAGAAACGACGGATCATCCGCACCATGCCGGTCTGTTCTACGGGCACGGCGATGTGAACGGGTACAACTACTGGGCCATTCAGAACGTCCCGACACCTCCCTCGAAGGCCAGCGCCACCATGGGTCGAATCGTCCTGAAGGAAGTTGCCTCTGTGAAGAGCGGTAAAGAGTCGGGCTCGGTGGACATCGTCCTGACCTGGCTGACGCCGGAAGGCAAGCCGCTGCTGACGGAAGCTCGGAAGATGACCTTCCATGCGCACCCAATGCTTCGCATCATCGACTTCGACTTCGATTTCACGGCCATCGACAAGGTCGTCTTCCGTGACACCAAAGAAGGCACGTTCGCCATGCGCATGGCAACGGCCCTCGAGGAGCAGCTTCCGAAAGAAAAGTCCGCGCTTTCGAGGACAGGGAAACTGGTGAACGCCCAGGGCGGCGAGGGAGAGGCGAACGTGTGGGGCAAGCGCTCGGAATGGGTGGACTATTCGGGTCAGCTTGATGGAGAAAAGGTGGGCGTCGTGATGATGGATCATCCGGGCAATCCGAGGCATCCCACCTATTGGCACTCCCGCGGGTACGGGCTGCACTCGATCAATCCGTTCGGCGTGAGCGATTTCCTCAACGATAAGACACAGAACGGCAGCCTCACGATCGAGCCGGGGGAGCACGTCCGGTTCCGTTACCGGGTGATCATCCATCCCGGTGCGTCCCGGGCCAGGCTCACAGAGCTGTACAAGCAGTACGCGCAAACGAAGCTCTCGTCTTCACCAGAGGAGCAGTAGACTCCACCGTCAGGCCGAAGGAGAAATCATGAATAAAGTCGATCGACGGCACTTCCTGATGAGCTCGGTGGCGTTACCGGTCGCGCTCAAGGCGAGTGCGCTTCCCAGTCAGAACAACACGGTCAGGGTGGCCGTCGTCGGGTTCAACGGTCGGGGTAAGGCGCACATCTCCGCGTACTTGAAGATCCCCAACGTCGAGATCGCGGCGCTTTGCGACGTCGATCAAGCGGTGCTGGAAAACGGCTGCAGGATGGTCGAGGCGGCAGGCAGGAAGCGTCCGGCGACGTTCAACGACCTCCGCAAGCTGCTCGAAGACAAGAGCATCGATGCCGTGTCTCTCGCCACCCCCAACTTCCACCACACGCTGCAGACGATCTGGGCCGTCCAGGCAGGCAAGGACGTCTTGGTCGAGAAGCCCTGCTCGTACAACATGTTCGAAGCGCAGCAGATCACCGCGGCTTCGCGGAAGTACAACCGGATCGTGCAGGACGGCACTGGCGCGGGGGCCTCGCTTCACGAGGCGAAGCAGCGGCTGAAGGAAGGCATCATCGGTGACGTCTACATGGCGCGCGGCCTCTGCTTCAAGTGGCGCGACACCATCGGTCGCGCCAAGGAAGAACCGGTTCCCGCCGGCGTCGCGTACGACCTGTGGACGGGTCCGGCGCCCGCGAAGCCGTTCACGCGCAACCGCTTCCACTACAACTGGCACTGGCAGTGGGACTACGGCAACGGCGACATCGGCAACCAGGGCGCCCATCAGATTCACGCGGCGCGCATGGCGCTCGGCGTGAAGTACCCGACGCAGATCAGCTCGATGGGCGGGCATCTCATGTTCGACGACGACCAGGAAACGCCCAACACTCAGATCGCTACCTTCGAGTTCGAGGACGGCGGCAGGAAGAAACTTCTGGTCTTCGAGGTGCGCCACTGGATCACCAACAACGAGGCGGGCATCGGTGAACGGTCGGATGCCCAGGCCGGTGCTGCGGCGGGACTGCCGCAGACCGTCGGCAACATCTGGTACGGATCGAAGGGTTACATGGCGACGGGCCGCGGAGGATGGCAGACCTTCATGGGCCAGGAGCAGGCGCCCGGTCCGAAGTCGGAAGCCGGTGACGGAGTCGGCGGCTTCGTCAACTTCATCGATGTCGTGCGGAGCCGCAAACGCGAGGACCAGCTCTCTGAGGTCGAGGAAGGTGCGATTTCGACGATGCTGATCCACTTGGCCAACATTTCCTACCGGACAGGCCGAACGTTGTATTTCGATCCGGTCACCTACAGTTGCAAGGGTGATGCTGAAGCGACCGCGATGTTCACGCGGAATCAGTACCGTTCCCCGTTCGTCGTTCCGAACATCGCTGGTGGCAAGACCGACTAATGCCACGGAACACACGGACAACACGGAAGCGTTTATGAGTTGGCTCCTGAACTAAGAGTGCGAAGGAGATCGCGATGAACGGGTCACGGCGGGCATTTCTGAAGACGGTCGGCGCGACAGCGGCGATCGCTGGACTACCGGCGTCTGCAGGCGCCATCGATCCCATCAAGCGCCGCGGCGGACCGATGATGAAGTTGAGTCTGGCCGCCTATTCGTTTCGCAAGTACCTCACGGATTACCGGCGCCGGAGCTCCGGCGCGGCCCAAGGTGCGGGTTCGAGCGAGGGTGCTGGCGCCGGTTCGATGACGCTGGAGGACTTCGTCGATCTGTGTGCCGAGTACGGGCTGCCCGGGACCGAGCCCACCTCCTATTACGTTCCGGATCCGCTGCCGGACAAGTACCTCCAGCGGCTGCGCCGGCGCGCGTTCCTGGCCGGCCTGTCCGTTTCGGGCACCGCCATTGGGAACACCTTCACGTATGCGGCGGGACCCGATCGCGACCGGGAGATCGCCTACACGAAGCTCTGGATCGATCGGGCCGCGGACATGGGCGCGCCGACGATCCGGATCTTCGCGGGCAACCTTCAGAAGGGGACGACCGAGGCGCAGGCGCGCCAATGGTGCATCGAGGCGATCCACGAGTGCTGCGAGTACGCCGGGCGCAAGGGGGTAATCCTCGCGCTGGAGAACCATGGCGGCATCGTGACGACCGCCGAGCAGCTCGTCTCGATCGTCCGCGAGATCGACTCGGAGTGGTTTGGCGTCACCTGGGATAGCGGCAACTTCCGCAGTGCAGATCCCTACGCCGAGCTCACCATGATCGCGCCGTACGCGGTCACCGCGCAGATCAAGACAACAATCGCTGGGAAGCCGGCCGATCTGCCGCGGGTCGTCGGAATCCTGAACGCGGTCAACTATCGCGGCTGGCTTGCGCTGGAGTACGAAGACCAGGAGGAACCGAAGACAGCTGTGCCGCGATACCTCGACGAGCTTCGACGCCTCACAGCCATCCCCCCGCGCGCGTCACCTCCGCGCGCATGAAGTCCTGATGTCATCTACCCCTTCTTCCCGATGGCGTCGGTCCAAATCCTGATCTCCTCGGGCGTCATGACGCCGACAGGCGGCAGGCGGGCGTCGAGATAGCCGAGCCGCTCCACGTCGTAGAGGTACTGCTCGCGAGAGAGCAGTGTCCCGAAACAGACGCGGTTGGCCACTTCCTTCTGTTGAGCCGCCAGGCGGCCGGTCAACTCCTGGACCAGGCCAGAAGGGACGCAGTCGCGCTGGCCGGGGTAGACGAATTGAAACAGCACGAGGTGGCTCAGAAGGACAGGCCAGTGATTGCCGAACCGCGCGAGCAGTCTCTGCCAGTCGAGATCCCGTCCGGCCTCTCGCAGCATATGCAGCACGTCGGCGCCGTCGAACCGCTCGCGCTCCTGGACGAACGCCTTGGACCAGATGATCTCTTCGGGTGGACAGAGCCGGAGTCGCCTGCCGAAGACCTCGCTCTCGGCCGCATGCGTGAACCACTCATCGTCGACCGGCGCGATGCCGTTGCCGGAGCTGAACACGAGATCCATCACATACTCGCCGCGCCAGATCTTCGCGAGCCAGTGTGGATACGGCACCTCCGTACGGTAGTGCGCGTTCCCGAACGCCGTGAGCGTTCGCGCGACGTCGGCGCGACGCACGAAGATGTCCAGGTCCTTCGTATCACGATCGATCGCCGTGTAGCGTGCATACGCGAATGAGCCGCCGACGAGGAACGGAATGCCGCTCGCCTCCATGAGGTCGAGCGCATCGCCGTAGAACGCCGCGAGCGGATCCCCGAGGACCAACGAGTCATTCGTCTGCATGAGCAACTCCCTGCGAGGCGACACCCGGCGCTTCGACAGACAGTGTGACGACGCGAAAAGGCGGGCGGTCCGGGAACATGCGCGTAAGCAGGGGCAGCGAGACGTTGTAGACGGGTACGTGGCTGGCAGTTGCGCCCTGGAGCTGCCCCCGATGCGCATGCCCGTGAAACGCCAGCGTGACCGGATAGCGGTTGAGCGGCTCCTCGAGCCGGCTGGATCCAACAAACGCATAGATCTCGAGAGGTTCGCCCTCGACGGTCTGCTGCACCGGCGAGTAGTGCAGCAGCGCGATGATCTGCGGCGTGCGCAAGCGCGCCAGTGCGGCTTCGAGCTTGAGTGCCTCGTTGACCGCCTCATGAACGAATTGCTTGATGATCGGCTCGCCCCATGGGCCCAGAGCACGCTTGCCAAAGCCTCCCGCAAACCCTTTGACGCCGGCGATGCCGATACGATGCACCTCGCAGGCATCACCGTCGAGCACCGTGATCCCTGCACTGGCAACAATGTCGCGAACCTGATCCTGCTGGTTGGATTCGAAGTCGTGGTTGCCGAGTACGGCGACGGTAGGAACGCGCAGCGCTGAAAGCTCGTGCGCGAGGACGCGGGCCTCCTCCGGAAGTCCGTGATCGGTCAGATCTCCGGCCAGCAGCAGGAGATCGGCAGAGTCGGCGATCTGCGCGAACAGCGGCTGGAACGCGCCCTGCGAGGCGCGCGTGCAATGAAGATCGCCGACGGCCGCCACGCGGACAACGTCTTTGCCCATGCCGCTATTATGGTGCAACCGATGCGGCACCCCGGAGATCCGTGGGCGTGATCAACCTCATGTGCAACGAGCGCTGCATCGGCTCCGGTAGCCGGCACATCGAGGGTCCGAGGCGACCTCACTCGTGCCGGAGCGCCGTCGTAGCGGGCACACGCATAGCGCGTCGTGCCGGAAGGATGCAGGCCACGAGCGCGACGGCTGCCAGAATGGTGGTCGTGGCGGCAAACGTCGGCACATCGTACGTCGGCACGGCGTAGAGAAAGCTCGAGAGCGAGCGCGCGCCCGCCAGGCCTGCAGCCAGCCCGATGACGATCCCCACGCCCACGAGCAGCATGCCGTCCCGCACGACCAACAGGAACACGCTGCTGGTTTCCGCGCCGAGCGCCAGGCGAATACCCATCTCGCGCGTGCGACGCGAGATCGAGAACGAGAGCACGCCGTACACGCCGATCGCCGCGAGCAGCAGGGCGAGGCCGCCGAACACCGTGAGCAGCCACGCGCCCATGCGCGCAACATAGAGGGACGTACCGATCGTGGTCGTCATCGTCTGGATGTTGGGGACAGGCACGTTGGGTTCAATCGCCTGGATCTCGCGCCGAATATTGGCGATGAGCGAGGCCGGCGGGACCGATGCGCGGACATAGAGCGTCATGCCCGTTTCGTGGTTCTGCGCAACGGGCATGTACGCGACCGGGAGCGCGGGCTCGCCGAGCGAGCCGTATTTGCTGTCGCGAACCACGCCGACAATCTCGCGCCACGGCCCCTGCGACCCGCCGAAGCTGACACGCTTGCCGATCGCGTTGTCGCCGGCAAAATGCATTTTCACCGTCGTCTCGTTGACGATGATGACCGGTGGCCGGCCTTCGACGTCCTGATCGTTGAAATCGCGACCTGTCACGAGGGGAATGCCAAGCGTGTTGAAGAATTTCGGGCCGATGACGTTCGCGTTGATGAGCGTGGGATCGGTCGCCGCCACGCCGCCGCCCTCGCTCATCGAGCGGGTGTCCCGGCCCTGGCGGCCCTCGACGAGCAGGCTCAGTACGCGCCCTCCGCCGGTCATCACCGCTACGCGCGCAACACTCGCGGCTTCGACGCCAGGCAATCGCTCGACCCGCTCGACGACCTGCCGGTAGAATTCCCGGCCCTGCACGCGCGTGTAGCGCAGGAGATTGATGTTGAGCGGCGCGGACACGAGTTTGTCGGCATCGAAGCCGGGGTCGATCTCATGGGCGGATTGCAGGCTGCGAACGAAGAGCCCGGCCGCGATCAGAAGCAGCAGCGAGAGCGCGACTTCCGCGACGACCAGGATCTTCTTGATGTTGAACCGGCTCGCGCGCTCGCCGCCGTCGGCCGACGCATCCGACGCAAGCTTGAGCGCCGGCACCAGTCCCGGTCGCGACGCCTTCAGCGCCGGAGCGACGCCAAACACAATGCCGGTGAGCACCGACAGCGCGAGCGAGAACAACAGCACACGCTCGTCGATCGCGAACTCAATCGCGAGCGGCAGCGCGCCCGGTGGCGGCGGAGCGGCCTGGAACGACCGCACCACGGCCCACGCCAGGGCAATCCCGGCCACACCGCCGATGGACGACAAGACCACGCTTTCGGTCAGGAGCTGTCGGACGAGCCGCCCGCGGCTCGCACCGACCGCCAGGCGCACCGCGAGCTCGCGCCGCCGTGATGCGGCTCTGGACAGCAGAAGGTTTGCAATGTTCGCACAGGCAATCAGCAGCACCGCCCCGACCACTCCACCGAGCAGCAGCGCCACCGCCTGCATCCGCTGTCGCTGATTCGGATCGCCCTGATCGATCGGCACGAGCGTGATGCGGGCAGCCTCCGCCGACGGGTTTGTCGCTCGCACGGCCGTCGTCGCCAGCGCCGCCAGCTCCGCGGAGGCCTGCGTCGCAGCGGTGCCCGGCTTGAGGAGGCCCAACCCGGACAGCCAGCCGTTGTTCGGGTTTTTGAGCAGGTCCGGGTTCTGTTCGCCCGAGTATCCTGCACGCGGCGGCCGCATGATCGCCTGCATCATGATCGGCACATACAGATTGCGCACGCTCCCCAGCTGCGGTCCGGTGAATCCGGCGGGTGTGACCCCGACGATGGTGAAAACATGGCCGTTCAGCCGGATGTCGCGCCCGAGGATGTCGGTGCGGCCGCCGAAACGGGTCTGCCAGAAGTCGTAGCCGATCACCGCGACGGGATGGGCTCCAGGAGTGACGTCATCGGAGACCGCGAGGAGGCGTCCGTGGGCGGCCCTGATTCCCAGAAGGTCGAAAAGGTTGCCCGTGACGATGGCGCCCGAAGCGAGCTCGGTCGTGTTGTCCACGTTGAGGCTGGCCGTGATGCCGCCCCAGGCCGCGAATCCATCAAAGACGTGATTGCCGTCGCGCAACGCCGCGTACATCGGATACGAGAACACCCCGCCGACGTTGCCTCGGTGCACGTACACGAGCCGGTCCCGGTTGGCGACCGGCAGGTGCTGAAGCAGCGTGGCGTTGACGAGGCTGAATATCGCGGTGTTCGCGCCGATGCCGAGCGCGAGCGTCAGAACGGCCGCCGCTGCGAAGCCGGGCTGCTTCCGCAGCATGCGCCCGGCGTACCGCACGTCCTGCCAGAGATCGGCGAACAGGAGCCCCTTAGGCGCTCCCGGTGTGATGGGCGGCGACAGCTGCGCCTGGCGAAGCGGTCGCATGTACCTCGCGAGCGTGTCCGGCTCGAGCAGCTCGGCGATCGCCAGACGACGCGCCTCGTCTTCGCTGGTTCCGTTGGCGCGAAGCGCCTCGAATCGTTCGTCGAGGTGCTGCGACAGCTCCTCGACGATCTCTGCCTCGCGGGCTGGGCTCAGCCGCAGGGAGGCAAGGCGCGAACGCACGTGTTCGGTCCATTCACTCCGACGTTGAGCTTGTCGAGCGCTCGAAGGGTCAAGCATGGTCGACTCCCGTGATGAGACCCATGGCGTGCACGAAGGCCTTCCAGGTATCGCGCTGCCGGGCGAGAACGCGGCGGCCCTCGGCCGTCAGACTGTAGAAGCGGCGTCGCCGCTGTCCGGCCTTCTCGACCCAACGGCCCTGGAGCCACCCGCGCTCTTCCAGCCTGTAGAGGAGCGGATAGAGCGAGGCGACGTGGAACTTCAGCTGCCCGGCCGAGCGCGTCTCGATGAGCTTGCTGATCTCGTACCCGTGTCGCGCGCCAGGCTCGACGATCGACAGGATGATCAGCTCGGCCGACCCCTTCTTCAGTTCGCGGTCCAGCATGCGCGTGTCCATAGCAGTCATAGGCACATATAGTATAGGCAATTAATCCCGTCGCACGAGATTAGACGCCGTTGGGGTCAGTTGGTTAGGCGCCCGGAGGAACGTCATGAACAGACTGCGCTATAGTGCAGGCTGACGCGAGGAGGTGCTTCATGAACCTGTCACGATTCGTCGCGTATTCTGCGTTTCTCGCAACCTTGACCGCCCCGGTCACCGCCCAGGCCCAGGCGGGCGCGGCTCCCCCGATGCCCAAGCCTGGCCCTGAGCACGCGCTCTTCAAAATGGACGTGGGTACCTGGGACGCCGTCGTCGAGATCGCGGCCGCACCCGGCGCGCCGGCGGTCACGTCGAAGGGGGTCGAAGTGGTCACCCTCGGCTGCGGGGGGCTTTGCCAGATCACCGACTTCAAAGGGGAGATGATGCCCGGGACAGCGTTCCATGGCCACGGCACGGCGGCGTGGGATGTGACGAAGAAGAAATACGTGGCAAACTGGACCGATTCGATGTCGCAAGGGATCTCCATCGGCGAGAGCAGCTGGGACCCTGCCGCAAAGAAACTGACAGGGACGATGGAAGGCCCCGACATGACCGGTCAGATCATGAAGGCGAGGTCGGTCGTCGAATATACAGCCGATGGCAAGCGAGTGTTCACGATGTACGCACCGGGGCCCGACGGCAAGGAGATGCAGCTGATGCGCATCACCTACACTCGGCGAAAGTAATCTGCGCTGGCCGAATCTCTCGGCGAGCCCTACACGATTGCGCTGCCTGGTACGTCGGTGACGCCGAGTGGTCCGACTCGCAGCGGATCACTCGGCGACTCCAGCTTGTTTGGCTATAGCATAAGATGCTATAGTTTGGCGGATGCCGCCGCGCCGCGCTCAGGGTCCCGCTCCCGGATCGTTTCTGCCCCTGCCCAGGGACACATTCCACATTCTCGTGTCGCTCGCGGACCGCGAGCGACACGGCTACTCCGTCATGCTGGACGTCGCCGAGCGCACCGATGGCGCGCTGCGCCTCAGCCCCAGCAGCCTGTATGCTGCCATCAAGCGACTGCTCACTCAGGGCCTCATCGAAGAGCTCGACGAGCGGCCGGATCCTCGACACGACGATGAACGGCGGCGCTACTACCGGTTGACAAAGCTGGGACGACGAGTCGCCACCGCCGAAGCGCGACGGCTCGAGCGTCTCCTGTCGGACGCTCGCGCCACCGGGCTTCTTCCGGAAGAGACGTAGTAGCGTCTACCATTCGTTCGGCTTGCTCGCGCTTCAGCCGCAAGGTACACTGACTGTCTGCCGCACGGCGGTGTGCGACAGACGGGCCGGCGCGCCGCACCGCGGCCCGGAACCTGTGCAATTTCAGCCTGCGAACCGCGTCAGGGCCGGAAGGCAGCAGCGCTAAGCAGTCACTGACATGTGCCGCAGGCTTCTCCGGGTCGCGGTGGGACTGCGCCGGCGCCGGCTTCGCCGGCGCAATTCTGACTTCTGAGTGCTGAATGCTGAAGTAAATGCTGAACTGCCCACTTCAACCCTGACTTCAGCATTGTAGAATTGGCCATTCAGCATTCACTTCAGCATTCAACACTCAGCATTCAGAATTTCACGTGTCAAGCTTCCAGGTTCTTGCGCGAAAGTGGCGTCCGCAGCGGTTCGATGACGTCATCGGCCAGCGCGGCGTCACGCAGACGCTGCGCAACGCGATTGCGGCGAACCGGATCGCGCAGTCGTTCGTTTTCGCCGGACCTCGCGGCGTCGGCAAGACGACGACCGCCCGCATCCTGGCGCGCGGGCTGAACTGCATCACCGGACCGACGGCGGATCCGTGCGGCATCTGCGACGCGTGCGTCGAGATTGCTCAGGGCCGCGACATGGACGTCCTCGAGATCGACGCGGCGTCGCACACGGGGATCGACAAGGTCCGCGACACCATCATCACCGGGCTTGGCATCGCTCCGGTCAGGAACCGCTACAAGATTTTCATCATCGACGAAGTCCATCGCCTTTCGCCGCAGGCCTTCGACGCGCTCCTCAAGTCGATCGAAGAACCGCCACCTCATGTCGTCTTCATGATGGCGACGACCGAGCTCGAGAAAGTGCCCCCGACCATCCAGTCGCGCTCGCAGCTCTTCGAGCTCAAAACGATCGGCATCAAGGAGATCGCCGACCAGCTCCGAAGGATCGCCGACACGGAGCACATTCACCTCGACGAGGCGGCGCTCACGCTCCTTGCCCGCGCGGGCGACGGCAGCATGCGCGACGCGCAGAGCGCCTTCGATCAGGTCATTGCGTTTGCGGGCACGACGATCTCCGCCGACGATGTCACGACGGTGCTGGGCCTCGTCCGGCGCGATCTGCTGATGGACATCGCGGAGGCTGTGGCGCGCGAGGACGGCGCGGCCGTCTTCGAGCTTGCCGCGCGCGCGGTCGAGGCCGGCTACGACATGCGGCACGTGATCCGCGAGCTCGCGCGGCTCAACCGCGACCTGCTGCTCGTCGGGCTCGACCCGTCGCGCCTCGACGATCCCGAGATCGCGGCCGAGAGCGAGCGCGACCGAATCCGCGCGCTCGCCGGCCTGTTCTCGAGCGAGGATCTGATGCGCGCCTTCGACGTGCTCACGAAGGCCGACTACGATATTCGCGGGTCGACGCAGCCCCGCTATCATCTCGAGCTCGCGCTGCTTCGCTGGATCCATCTGCGCCGGCTGGTCCCGTTGACCGACATCATTCAGGGACTGGAGAAAGGCGGCGCGCGCCCTGCGATGCCTGCCCCGGGTCGTCCCGCTGGCGCGCCCGTCGCCCCGAGGCCGATCGTGAAGCCTCCGATGTCGCATGCCGCGACCGTGCGGGCCGTCGAGACGAAGCGCGCCGAGGCCACGGCCGCCAAGGCGGACGTCCTCGAGCAGGAGGCGCCCGTCGCCGCCGCGCCCCTCCCGGCCGCACCCGCCACGCCTTCCGGCCCGCCGGCAGCGCCGTCGGGACTCAAGGAAGCGCTCCTGGCGGACATGCAGAAGACCAAGAAGTTCTTTTACGGCACGGTCGTCGCCCAGGCGCAGCGGATTGAGATCGAAGCCGACCGTCTCGTCTTTGCCTTCGCGCCGCAGCATCGCGCGCTCAGGCAGCAGCTCGAACAGAGCCGCCCGTGGCTCGAGGAGATGGCCTCGCGCCTCGCCGGACACAAGATGACCGTCGTTGGCGTCGACGGCACCGGTGCCGCGCCAAAAGGCGGAGACGCCGCCCGCGGAGCCGCATCCGGCGCAGCCGCCGAGGGCGATCAGCAGTCGGTGCTGAAGCAGAAGGCCATGGCCGATTCCGGCGTTCAGGCGATGCTCGATGTGTTTCGAACGGACATCAAGGAAGTAGAAGAGATATAGACAGCGGCTCGCTTCTCGCGGCTCGCTGCTCGCGGTTGGCAGTTCACGGTTCGCAGTTCGCGGTTCGCGGTTCGCAGTTCAGGTTTTAGCGAGCCGCGAGGAGCGAGCCGCGAGAGGCGAGGAGGATCTGTAGAACATGAACATCCAGAACATGATGAAGCAGGCGCAGCAGATGCAGGACCGCCTGCAGAAGCAGATGAACGAGCTGCGCGTGGAGGCGACGGCCGGCGGGGGAATGGTCACGGTGGTGATGAACGGCGCGAAGCAGATTCAGTCGCTCAAGATTGACCCCGAGGCGGTCTCCAAGGAAGACGTGGAGATGCTGCAGGACCTGATTCTGGCCGCTATCAACGACGCGCAGCGCAAGGCCGACGAGGAGATCCAGAAACAGATGGGCGGGATGATGGGCGGGCTCAAGATCCCCGGCATGTTTTGATGTCGCGTCCCGATCCGCTCAGCAGACTGATCGAACAGTTGCAGCGCCTCCCCGGAATCGGCGCCAAAAGCGCCCAGCGGCTCGCGTTCCACGTACTCAAGACCCCCCGCGAGGACGTCGAGCGGCTCGCCGAGGCGATGCGCGAGGTCAAGGACCGCGTGACCTACTGCTCGGTCTGCAGCAACATCACCGACACCGATCCCTGTTACTACTGCACGCACCCGAGCCGTGACCACCGCCTCATCTGCGTGGTCGAGGAGCCCGAGAACGTCGGCGTGATCGAGAAGACGCGCGACTTCAAGGGCGTCTATCACGTCCTGATGGGCGCTTTGTCGCCGCTGCACGGCGTAGGGCCGGACGACCTGAAGATCAAAGGCCTGCTGACGCGTGTTGGCAGCGGCGGCGTCGAGGAAGTCATCCTCGCCACCAATCCCAACGTCGAAGGCGAGGCCACGGCCATCTATCTCGCAAAACTCCTGAAGCCCCTCGGCGTGCGCGTCACGCGCATCGCCATGGGCGTGCCCGTCGGGAGCGACCTGGACTACACCGACGAGGTGACGATGCACAAGGCCATGGAAGGGCGGCGGGAAGTCTAGAGAGCCCGCGGGGCAGGCGCCGACGGTCTGGCGCCCCAAAGCCTTTCACCGCGGAGTGCGCCTGAGGACGCAGAGAACCCGGCGCGTCACCGCTGCTTGCGCCGCGCGAAGCGCGGCGGGGGCGGTTCGAGAGCCGGGATCACGAGCACCTCAACTCACCCGTG
>Ga0184612_10000054_pt1 | contig 49200 bp, 42 predicted proteins | sample PLM3_60_coex_FD_133163 | JGI IMG/M metagenome (GOLD analysis project Ga0184612, IMG submission 133163) | Groundwater sediment microbial communities from an aquifer in East River, Colorado, USA - PLM3_60_coex | ecosystem: Environmental > Terrestrial > Soil > Riparian zone | place: USA: East... | reverse complement strand
GCGGCGACCTCAACGACCACCTGGTAAGCCGTGTGCGGGAAATCCGCATGCACGGTTTGAACGGGGGTCTTACCCACATCCGGCCGGTCACTCGGACCGGAGACAGTAGGATCTACCAATGAATACCTCCAACATCCTTGTTGCGTCCGTATTGGCTGGGGTCGTCTGGGCAGGGCAAGCGACGCGCCCCGATGCCCAGTCTGTGGCGACCGCGTTTGTCGGCGTCAGCGTGATTCCGATGGACAAGGAAGCGGTCCTCGCTGATCAGACGGTGGTGGTCCGCGACGGAAAGATCGAGTCGGTCGGGCCGGCGGGGAAAGCGCAGATCCCGGCGGGAGCGATCCGTGTCGAAGGCAAGGGCAAGTTCCTGATGCCGGGGCTCGCCGAGATGCACGCCCACATTCCAGGCGGCAACGCTCCGGATTCGGCCGTGGAGCGCACGCTTTTCCTCTACGCGGCAAGCGGCATCGCGACCATCCGCGGCATGCTCGGCGATCCACGTCACCTCACGTACCGGGAGCGCGCGGCCAAAGGCGAGCTCGTCAGCCCGCGCATCTACACCTCCGGACCCTCGTTCAACGCCAAGACCGCGCCGACCATAGAGGTTGCGGTCGAGTCGGTCGTTGCGCAGAAGAAGGCCGGTTACGACCTGCTCAAGATTCATCCTGGCGTGCCGCGTGACGTCTTCGACGCGCTGGCGGCGAAAGCCGACGAGCTGAAGATTCCCTTTGCCGGCCACGTGCCGGCCGCCGTCGGCCTCGCGCGCGCGCTCGAAGCGAAGTACGCGAGCATCGACCACCTCGACGGCTACGTCGAAGCGATGACGAAGAACCCGGCTGCTACTTCGACGTTCTTCGGTACCAACCTGATGAACGAGATCGATGAATCGAAGTTTGCGGGGCTGGTATCGGCGACGAAAGCGGCGGCCGTCTGGCAGGTGCCGACGCAGGTGCTGCTGGACAACCTGCTGAACGACGTGTCGACGGAGGAGCTCGCCGCGCGGCCGGAGATGAAGTACATGCCGCCGGAGACGATCAAGAACTGGATCGCGCAGAAGCAGAAGTATCTGCAGATTCCCCAGGCCGAGCGCGCGAAGTTGCTCAGCCTTCGGCGCCGATTCATCAAAGCGCTGCACGACGCGGGCGTGCCGTTCGCACTCGGATCCGACGCACCGCAGTTATGGAACGTCCCAGGATTCTCCGCGCACCGCGAGCTGCGGTCGCTCGTCGACGCCGGGCTCACCCCGTATCAGGCGCTCCGAACGGGCACGGTCAACGTCGGCGTGTATTTCAAGACCGAGTCCACGACCGGCACGCTCGCCAGCGGCAAACGCGCCGATCTGATCCTGCTCGATGCCAACCCGCTCCAGACCATCGACAACAGCTGGAAGATCGCCGGGGTCATGCTGAACGGCCGCTGGATGTCGAGAGCCGAGATCGATAAGAGGCTGGCTGAAGGCTCCTGACTCTACATGTGCCTCAAACAGCTCGCGTTCGACTACCTCAAGATCGACGGCGATTTCATTCGCGGTCTCGGTGCCAACAAGACTGACCAGCTCGTGGTCGAGGCCGTCGTCGGGATCGCGCAGGGCCTGGGCAAGAAGACCGTCGCCGAGTTCGTGGGCGATATAGAGACGACTCACCGGCTGCGGCGGGGTGGCGTCGACTACGCACAGGGCTATCACATCGGTATGCCCCAGCCCGTGAGCGCCGCGTTCGCGTAGCTCTATTCAGTGCATATGTAACGCGCGCGTCGGGTCGACCGAGGCGGCGCGCATGGCGGGAATCAGGCTGGCGATGAGCGCCACTACGGCAAGCGCGATGACCACGGCTCCAAACGTCAGTGGGTCGTAGGCCGACACGCCGAAGAGTTGCGTTGCCAGCACGCGGGTCGCCATGGCGGACATGCCGACGCCGGCAACGATCCCGAGCCCCAGCGGCCATGCGGCCTGGCGGAAAACCAGCGCAAGCACATGCGCTCTTGACGCGCCGAGCGCCACGCGGACGCCAATCTCCTGCGTGCGCCGCGTGACGAAGTACGCGATCACGCCGTAGACTCCAATCGCGGCGAGCACGAGACCCACGAGACCGAGCAGCGTGAGCAGCATCGTGTTGAATCGCGCCGTCGCCATCGAACCCTCGAGCCGCTGCTCCATCGTCCTCACCTGAAACACCGGAACTCCGGGTGCGACATTCCGGACGATTTCTCGCACCGGACCGGCCATGGCCTGCGGATCGAGATTGGTGCGTACGACGATATACGCGGTCCGCTGGACCCAATCCCAGCCTTCGGCCGGGACCTGGTCGATCGGCAGATAGAACTCAGGGGCCGGCGCCTCGCCGAGCGCCCGCGAGCGGACGTCGCCCGCGACGCCAACAACCGTCTTGAAGTCCGGGCTCTTGCCATCAGGCCCGGACTCGCAGCAGGCGATTCGCCTGCCGATCGGATCTTTGTCTGGAAACGCCGCTCGTGCGAGCGCTTCGCTGATGACCATCACCTTGAGCGCGCCCTGACGGTCGGCGTCTGTGAGCGCCCTGCCCTTGACGATCGGAATCTGCATCGCGTCGAAGTAACCGGGTGTGACCATGCGAAGCCGGCTCCCGATCGCGTTCCGGCTCTCGAAGGCGACGCCCTCGGGGATGAGACCGTTGCCGTTGCCGCCGCCGCTCATCGGGACCTGCGTCGTGATGGCGGTGGCCGTCGCCCCGGGAATCTGCGCGGCCGCCCCGGCCAGCCTGTGGAGGGTCTGCACGACTGTCGCACGATCGCGATATACCTCCGCGGGGAGCGCGAACCGATTCGAGAGAACGCCCGACGGATTGAAGCCCGGGTTGACGCCCTGCAGCGCGAGCGAGCTGCGAATGAGCAGCCCGGCGCCGACAAGCAGCAGGAGCGCGACGGCCAGCTCCGCCACGATGAGCCCCGTGCGTAGTCGATCCCGCACGCTCCCCATGCCGGCTCCGCGGCCACCCTCCTTGATCACAGTCTGCACGTCGACGCGAGCCGCACGCAGCGCGGGTGCGACGCCGAAGAGCATCGCGCTTACGAGCGTGACGGCGAGCGTGAACGTGAGCACGTACGGGTCGAGCGTCGTCTGCTCGAGCCGTGGTACGCCCGGAGGCGCGGCGGCGACCAGGGCGCGGATGCCCCAGGCCGCGAGCGCGAGCCCGGCGATGGCTGAGAGAACCGCGAGCACGACGCTTTCGGTAAGCAGTTGGCGAGCGATCCGACCGCGCCCCGCGCCGAGGGCTGCGCGGATGGCCAACTCGCCCTCACGCGCTGCCCCACGCGCGAGCAGCAGGTTGGCGACGTTGCCGCATGCGATCAGCAGCACGAAGCCGACAGCGCCGAGGAGCGTGAACATGCGGCGTGGGTAGTCGCCGACGAGATCGTCCAGCGCCGATACCGTCGTGAAGTCCAGCTCGGCCGCGTCGCGCGGGAACGCCACGCGCAGTCGCTGGGCGTTGGCATGGAGCTCGTGGAGGGCCTGTTCGGTCGTGGCATCTGGTTTCAGGCGCCCGTACACCTGCAGGTAGTGCTCGTCGTGCGTCGCCTTGCGTTGGGCTGTGAATGCTATTGGCACCCAGAGCTCTTCGCTGTCCGCCGTGTAGTCGAACTCGGCAGGCATCACCCCGATGATGTCGTAGGGGCGTTCGTTGAGCGTGATTCGACGTCCGACCGCGCCCGGATCGCTGCCGAACCGACGCGTCCAGAGCCGATGGCTGAGGACGACGACCTGCTCTCGTCCGGGCTGATCCTCTTCCTTCGTGAAGACGCGCCCATGTGCGGCCGGAAGGTTGAAGACGTCGAAGAAGCCGGCCGTGACTCGACCGCCGATCATACGCTCGGTGTCGCCGGCATCAGACAGGTTGAAGCTCGAGAACTGCTCCGCGGCCACGACGCTGAAGGCGCCGACGGGTTCGATCCCGTCGACGAAGTTGCCGGCCGAGACGTTGCTGCGGTTGTTGCGAAGCTGCTCGTAGATCGACACCAGTCGATCCGGCTGTGGAAAGGGCAGCGGCCGGAGCACCACGGACTGCACAGCGCTGAAGATCGCGGTCGTCGCGCCGATGCCGAGCGCGAGGGTCAGCACGGCGACGGCAGTGAAGCCGGGGCTTCTCAGGAGCTGCCGGCAGGCAAACGTGACGTCCTGAGTGAGCTCCGAGAAATACTCTGTGCGGCGCATCTCGTGGTCCCTTCGCCTTCCAATAGCTCGGCAGGTCACGTTGACCTGCGTGATGTTTCCGAATCTCCGAACCGCCGCCTCGCGCGCCTCGGCCGGATGCATCCCCCGCTCGACGAGCTCGCGCGCGCGCATCTCGACATGGAAGGCCAGCTCCGCGTCGACTTCATCCTCGACTCGAGCTCTCCAGAACCGCGAGCGCAGCCGCTGTCCGAACTTCATGCCGGCAACAACACCTTCGATACGGCAGTCGCAAAGCGGGCCCACTGCTCGGTGTCGGCGGCGAGCTGCCTGCGCCCCTTCGGCGTGATTCGATAGAACTTCGCCTTGCGCCCGAGCTCGGACGTGCCCCAATCGGCTTCAATCCAGCCGCGGCGCTCCATGCGGTACAGGGCCGGGTAGAGCGACCCCTCCTCGACCGCCACCGCCTCGTCGGTCGCCTCTTCGATCCACTTCGCAATGCCGTAGCCGTGGCGCACCCCCCACGTCAACGTCTTGAGCACGAGCGCTTCCAGCGTTCCGTGGAGCATGCCGTTCGATTCGGTCTTCTGGGCCATCCGTACCTCGTTGTGACTGAAGCCTAGACTATCAAGGTATCAGACGGTTGATCTGTACGGAAGGTTGCACGACATAGACAGGATGTTCTCCCAGCAGGCTGCCGCCTGTAACCACCGGCGCGAGCGAAGCGAGCGCTGGCAGGTCGTGGGGGTGGGGACCCACGACAACTGAGAAAAGAGAAACGCAAACAGAAACTGCGAGAACTCTGGAAGCTGGAGCTATGATCGACGTCATGGACCCCATCGATCTCGCGACGGTCGATTCCCCGATTGGCAAGCTCACGGTCGCTGCGCGAGGGTCGAAGGTCTGCCTCGTGCATTTCGGCACGGTCAGCAAGTACGTGCGCTCTTGCCTGGCGGCGTGGTATCCGGGAGTGCAGGTTCGTGCCGGTGACGATCCGGGAGGCGCCGTGAGTGTCTTGTCACGCTACTTCGGCGGCGACCTGACGAGCCTGGACGAGATCGACGTCGAGCTGCACGGCACATCCTTCCAGCAGCGGGTCTGGAAGGCCCTGCGGACGGTCACCGTCGGCACGACGACCTCGTACGCGGAGCTCGCGGGTCGAGTTGGCTCGCCGTCGGCCGTGCGTGCCGTCGGTGCGGCAAATGGAGCGAACCCAGTGGCCGTCGTCCTTCCGTGCCATCGCATCATCGGCAGCAGTGGCAGCCTCACGGGCTATGGAGGCGGGTTGGATCGGAAACGCTGGCTGCTCAACCACGAGGGCGTCAGCCGGTTGCTCTTTTAAGTGCTAGGGTGCGAGGCACCCAGGCCCCCTCGCACCTTGGCCCTTCTGAACGGCTCTTATCGGCCCTTTGAGAAGTAGTCGTAGATCATCCGTGAGACCCGTGCGCCCGTCGTCAGGGCGTCGTTGTCGACGCCCCAGCGCGTGTCCTCGACCTGCCGCGCGTAGATCGCGACCACGTAGGTGAAGTCTGGACCAGTCACGATCGCAGCGTCCGCGCGCACGTGGCGCTTCACGCCATCCTTCAACGCGTGCTTCTCTTCGTCGGTCCCGGTCTTGTTGCCAACCTGGATGCGGTCGTCGGTTGGAATCAGCCGCGGGATCATTGCGCGGTCCTGCTGGCGCCGCAGTGTGGCCAGCATGGCGTCCGAGGCGGCGCGGTTCACGGCCTTGCCTTCAGCGATGACTGCCATCAGCCGTGCCATCTCGCGCGGCGTCGTCATGCCGAGCCCGAACTCGCGCTCGAGCTCCGGCAGAACGTCGGGACGCCCGTCGCGGAACGTCGGTCGGAAGAGCTTGGTTTCTCGCAGCCCGTAGGACTCGAGCCGTTGGTTCACCCGCACGGTGCCGACGCGCTCGATCAGGAGGTTGGTGGCGGTGTTGTCGCTCAGGACGATCATCAGGTGGATGAGGTCGGCCACCGTGAGCGCGAGGCCGTCGTGCAGACCCCGCAGCACGCCCGCCCCGCCGACCTTGTCGGCATCCCGAAGCGTGAGGGGCGTGTCCATGGACAGTCGGCCGTCGGCTGCCTGCTGCCAGGCCTCGATCATGACCGCCGTTTTGATGGTGCTGGCCGTGGGAAACCGCCAATCCGCGTCGACTCCGATCGTCTCGCCCGTTCGTAAGTCGATGGCAGCGACACCCATGTGGCCTCGGAAGGCCTTCACGACCGCGCCAACCTGATCTTCCATCCGACTCCTCGGTCGGTCGGGTTGTTCGGGCATCGCGAGGGACGACAGGATCAAAAGCGCCACGAGCGGCCGCACCGGGCCACTATACCCGCAAGGATCAGCTTGCAGACAGGCCTTTCCGTAGCGCATACTCCCCCAGTACCCTGCGTCAAACGCGCGTGCTGGAGCTGATGGACGATACCACCACGGTCGGAGCCTATCTTCGAGCCGAACGCGAACGCCGAGACCTCGCGCTCAGAGCGATCTCGGAAAGCACCAAGGTCTCGCTGCCGCTACTCGAGGGCCTCGAATCCGACGACATTTCGCGCTGGCCAGGCGGAATATTCCGGCGCGCGTTCGTCCGCTCGTACGCCGAAGCGGTCGGACTGGACCCCGACGACGTCTTTCGGCGGTTCGAGCGGCAGTACAAGCCACCCGTACCGGAGATTTCGGGCGTTGATGCCAGCCAGTCTCCTGTCGAGCTTGTGGGGGTAGCGCAAGCCACCGGGTTATACCGTGGTTCGTCCGGCGCCTTGTCGAATCGGACTCGCTACCTTGGCACCGCCGCGGATATGACCGTCGCGCTGGTGCTGGCGTTCGGCAGTGCCGCCGCCGGCTCACGACTCCTGTGGCCGGTCATCCTTATCGCCGCGTACTATGCCGCCGGCATCCTCCTTACCGGGACCAGCCCGATGGTGGCGCTCCTCCGCGAGATGGCGCCCTCCACCGGGTCGGCAGAGCGGACGACGGTCAGACGGGTCCCCGTTGAGAACGACGGAGATGTCGACCAGATGCTGGGGCATTCCTCTCCCCGCACGATTTCCTGACAAAACCGGCGCATTTCTGACGGCCGGCCACTCCTCCTCGACAGCCCTCTTGGTGTAGGCTCTGCAACAGCAGAGTCGTGGTTGGTCAACCGCTTGCATTCCCCTGCGAAGGGAAAACGAGGAGGACGGACCTATGATTGCTATTCTCTCGTGGATTGTCTTCGGGCTGATTGTCGGGGTTCTGGCGAAACTCCTGATGCCGGGCAGCGATCCCGGCGGCTTCATCGTCACGGTTCTGCTTGGCATCGCCGGCGCGCTCGTCGGTGGATTCCTCGGGAGGGCGATGGGCTTCTATGGCCCGGATCAGGTCGCCGGCTACATCATGTCCATCGTCGGCGCCATCATCCTGCTGGCGCTGTACCGGATGATGACCAAACGCAGCGCGTGATTCGGGGAACATCTTTTCTATTCGAAGCGGCTCGTCACAGGCAACACGGGAATTCCGTGTTGCCTGTGGTCGTTCGTGGTCCCCTGATCTGTGTTGCCCGTGTTGTCTGTGGTCGAGGTAGGCGGTCATGTCCGTTCGTGTAATCGCATGTGCGGTGGCGTTGGGGGCGATGGTCGGTCCCGTGCCGGCGGCGCAATCACCAACCGCCGATGAGATCGTCGCCCGGAGCCTCGCCGCAAAGGGTGGCGTCGAGAGGCTGCGGGCGGTCACCTCGGTGAAGATGATCGGCCGGTTCAAGGGACGCGCCGGCGAGAGGCCCGTCACCAGTTGGGCGAAGCGGCCCAACCTGAGGCGCCGGGAGACCGTCAACGACGGGCAGATCTTCGTCGTCGGTTTCGACGGCAAGACCGTCTGGCACATCAACCCGCTCATGAGTCCCCGACCGCAAGAGATTACCGGGCCGCAGGCCGACATGACGAGGCAGGACGCGGACGACTTCGACACCGTCCTCCTCGACTACAAGGCCAAGGGCCGGACGGTCGAACTGGTGGGAACAGAAGCCGTGCAGGGCATCACGATGCACCGGCTCCGCGTGACGTCGAAGAACGGCACGATTCAGGAAATCTACATCAACGCCGAAACGATGCTCGAAGCAAAGATCGTCGTGCAAATGGAGCAGGGAGGGCGGAAAGGCATTGTGACCTCGGAGTTCTCCAACTACAAGCCGATCGACGGCGTCACCGTGCCGCTCCACATCCGCCAGACGTTCAACGGCCAGGTGATGGCCGAGGTCACCTACGATCAGGTGCAGTTCGACGTGGTGATGGCCGACACGCTCTTCACGATGCCGAAACAGCCCTGAGCCCGCGCGCGGCGCGAAGTCGCCGCGCGAGAGCGCTTGGGGGTGGGGCCCCAAGCGCATTGAAAAAAGCTGACAGAAGACAGAAGCGCTCAAGCCTGCCTCTGTCCGCATTTCTCGACGCTCGCGGGGCCCCACCCCCACTCGCTCTCGCGCGGCGACTTCGCGCCGCGCTCGGGCCGCAGCCGCAGGCGCTCCCTCTGTGCTAAATCCCGCGCCCCAGCCGTTCCTGCAGCTTTTCCCGGTAGCCGCGGCTGAGTGTCAGACGGGTCCCGGTGCGCAGCACCACGGCGTACTCGCCGTTGAGCCACGGCTGCATCTCCTGGATCCGTTCCATGTTGACGATGCGCGAGCGGTGGATGCGGAAAAATTTCTCGGGATCGAGCCGTCCTTCAATAGCGTTCATCGTCTCTCGCAGGAGGTGCGAGGTTGTCCCCACGTGGAGGCGGACGTAGTTGCCGGCCGCCTCGATCCAATCGATCTCGTCCATCCGCAGAAAGAAGAGCCGGCCGCCGGACTTGACCACGAGGCGGTCCGTGCGCGGCTGATCCCGCCGGAGGTCCTTGACGAGCGCCAGCAGCCGGCGCCCGAGGTCACCGGTCTCCTCCCGCTCGATCTGCCGCCGTGCGCGCTGCAGCGCGTCCGAGAAGCGCTCGCGATCGAAGGGCTTGAGGATGTAGTCGAGCGCGCGCACCTGGAAGGCCTTGAGCGCGTGCTGATCGTAGGCGGTCACGAAGATGACGAGCGGCATGCGCTCGCTGCCGACCGCCTCGATCACCTCGAAGCCGTTCATGTGCGGCATCTGGACATCGAGGAACACCAGCTGCGGCGAATGATCCTGGATGGCCGTCACGGCCTCTTCGCCGTCACGACACTGACCCACCACCTCGATGTCCGCCTCGCTCGACAGCAAGGCGGCCAATCGCTCCCGCGCAAGCGGTTCGTCGTCGACGATGAGGGTCTTGATCTTTTTCATGGCGGTTGTCCGATGCATGTTTCCCGGAACGGGATGCTCCGCGGCGGCCGGTGCGCTGACGTGATTGGTGTCCATGGGCCCCTCAAGAAATGCTGAATGCTGAATGCTGAATGCTGAATGCTGAAGTCCTGCCACCGGTTGATGCCCGACTATTGATGCTGTCTTGCGACGGTCGCGAGCGGTCCAGCGGCCGCCATCCGTTGTGGTTCGGGGCGCGGCCCGACGTGATTGCCTGCCTGGACGCGGGCTTTCATTTCTGTCTGCCAGGGAATGGACACGACGACCAGCAGGCCGGCAGCCTGCCGATGGAACTCGAAGCGGTAGTCGGCGCCAAAGAGGTGCTGCAGCCGCGCGCGGGTCGTCGAGACCCCGATGCCCTTCTGGAGCGCGGTCAGCGCGTCCTCCGACAGCCCCACGCCGTCGTCGCGCACTTCCATTCGAAGCTTGTCGCCCTCGCGGCGGGCCGAGATGTCGATGTGTCCGGGCCCGGTCTTCTTCGCGACCCCGTGCTTGATCGCGTTTTCGACGAGCGGCTGCAGGATGAGGTTCGGAACGAGCGTGTCGAGCGTCTCGGGCTGTATGTCGAAGCGGACCACCAGGCGATCGGCGAAACGCGTCTGCTCGATCTGCAGGTACTTCGAGAGGAAGTCCAGCTCGGCCTGCAGCGGGATTTCCTGCTGGCCGATGCTCTCGAGGGTCAGTCGCAGCAGGTCGCTCAGGCGCATGAGCGTCCGATCGGCCGCTTCGACGTCACGGTGCATCAACGCTGAGATGGCGTGCAGCGTGTTGAACAGGAAGTGCGGGTGAAGCTGCTGCTGGAGCGTTTTGAGCTGGGCCTCGACGAGCCGCGTCTCGAGCTGCGCAGTGCGCAGCGCGCGGTCCTTCGACTCGCGGTAATAGAGGACGGCGTGGCTCAGGCCGACAATCGTCCAGTACGTCATCATTTCCCAGTCGAAATTGAGGAGCGCGGATTTCTGCGCCTCCGGCCACCAGGAGAACGGCCGTCCCTGCGCCCGGGCAAACCACCACTGCACGCCCGACATCGTAAGGATGTGCGTCAGCGAGAACAGCACCACCGACGGGATGTGGACGGCCATCGCGCGCCACAGACCCTGCCGCTCGAAACGGAAATGCTGCGACAGCCAGATGATTGCCGGCGTGAAGAGCGCCCAGAGATACCAGTAGGTCGAGTTCAGGATGACGAGCGTGCGCCAGTACTTCGGCTCGTGACCGAGCGATACCGTGAACCGCCAGGCCATGAGCGTCGAGAAGAGCGCCAGCAGCGTCGCCGCTACGAAGATGATCGACCAGTGCACGCCGTAGCGGAGCGGCGCGGCGGCCGGCACGTCCGTGCCGGTCCCGTCGAGATTCAGTTGCCGATCGGCTGGCGGCTTCATAATCGACAATCCCCGTCGCAAGGCACAGCTGTGAGAACGGATAGGCCTGCGGCCGTGTTTGGGACGTGCTTCGTGTTAGACGTAGGAGGCGAGCATTTCGTCTTGCTGAATCGTGCGTTTCAGGCCCGGAAATATTGGGCGAACCAATGAATGGATGGCCCCGAGCGGCCACGGCAGGACCCCGTCAATCGCGAGCCACCGTTCGTCCCTTGATGGCCGGCGTTCGTCCCAGAGAGTGCTGCCCGATCGCGCGGAAGCGGACACGGACCGGAAGTGGGCATTGACAGTCGAAAGTCGAAAGTCGGAAGTCGAGAGTCGACAGTCGCAGTCGACAGTCTCAGTCCGGCAGTCCGAGTCGCCAGTCGGGCGTCTCAGTCGGCAGTCGCGCGTCGCCACTCACGAGTCGACAGGACACGAGGCGCAGGACGCGAGTCGGCAAGGCATGAGTGCGCAGGGCGCGCAGACAGGACTCGAAACGGGGGAGTCGCCAGTCGTGACTGACAGACAACCGGCGACTCGCACTGGCGCCGGCGACTGGCGCCGGCGACTGCCGACTGGGATTGGCGACACGGACTGGCGACTCGGACCGCCGACTCGTGACTGCCGACTGCGACTGTCGATCGCCGACTCCCGACTGCCGACTGCACTAACTACTAGCGACTCGCGAGTATCGCTTGTATCATGTGACCGTGAGCACATCTGTCACTCGCGCCCACCGTAACTGGCAGACGGGCGAGACCTTCACAGTTAGCGACGCCACCGAGCTCTACGAGGTCGATCGGTGGGGGAAGGGCTACTTTTCCATCTCGCCGTCGGGCCACGTCCTCGTCCATCCGACCAAGGACCCGGCGCAGGCCATCGACCTCAAACAACTCACCGACCATCTGATGCTGCGCGGGATTCAGGTCCCGGTGCTCATCCGCTTCAGGGACATCCTGCGGCACCGGGTTGGGGACATCCACAACGCCTTCAAGGCGGCCATCGCGCAACACCAGTACGAAGGCCGTTACATGTGTGTGTATCCGATCAAGGTCAATCAGCAGCGGCAGGTCGTCGAGGAGGTGCTCGATTTCGGCCGGGAATACGGGTTCGGCCTCGAGGCCGGCTCCAAGCCCGAGCTGCTGGCTGTGGCGGCGCAGGCCTACAACGACACGCCGATCATCTGCAACGGCTTCAAGGACGCCGAGTTCATCGAGATGGCCATGCTCGCCCAGAAAATCGGGCGCACGGTCATCCCCGTCGTCGAGAAATACACCGAGCTGGGCCTGATCCTGAAGTACGCCGAGAAGGTAGGTGTGCGGCCCCAGATCGGGATGCGCGTCAAGCTTGCGGCCAGGGGTGGCGGGCGCTGGCAGGGATCCGGCGGTTTCCGGTCCAAGTTCGGCTTGACCGTCACCGAGGTCCTCCGAGGGCTCGAGGAGCTCAAGGTGCTCGGCATGCAGGACTGCTTCAAGCTCCTGCACTTCCACCTCGGCAGCCAGATTCCGAACATTCGTATCGTCAAAGGCGCCCTCAACGAGTCGGCCCGCATCTATACCGAGCTCGTCAAGGCCGGCGCGGGCCTCGAGTATCTCGACGTCGGCGGTGGGCTGGGGGTCGACTACGACGGCTCGCAGACCAATTTCGAGTCCAGCGTCAACTACACCCTCGAGGAGTACGCCAACGACGTCGTCTATCACATACAAACGGTGTGCGACGACGCGGGCGTGAAGCACCCGACGATTGTGTCGGAGAGCGGCCGCGCGATTGTGGCGTATCACAGCGTGTTGATATTCAATGTCCTCGGCGTCTCGGCCTTTGGCGAGGAGAAGATCCCGGCGACGATTTCGCCCGATGAAGCCGAGCAGCCGCTCATCGACCTGCTCGAGACCTATCAGAACCTGACGCCACGTAACGCGCTCGAGAGCTATCACGATACGCAGCAGGCGCTCGACATGGCGCTCAACCTGTTCACCGGCGGGTACCTCCCGCTCGACCAGCGGTGTCAGGCCGAGAACCTGTATTGGGCGATCCTCGTCAAGCTCAAGAAGCTCGTCGCCCAGATGGACGACGTCCCCGAGGATCTGCAGGGGCTCGACGACACGATGGCGGACACGTACTTCTGCAATTTCTCGCTGTTCCAGTCGTGCCCCGACAGCTGGGCCATCAAGCAGCTGTTTCCCGTGATGCCGATTCACCGGTTGAACACGCCGCCGACGCATCACGCGGTGCTCGGCGACATCACCTGCGATTCGGACGGGAAGATCGACCAGTTCATCGATCGGCGCGACGTCAAGCGGACGCTGCCCCTCCACACCGTCAACGGCGAACCCTACTACCTCGGAGTGTTCCTGGTCGGCGCGTATCAGGAGATCCTGGGCGACCTCCACAACCTCTTCGGCGACACGCACGCCGTGCACGTCAGCCTCGACGAGCGGGGCAGCGTCGTGCTAGACGCGGTGATCAAGGGGGATACCGTGAAGGAGGTTCTCGACTACGTCGAGTTCAGCGCCGACGAGCTCGTCCGCAAGCTGCGGAACGACGTCGAGCTCGCCGTGCGCCAGGGCAAGATCAGCTACGAGGAATCCGGCCGGCTTCTCGAGTTCTACGAAGAGGGGCTTGGCGGCTACACGTATCTCGAGGATCCCAAAGAGCGGTAATTGCCGACAGCTATTTCTTCAGCATCCCCTCCCGCTTCGCCCTGAACTCATTCCCTGGCTTCCATTCAGGGAATCTGTCCGCGTTGGCGACCCGGTAGCCGACGGCGACCATCAGCTCGGCATCTTCGACCGCTCCCCCGAGATCCCAGTCGGGTTTAATCTGGTCGGACGGCTTGTGATAGTCGTGTTCGGTGTATTCGTCCCGCTTCTGCTTGGCGAACTCGGCCGGCTTCCCGATGTACTCGACGCCGACGTGGGTGTAGAGCGCCGGCACGCCCTGCTTTGCGAAGTTGAAGTGGTCGGACCGGTAGAAGAAGCCCTTTTCCGCCTCAGGATCTGGCCGGAGCGTGCGGCTCTGTTCGGCGGCCGCGTCACGCAGGTAGTCGTCCAGATCTGACGCGCCAAGCCCGATGACCGTGATGTCCTTCGTGCGGCCCCACTGGTTGATGCCGTCGACGTTGATGTTGGCGAGGGTTTTCGCGAGCGGGTAGATGGGCGTCACGGCGTAGTATTGCGAGCCGAGGAGCCCCTGTTCCTCGGCGGTCACGGCGACGAAGAGGATCGAGCGCTTCGGCGCGGGTTTCACCTGCGTCAACGCCCGCGCCATCTCCAGCACCGACGCGACCCCCGAAGCGTTGTCGAGCGCGCCGTTGTAGATCTTGTCGCCCCTGTCCCCATTGGGGTCTGGCACGCCGATCCCGAAGTGATCCCAGTGCGCCGTGTACACGACGTACTCGTCCTTCAGCTGGGGGTCGCTACCCTCGAGTTTGGCGAGCACGTTGCGCGACTCGATAGTCCGCATCGTGTTTTTGACCGCCAGCGACGCCTTGAGTCCGAGCGCCACCGGCTTGAACTCGCGCGTCGTCGCCTGCTTCTTCAGGGCGTCGAAGTCCTGCCCCGCCATCTTCAAGAGACGTTTCGCAGCGTCGAGCGAAAGCCAGCCCTCGATGCTCGCGCGGCCCATGTTCTTGTCCGGCGTCACCAGGTCGAACTTCTCGCCGAGGTTCCCCTGCACCACGGCGAAGGGATAGCCCGCCGGCCCGGTCTCGTGCACGATGAGCGCGCCTGCTGCGCCCCTGCGCGCTGCCTCCTCGAACTTGTAGGTCCACCGGCCGTAGTACGTCATCGCCGCGCCGTTGAACGTTCTGGCATCGAGCTTCGACGGATCCACCGGATCTGGAATCTGCGGGTCGTTGACGAGCACGACCATCGTCTTGCCCTTGAGATCGACCCCTTTGAAGTCGTCCCAGTTGTACTCGGGCGCGACGACACCGTAGCCGACAAACACGAGGTCAGAGCTCTCGATGCTCGCTCCGTCGGCGACGTGCTTGGTCCAGGGGACCACTTCGTCGCGCCATTTGAACGAACCCGCGCGGGCCTTGCCCGTTACCATGAGCGGCTTGGCTTGCGCGCCGGTGATGCCGACGAGCGGCACCTTCTGGATGTAAGTCCCGTCGGTGTTGCCTGGCTTGAGCCCGAGCTTCTTGAACTCGGCGGTCAAATATTCGACCGTGCGGTCTTCGCCTGGCGTGCCCGGAGCGCGTCCCTCGAACTCGTCTGATGCCAGCCGCTTGATGTGCTCCAGAAGCGGCACCGGGTCGATCTTCGGCATGCCGGCGAGCGGGATCTTGGCGGCCGGCACGGATGCCGCTGCCGACGGCGGCGGTTCTGCGCTTCGGGAACAGCCGGACGCGCCGGTCAGCGAGACCAGGAACAATGCGACCAGCGACGTGTGCAGGGATGTCTTCATGAGTGAGCTATCTCGCCTCCCACGCGTTCTTCCGGCTCGCCCGGTGATACGCCGTGAAGGCCGAAAGAATGTGGCAGAGCCACCCGAGCGTGAAACCGGTGCCGAGCCAGAAGCCTGGCGTAACGATCAGCCAGAAGATGCCCCGAAGGAAGTCGCCGTTGTAAATCTGGCCGACGCCGGGGATGAAAAAGCTGAGCACGGCGGCGACGCCGGGATTCCGCACGGGCGTCAGTTGGCGGCGGCCGTCGCGGCGGTTTCAACGGCCGACCGTGCCCCCAGCTCGCGATCCATGTCGAGGATCGACGGCGGGTCGTTGCCGATCAGCCGGAACTTGGCGACGATCTCGCGGCCGGTCTTCTCTTCCTCGACCTGTTCGGTCAGGAACCACTGGAGCTCGGCAACGGCGGCGAACGCCTTTTCCTTGAAGGCCGTTTCATAGAGCGCGTCGATCTGGCGGCTCACTTCCTGCTCCTGCTCGAGCGCCCGTTCGAAGACGTCGGCGAGCGAGTCGAAGGACTGGCGCGGGTGCTCGAGCGGCTTCAGATCGACCTTGGCGTCGCGTGCCAGGATGAAATCGAAGAGCTTCATGGCGTGCATGTACTCTTCCTGGCTCTGGAGGCGCAACCAGCGGGCCGCGCCCGTGAACTTCTGGCCCTCGCACCACGCAGACATGGCGAGGTAGGAATACGACGCGCTGAGCTCGGAATTGATTTGATGGTTGATGGCTTCGACCACCGGAACGTTCATCGCTGAAACCTCACAATCTAGCCCCTACTGTATCGCAAACAGCAGAAACCAGGTCCGTTGCGCCTCGCTGAAGTTGTCGTCGCTGACGAGGATGAGGGAGGCGCGCCCGTCGGGCAGCCGGGGGCCGAACGCCATGCCCTCGAAATTGTCCAGGCTCGGCGCGAGCTCCCCGCTGAGCCCCTGAACCTCGGACAGATCCATCAGCAGCGTCTTGGTGACGGGGACGACTTCCGGGTGCCCCTTGAGCGACTCGAGCGGTGAGACGTCGGTCGCGCCGGTCAGGGTGATTCTGTACAGGCGAATGCGGCTGCGGCTCCGAGCCGGGTTGTCCTTGTTCTCGACGTATCCGCGCTCGAGCGCCAGAAGCGTCGTGCGGTTCAGCGCCAGCAGCTCGACCAGCCCGTTGATGGAAGCGCTCGGCGTGAATGGTGGCTTCTGCACGGGCTCGAGGTCGTAGGCGAATTCGCGCGCGGGCTCGAACGTTCCTCGCCGCCCGCCGTACTCGAGGATACGTGTCCGGGTCCCGGCATCGAACGTTGCGGGATCGCCGTCCTGAATCAGTGCCGTTTCAGCCGCGGTGAACAGCCGCTCGCCATCCGGCGAGAGCGTCAGGCTCTCGAATCCGGCATTGCCCCGCGCGCCACGCGTCACTGATCCCGTCGGCTCTGGTACGAATTTGGCGGGAACCAGGAGACGGCGTACGAAATCGCCGTGCCGGCCGTACACGTTGATCGACGGCGGCAGCCGCGGCTCGCGGCCGGTGCCTTCCGCCGACACCGCGAAGGTGCCGTCGGGCAGTAGCGCGATCCCCTCGTGGTCCGGAGTGTCGTCTCCCGGTGCCATCGAGAGCGACACCACGCTGGTCGTGGTGACCCTGGGCGACCCTTCGAGACCATCGAGCGCGAATTGATAAATGCGTCCGCCCCGTCGCGCGTCAGAGATCCCGTAGAGCTCCCGGCCCGCGTCTCGAGTGGTGAGGCCGGAGATGCCGCCGAACGGCAGGCCGACCACAGGCGGAAATCGCCCGAGCGCGGGGATGCTGAACTGACCCACCAGCGTGAGCGTCGTCACCTCTCGAGGAAACTCGGGATGTTTGATCTTCGGCCGCTGTCCCAGACACGAGGCAGCTATCAATGATGTCAGCAGGACGACGGCTGGTCGGCGCACGGCCCAACTATCTTGCCATCATGTGCGTCAAAGGGTATGTACTAAAGGCTTCGTAGGCCCGGGTGGCCGTGCCGAACTGCCGGTGAAATTGGCGCGGGAGGTCAATTCGGCAGCGCCTGCGGCCCGAGCGCGGCGCGAAGTCGCCGCGCGAGAGCGAGCGGGGGTGGGGCCCCGCGAGCACTAATAAATGCAGACGGAGCCTTGGAATCAGAGATCACATGACCCTTACTCGAGAAATCCGCCATGCGGCGCGGGGCTTGCGCAAGAACGTGGGGTTTGCGCTGGTGGTCATCCTCACCCTGGGATTTGGCATGGGGGCCAACGCCGCCATCTTCTCCCTGATGGACCAGGTGCTGCTGCGCACCCTGCCGGTTCGCGACCCGTCGCAGCTCGTCTTCCTCGATGGCCCCGGAGCCTTCCGGGGCGCGACCCACAACAACATGACGTTCTCGTATCCGATGTACACGGATTTTCGTGACCGGAACGAAGTGTTCAGCGGACTGCTCGGACGATTCCCGACCGCGGTGACGGTCGTCTGGCAGGGCCGCTCCGAACGCGCCAGCGGCGACCTCGTCAGCGGCAACTACTTCGACGTGCTCGGCGTGCGGCCCGTCATCGGTCGTCTTCTCAACGCAGCCGACGACAAAACGCCGGGAGCGCATCCCGTCGCCGTCCTCAGCCACGGATACTGGCAGAGGCGATTTGGCGGCGATCCGTCCGTCCTCGGCCAGACGCTCGTCGTCAACGGCCATCCCATGACGATCGTCGGCGTTGCCGCTCAGGGCTTCAACGGGCTCCAGGTCGGCTCGACGAGCGACGTGATCGTGCCGTTGATGATGAAGCCGCAGATGACGCCGACCTGGAACGACCTCGACAACCGGCGCAGCCGCTGGCTGACGATCATGGGCCGGTTGAAGCCCGGGATCACCGCCGACGGCGCCGAAGTGCAGCTCAACGTCGTCTACAAACAGATCAACGAGCAGGAGATTCAGACGATCGCGAACGTGTCCGAATCCTTCCGCCAGCGCTTCGTGGCCAAGCACCTCGAGGTGCTCCCCGCAGGTCGCGGCCTCTCGGACATGCGCACGCAGTTCTCGACACCGCTCCTGGTCCTGATGTGCATGGTGGGAGTCGTGCTCCTCATCGCGTGTGCGAACGTCGCCAACCTGCTTCTCGCGCGGTCGACCTCGCGGCAGAAAGAGATCGCCGTTCGGCTGGCGCTTGGCGCCGGCCGAGGCCGCATCGCGCGCCAGCACCTCATCGAGAGCCTCCTGCTCGCGGGCGCGGGTGCCGTCGTGGGCCTGGCGCTTGCGATGTGGACGGGCAGGCTCCTGCTGGCCGCGCTGCCGGGCGATCCCACGACGCAGACGCTGACGGCGAACCCCGACGTCCGAGTGGTCGTGTTCACGGTGCTGCTCGCCCTCGTCACGGCGCTGCTCTTCGGCATCGGGCCGGCGCTCGCAGCCACGCGTCCCGCCGTCGTCTCGGCTCTCAAGGAAGAAGCCGGGAGCGTCGTCGGCGGCGGTCGGCAGGCGCGCGTGCGCCGGGCGCTCGTCGTCGGCCAGGTCGCGCTGTCCATGCTGCTTCTGGCGGGTGCAGGGCTCTTTGCGCGGAGCCTCTTCAACCTGCGATCGGTCGATCCGGGGTTCCCCGTCGACAGCCTGCTGACCTTCTCCCTGGATCCGTCCCTGAGCGGCTACGACCCGAACCGCACGCTCGCGCTCTTCGAGCAGACGCAGGATGCCCTCGGCGCGGTGCCCGGTGTCCGCAACGCGTCGATGTCGGAGATCGGCGCGTTCACCGGCAACGCGTGGGGGATGACGGTCAAAGTCGACGGCTATCAGCCGAAGGAAGACGAGGATCTGAACCCGAACGTCGACGGCGTCGGACCTCGCTACTTCGAGACGATGGGGGTGCAGCTGGTGCGCGGGCGCGAGTTCACCGCCAAAGACGCAACCGGCGCCCCGAGAGTCGCGATCATCAACGAGACGATGGCAAAGTACTTCTTTCGCGACGCGAATCCGATCGGCCGGCGGTTCGGTTTCGGGCGCGACAAGGCGACCGACATCGAGATCGTCGGGGTCGTCAAGGACCTGCGCACGCTCCAGCTCAACGACAAGCCGAAACGGTTTGTCTACATTCCTTATCGACAGGATGAAGGGGTGACGCAGCTCACGTTCGTGGTGCGCGTCGCCGGGAGCGCCGGCGCGGCCGCGACGGCTGTGCGCCAGGCCGTGCAACGTCTCGACCCGAACCTTCCGATCTTCGACATGAAGCCGATGGCGGCACAGGTGTCCGAGTCGCTGTACGTCGAGCGCATGGTCGCGGCGTTGTCGGTGTCCTTCGGCGCGCTCGCCACGATGCTGGCGGCCATCGGGTTGTACGGCGTCATGTCGTACGCCGTGGCGCGGCGGACCCGCGAGATCGGCATCCGGATGGCGCTTGGGGCCGAACGGGGCCGCGTGATGTGGCTTGTCTTGAAGGAAGTCGCGATTCTGGCGTCAATCGGCGTAGGCGTTGGCCTGGCCGGCGCGTTCTACGTGACCCGGCAGGTCCAGTCGCAGCTGTTCGGCCTCTCCGCGCACGATCCGGTGACGCTCATCGGCGCCGTGACGGTCCTCCTCGCCGTCGCCCTGCTCGCCGGCTTCATCCCCGCGCGCCGCGCGACGACGATCGATCCGCTCGTGGCGCTCCGGGCAGAGTAAGCCGATTTGTTCACAGGCTCTGAGTGAACCGGGCGAACGCCTCGGCGACCTCGTCGCGGGTGACGTCCCTCCATCCCCCGGGCTGAAGTGTGCCGAGCTCGAGACCGCCGAACGCGACTCTCAAGAGCCGCGTGACCTCGTGACCAACGGACTGGAGCAGGCGGCGAATCTCGCGGTTGCGGCCTTCGGTCAGTTCGATGACGAGGTGGGTTTCTCTGTCTGAGCGCTTCCGTACCTCGACCGTTCGTGCCTGCAGGCCACCGATGCCGCGTTCCATGGCCCTGGCCTCTGCGTCAGTAAGCGCGCCGCGTGCAGTGACGACGTATCGGCGGACGATTTCGTTGCGAGGATCGGTCAGCCAGGCGGCGAGGTGCGTGTCGGTCGTCAGCAGTAAGAGGCCCGTGCTGGCCATGTCGAGGCGTCCGACGGCGACGAGCGCGCCGGCGTCCCGGCCGAGCACGTCGAACACCGTCCTGCGGCCCTCCGGATCGCGCCTCGTCGTGACGACGCCGCGTGGCTTGTGGAGGGCGATCGTGCGCCACGGTGCGGCGTGAGCGATCCTGCCGGCAATCGTGACCGACGCTGTCTGCGGCACGACGAGGTGCGCAGGATCCGTGACGACGAGACCCGATACGGTGACGCGACCCGCCCGGATGAGGCGCTGGGCCTCGGCGCGAGACGCCAGGCCCCGTTTCGACAGCGCGCGATCCAGGCGAACACGCATACGTAGAAGGTTAGAACCTATCTCATCGCGCGGCCCACGGCTCATCACGATGAACGCGATGGTTTCGTGAAAATGTGCTGTGCTCCGTGGTTTGTTATGCTATCCCGCATGAATTGGTCGTTTCCTGTCGCCGCGATACTGGCGCTGACCGTACTCCCAGGCCGCACGGCCGCAAGGGTCGACGACAATTGGGCGCAGTGGCGCGGGCCGGATGGGCTCGGCGTATCGCCGTCAACGTTGTACCCCGACGAATGGGCGCCTGACAGGAACATCGCGTGGAAGACCCCGGTCGCCGGCCGAGGTCACTCGTCGCCCATCCTCTGGGAGGACCGTATCTTCTTGACGACGTCGATCGAGGGCGGTAAGGCGCCTGCCGATCACAAAGCACCGATACACCTCGGGTTCGATCTCAAGCCCGGCTACTACCATGCCGACAGCGTCGGCGCCGACCACCTCTACGCGCTCAAGGTGCTCGCCTTCGATGCAAAAAAGGGCAAGCCGCTCTGGGAGCGGACGGTCTACGACGGTCTGATGCACGACAACCGTCACAGCAAGAACACGTATGCCTCGTCCACGATGGCGACGGATGGACAGTCGGTGTACGCGTTCTTCGAATCTGCGGGGCTCTACGCGTTCGACTTCGACGGCAATCTGCTCTGGAAGAAGTCCCTGGGTGGAATTGCGAAAGCCGGGATGGGGCCCGGCACGTCGCCCCTGATCTTCGAGAGCCTGCTCATTCTGCAGTGCGATCAGGAAATGGGTGACGGCTCGTTCATCGTCGCGCTCGATCGGAAGGACGGACGCGAAGTGTGGCGTCAGGCGAGGACCACGCGCCGGAGCTGGGCGACGCCGCTCATCGTCCGCACGCCCACGCGCGTAGAGATGGTGGCGTCGGGGGCCGAGGTCGTCATCTCGTACGACCCGCGGACTGGTCGCGAGCTCTGGCGCGCGAACGGCACCGAGAGCCATCCGATTCCGAGTGCGGTGGCGGGCGACGGTCTCGTGTTTCTCTCGGCGGGCAGCTCCGGCAAGCGGGCGATGGCCATCAAGCTCGGCGGCGACGGCGACCTCACGAATTCGCCGGCCATCGTGTGGAGATACCGGAAGGGTGCGGCGTATGTGCCGTCACCCATCCTGCGCGGACCCTATCTGTATCTGATGTCCGATACGGGCATCATCACCTGCATCGAAGCGTCGAGCGGCACAGTCGTGTACGAGGGCGGACGGCCACCTGTGCCCGCAACCTTCACCGCTTCGCTCGTCGCATATGGCGACCGGCTGCTCGCCACGAGCGAAGATGGCGACACGTTTGTGATCAAGGCCGGCCCGACGCACGAGATCCTGCGCACGAACTCGGTCGGCGAGCCGGTCTATGCGTCGCTCGCGCTCGCCGGTGATTCGATCTACATCCGTGGCGCGCAGCACCTCTTCGCGATCAGATCAGACAGATGAACTCGCCGAGCACCATGGCCGTGGCGCCCCAGACCTGGTGCCCCAGGAGATCGAAGTAAGGCCATTCGACCGCGACGCCTTCGCGGATCCGGATATCGCGTCCGATGCGCGATGCGTCGCGAAGATCGTCGAGCGACACTTCGAGGATCTCGTCGACTTCCCCTGGAGCGGCCACGAAGTCGGGCCGCTCGTCGGTCACGCCGATGACCGGATGCAGCGTGAACCCGCTGACCACGACGTGCACGGGCGTGAGCTCTCCGAGAATCCGGACGGACGCCGGGTCGACGCCGATCTCTTCCGAGGCCTCGCGCAGTGCCGTGTCGCTGAGCGTCTCGCCTTCGTCGGTGGCGCCGCCAGGCAGACTGATCTGACCGGCGTGTCTGGCCAGTCCACTGGCCCGGACCGTGAGCGGGATGGCGACGTCGTTGTTGTCGCGTGGATAGACCAGCAGGAGCGCCGCGGCCGTGCGGGTATCAGGCGGAAAGTGCCCGGCGCGCCAGTCAGGCCTCGTGGGCGTTGGCGCGAACTTCAGCTGCGCCTGGACGCCGGGGAGCGTTTCGGCGAGCCGGACGCGCAAGGAGCGCTCGAGATGGCGTAGTGGTGAGGGCATGATTTCCAATAGGCGAATCGCCAATGTACGATGACCCATGTTCCCTGTCATCGATCCGGCCATCGGGCGAACCGTTCTCGACAGCGTACAAGGCTGCACCTTCGACGACTACATTCTCGCACCTCAGCGGAGCGTTCTCGCGCGCCGGGATCCTGCGGTGATCGATCTGTCCGGCCGTCTCTCCCGTCGCATCACGCTGAAGCGCCCAATCGTCTCGGCCAACATGGATACGGTGACCCGCGCGCCGATGGCCATCGTGCAGGCTGAAGAAGGCGGGATCGGCATCATCGACCGTGGTTTCCGGCCTGGCGAGATCGAGCCGCAGGTCCGCGAGGTCGAGATCGTCAAGCGGACCCAGCACGGCGTCGTCAGCGACCCCTACAGCATCGATGAATCGGCCTCCGTCGGAGAGGCCATGGCGGTCATGGCGCGCTCCCGGGTCGGCACGCTCGTCGTAGTCGACGCGGAACAGCGCCTGAAGGGGCTCCTGACCGAACGTGACGTGCGTTTCGTCAACGATCGTGACGCGCGGGTCTCCGAGCGTATGACGCCGCTCGACCGGCTCGTGGTTCATCGCGGTCCCCTGGAGCTGTCCGAGGCCGAGCGCATCATGGTCGAGCGCAAGGTGAAGAAGCTCCCGCTTGTCGGCGACGGCGGGCGCTTGCTCGGGCTGATTACGGCGCGGGACCTCATGCACCAGCGGCGACTGCCGTTTGCCACGCGCGACGAGCAGGGCCGGCTGCGCGTCGGCGCCGCGATCGGCGCCACCGGCGATTACCTGGAGCGCGCGGTGGAGCTCGTCCGCGCCGGCGTGGACATCCTCGTCATCGACATCGCTCACGGCCACTCCGTCGTGATGGAGAGAGCCATGCGCGAGTTCCGCAAGCGGTTCGGCGAGATCGAGATGATCGCCGGCAACGTCGCCACGGCAGAGGGCGCGAGGTTTCTGCTCGAGCGTGGGGCCGATGGGATCAAGGTCGGCATCGGGCCCGGCGGAGGCTGCACGACGCGCATGACGACCAGCTTCGGCGTGCCGCAGCTGCAGGCGCTCGTCGAGTGCCGGCTGGCCGTAGGTGATTCGGGCGTGCCGATCATTGCCGACGGCGGCGTCAAGCGTCACGGGGCGCTCGCCGAAGCGCTCGTCTTCGGCGGCGACTGCGCAATGCTCGGGAGCGCATTTGCCGGGACCGAGGAGGCGCCCGGCGAGATCGTCCACAAGTCCGTCTTGCTGCCCGAGTCGCAGAAGACCGTCAAGGTGCCCTTCAAGGTCCTGCGTGGCATGGCCTCGATCGAAGCCATTCGCGACCGGCTCGACGTCGAAGACGCCGACAAAGTCGAGCTCGAAGCCATCGGCGCCGAAGGGATGGAAATCAGCGTACCGGCGCGCGGCTCGGCCCGCACAATCCTGCGCGAGATGATGAAGCACCTGTGCTCGTCCATCAGCTACGGCGGTGCCTCGAGCCTGGCGGAGCTGCGGGCGATGTTCTGGGCGCACCCACAGAAGTACCTGATTCGGCAGTCGTCCTCTTCCAGGCGCGAGTCCTACGAACGGTAGTCACTCGCGCACACACTCCGATGCTGCTCACTGCCACTGCCATGAGCCGCAAGCTGCGTTCGCGCGCGAACCCGGGCAGCGTTGCGATTCTCCAGAGCTTCTTCAAGACCGGACGCGGCCAGTACGGGGAGGGCGATCGGTTCATCGGCGTCACAGTGCCCGTGATTCGGGCGGTGTGCCGTGAGTGCCGCGGCGCGCCGCTCGTGGAAATCCAGAAGCTCCTCCGATCGCGGATCCACGAGGAACGCGGTCTCGCGCTGCTGATGCTCGTCGACGCGTTCAAAGCCGGAGACGAACCGACCGAGCGCCGTGTCTACGACCTCTACCTGGCCAACACCGCCTTCATCAACAATTGGGACCTCGTCGACTGTTCTGCCGGGCAGATCGTCGGCGGCTGGCTGCGCGGCCGCAGTACAGCGCCGCTGACCCGCCTCGCCAGGTCGAAGTCGCTGTGGGAGCGGCGCATCGCGATCATCGCGACCTTCGACGGCATACGCCGGGGCGACTTCGACGAGACCTTCCGCATCGCCGACCTTCTGCTGTACGACGAACACGATCTGATCCATAAAGCGGTGGGGTGGCTGCTGCGCGAAGTCGGCAAGCGCGACGGCGCCGCGGAACGCACCTTTCTCAAAGGTCGCTACAAGACGATGCCGAGGACGATGCTGCGATACGCGATCGAGAGGTTTCCTGAGGCCGAGCGGCGCGGGTATCTGAGGGGCGACATCTAGCGAGTGCTAGCCCCATCGGTCTTCACACGCCAAGAGCCTCTCACCGCGGAGGACGCAGAGCCCGCAGAAGAAACTCGCTCACTTGAAATGACCGTGGCTGGTCCCACCGCGCTCCGCGCGATCCGGACGCCGGCCCGAAGGGCCGGCGACCGACCAGCCAGAGAGTGACATCCTCCGCGGGCTCGGCGTCCTCGGCGGTGAGAGGCTTTAGCGGCGCGTGCGGGAGTGAGGTGTCAATCAGCCGATCGCGTCGACGATCACCGGCAGCTCCGCGGGCCCGTCGATGAAGTGCTCGTCTCCGCGGAAGCCGTTCCCGCCGAATCGATACCCGAATCCATAGCGCGCCAGGCAGATGTGGGTGCCGGCTCGCCGCGCGGTGGCGAGGTCGACGGGCGAGTCGCCGACGAGGAGCGTCTCGGCCGGCGTGACGCCCGCGCGCGCCACGAGATCGAGTAGACCGGCCGGGTCGGGCTTGCGGCCGTGCGGCGAGTCGCCCCCGATCACGTCGCTGAACAGCGAGTCCATATCGAGCCCTTTCAGGATCTGCATGGTCGGGCGCTCCGGCTTGTTCGTGAGCACGGCAAGACGATGCCTTGCGCGAAGGCCGTTCAACGTGTCGACCATTCCCGGGTACGGACGCGTGGTATCGAGCAGTCGGGCGTTGTAATGCAACAGGAACCGCTCGAGCGCGCTGGGCGTGTCGGGATCCACACCGGCACTGGACAGCGCCCGTTTGACGAGCACCGCCGCGCCTTCTCCGACCAGGCTCGTCACGACGTCGTGAGAAAGCGTCGACGCGCCCAGGTCTGTCAGGAGTGCGTTTGTCGCCTCAGCGAGATCCCGGTGGGAGTCCACGAGCGTTCCATCGAGATCGAACACCACAAGGTCAATCATTCACTCCCATCTTAGCGCGACCATCGGATCCACCCTCGTGGCGCGCCGTGCGGGAACGTAGCAGGCAACGAGGGAGACGATCAGCAGGAGAGTGGTGGCGCCAGCGAACGTGACGACGTCGTGTGGGCCGGTCCCGAAGAGCAGGCTTGACATGAATCTCGTGGTGAGAAGCGCGGACGGGATCCCGATGGCGAGGCCGAGGAGCACCAGCGCCATGCCCTGTCCGATCACCATGCGCAAGACGTCGCCGCGCCTCGCGCCGAGCGCCATTCGAAGGCCGATCTCCTGCGTCCGCCGTGAGACTGCCGTGGCCAGCACGCCGCCGATGCCAATGGCCGCCAGCACCAGGGCGACCGCCGCAAACCCGCCGAGCAGGACCGTGTTGAAGCGTTGTGGGGCGGCCGACTCCTGCACGACCGTCTCCATCGTGCGCACCTGAGCCACGGGGAGCGACGGGTCGATGGCCCGGACCTGCGCCTGAATCGCCCCGGCAGTGGCGAGCGGATCTCCGTTGGCCCGAACGATGAGCTTCAGCGATCGAAGCGCGCCGAACACGCTGTCCGCGCTCCTGCTGTCGGCAACTGATTGCACCCACGGTTGATACGTTTGCGCGACCGTCGCCGTACCGAGCGGACCCTGCTTCACGTCAGCGACGATGCCGACGATACGCATCCAGGGGCCATGGTTCCGTGCCCCGCCCCATGCGATGCGCTGGCCCACGGGTTCCAGGTCCGGCCAGAACTGCCTGGCCATCGTCTCGTTGATCACGACAACTGGTTCGGACTGCGCGCTGTCCTGCTCTGAGAGGTACCGTCCGCGCCGAAGCGCAATGCTCATCGCATCGAAGTACGCACCCATCAGCCAATCGTGCGCAACGACGTGCGACAGATCCGCGGACGCCGGTGGCTGTCCTTCGATGGTGAACGCGCGACGCTCGCGCACCGAGAGCGGCAGATCGGTCGCTACCGCAGATGCTGCGATACCGGGCAGGCGATCGACGCGTTCGAGAAGCTGTTGGTAGAACGACCGGATGCTGCTGCCCCGTTGGTATGCGCTCGAGGGCAGGCTCGTCGATAGCGTCAGGACGCGCTCGGCGCGGAAGCCCGGATCGACAGCCATCAGCCGCGTAAAGCTCCGGACCAGCAGGCCGCCGGCGACGAGTAGAACGATCGCGAGCGCGAACTGAACGGCGACGAGCGCCCCGAAGGCCCTTCGCTGTCGGGCGCCCGTCGTGCCGCCGCGGCTGCCCTCCTTGAGCAATTCGCCCGACGGCCGTCGCGAGAGCTCGAGCGCCGGCAGAAGTCCACACATCACGGCGGTGCTCAGCGAGACCGCGACCGCAAAGCCCAGGACCCGCAAATCTAGCGACATCTCGTGCAGCCGGGGAACTGTCGCCGGGGCCATCCCGACGATCGCCGCTGACAGCCAATACGCGACCAGTACGCCGAGTGCACCACCGGCGATCGCGAGGAGGGCGGCCTCGACGAGCACCTGACGGGCCAGCTGTGCGCGGCCGGCGCCGAGCGCCGACCGCACGGCAATCTCGCGGCCTCTCGTGACGGCCCGCGTCAGCGTCAGGTTGGCCACGTCCGCGCATGCGATCAGCAGCACGACGCCGATCGCCGCGACCAGCACGTACAAGACGCGCTCGACGCCACCGACCGTTTCGTCCCGGATCGACACAGCTGAGGCGGACAGTGCGAAGCCCATCTCCTGCAGCGACCCCGGATAGATCTCACGAACCAGGTTGCCGGCAATCGCGCGGACCTCGGCGTCGGCCTGCGTGACGGTGAGCTCAGGTCTCAACCGCGCGACAACGCTGTTGTTGTACATGCTGCCGAAGCCGTTCAGCTCACGATCGCTGAAGCTGATCGGCACGAAGAGATCCGCCGGCACATTGTTGAGGAGCGGCCCGCGATTGGGGAACACGAACGAACGCGGCATGATGCCGACAACGGTGTAGGGCTGCCGATCGAGGATAACAGTGCGTCCGAGCACGCCAGGATCAGCGCCAAACGCGCGGCGCCAGAGACCGTCGCTCAGGATCGCGACCGGACGTCTCCCCTCGTCGTCTTCCCGGGTAAAGGCCTGGCCAATCGCGGGCGCGACGCCGAGAACATCGAACAGTCCGGCCGAGACCCTCGCCGCCGTCACGCGCTCGGGCTGTTGCACGCCGGAGAGCTCGAAGTCACGGTTGCCGAACGCGGCAATGCCGGTGAAGCTGCGCGTGCGCTGTTCGAACGCCTTGAAGTCGGGCGCGGAGAAACCAATCGGTCCTGAAATAGCCTTGGGGATCGCTTCGTAGAGCAGAACCAGGCGTTCCGGGTCGGCCAGCGGCAGCGATCGCAACAGCACGGTGTTGACCACGCTGAACACCGCTGTACTGGCGCCGATCGCGAGTCCGAGCGTGACGATGACGGCGGCGCTGAACAACGGAGCACGTGCGAGAACACGGATCGAGTAGCGCAGGTCCTGCCAGAGGTTCATCATGAACGTGTCTCCCGAACGCGTGCCCTGATGGTTTTGAGCCTGGATGAGACGACGATTCCGCGCGTCCAGGCGAAGCACCACTGCCGCACGCAGGGTGTCGACGAGAATCCCTATCCATGCGTGGACGGAACCTGCGAGTCCGCGTCGTTGGCGCTCGCGTGCGAGGCACGCGATGAAAGCCTCCTCGAGCTCTGCGCGATCGCGTTGCCGATCGGCGGCCGGAAGCAGCCGGAGAAGCACGCGGTAGAGGAGCAGCGAACGTGAGAGGATCGGCCGGGTCACGTCGAGCTCACGCCTTCAGCAGGTTCTTCCGCCGTGCGGCTTCGACGAAGCCCGCCAGCCGCTGCGCTTCAGCGCCGCAGGCGCGCCGCCCGAGGGGCGTGATTCGGAAGAATCGCGGCCGGCCCCCGGCCGTCCGCGCCTCGGCGGGCGCCTCGATCTCGACGACCATGCCCTGATCGACCAGGCGTGCGAGGTTGCGGTAGAGCATGGCCGGCCACAAGCGCATGCGACCGCCGGTGCGGTCGAGCACGTCGTTCATGATGCCGAGGCCGTGAAGATCGCGGTCGGCCAATGCCAGCAGGATCTGAAACCAGTGCGGCTCGAGCGCGGGTGTGTCGCGTGGCGTTCGACTGGGCATGTTTATCTCTATAGATATATACCATGACCGAGCTGAGGCCGCACGGACCTCGCACGAGCCATGGATGAGCCTTTTTGGCGACGCCCTGCGCAGTACCTCGAGCAAAGGCAGAATCAGGAATGGAGTTGTGGCAAACGGCCAGCGTCGCGTTCTTTGGGTATGTGATTCTGGTGGCGACGCTCCGCTCGCCCCGGCCGAAGGCGGTCGGGCGGATTCTTGCCGCTTCGGTCGCCGGCCTGGTCGTCGTCGCTGGCTCATCGGTCGGCGGACAGCCGGCCGTCCTGAACGAGTGGATCTGGCCGCCGCTCGTGCTGCTGATCGCCTACTGGTCGAGCGGCCTGCTGTTTGTGGCGCCCAACGCTCGACACGAAGCCGCGCTCCGCTGGCTCGATGACCGTCTGGCCATTCGGGATGTGTCACGCCGCACGCCGCGCGTGTTGGTCGAGGTGCTCGAGTCGGCCTACGCGGGCGTCTACATCCTCGTCCCACTCGCGCTGCTGGTGCACCTGGAGTTCTCGCCTTCCCCGGATCCCGCTGGGTTCTGGTCCGTCGTCCTCATCACCGACTTTGCCTGCTTCGGCGTGCTGCCGTGGGTCCAGACGCGCCCGCCGCGCGCCCTCGAATCCGGCGAGCCCTGGGAGTCGTCCATACGCGGCTTCAACCTGCGCATGCTCGGCGCGACGAGCATCCAGGTCAATACGTTCCCGAGTGGTCACGCGGCCGAAGCGCTCGTCGCAGCCCTGCTCGCGCTCGCCGCGCCGGCGGCAGTCGTCTTTCTGATGTTCTTCGCGGCTCTTGCCGTCGCTGCCGGTGCGGTGCTGGGCCGCTACCATTTTCTGGCCGACGCGCTGGCGGGCTGGGCCGTGGCCGTGGGCGTTTTCTTGGCCCTCTCTTGATTCGGCTTTCCGTCCGCATTACTCAGTGCTCGCGGGGCCCACCCCCGCGAGCTCTCGCGCGGCGACTCCGCGCCGCGCTCGGGCCGCAGGCGCTCACATCTCCTATCTCCTATCTCCTATCTCCTACCTCCTACCTCCTACCTCCTACCTCCTACCTCCTACCTCCTACCTCCTACCTCCTACCTCCTACCTCCTGGAGTAACATACCCGCGCCATCACCCGAAGGAGCTTTTCATGCTTAGCATGTCCCGCACGCGCACCTTGCTCGTCTCCGTTGCCTGCGCCGCGACGTCGGCGATCGTTGCGACCACCGGCTCGCTCGTTCCCGGAGGCGGCCAGACGGCCGCACCTGCGCAGGTGGCGCAGCCGCCACGGCAGCCGGGCGCCGACGGAGGCCTCACGGCGGCTCCCAACCGCCGCGCCGACGAGGGTAAAGGGCCGTTCAAAATGCTCGTGATTCGTGGCGTCACGCTCATCGATGGCACCGGCGCTCCTCCTCAGGGTCCGGTCGACATCGTCGTCTCCGGCAACCGCATCGCGTCGGTGCGGAGTGCGGGCACGCCAGGCCTCGCACTCCGGCCCAATCGCGCACCGCAGAACGCCGACCTCGAGGTCGATGCGACAGGCATGTACCTCATGCCGGGGTTCGTCGACATGCACGTGCACGCCGGCGGCGCACCGAAGAACGCGCACGCGGAGTATGCCTACAAGCTGTGGCTGGCGCACGGCGTCACGACCGTGCGTGGTGTGCCGCTCGGCAGCAACAGCGTAACTGTCGGCGACAAGCTCAGAAGCGACAAGAACGAGATCGTTGCACCGCGCATCTACAACTATCAGCGGCCCGGCAGCGGCTGGGACAAAGGCGGTGTCACCACGCCGGATCTGGCACGCGAGTACGTGCGCTGGGCGGCCACGAACGGCATCGATGGTCTCAAGCTCGGCGCCGAGCGGCCCGACATCATGGCTGCGCTCCTGGATGAGGCCAGGAAGACCGGGATGGGATCGACGGCGCACCTGCAGCAGGGCGGCGTCGCGCAGATGAACGCGATCAAGGCCGCGCGTCTCGGGCTCAACACCGTCACGCATTTTTACGGGCATTTCGAATCGCTGTTGAAGGACTACGTCGTGCAGCCGTGGCCGGTCGACATGAACGCGAGCGACGAACAGTGGCGGTTCGGGCAGGTCGCGCGCCTGTGGAACAAGATCCACGAGCCGGGCTCACCCGAGTGGAAGGCGTATCTCGCCGAGCATCTCAAGCTCGGCACCGTCTTCGATCCGACCCTGACGATCTACTCGGCCGGCCGCGACCTCATGAAGTTCCGCAACGCCGAGTGGCACGGCAAATACACTCTGCCGTCGCTGATGGATTTCTACACTCCCAGCCGCGCGGCTCACGGTTCGTATTGGTACTACTGGACGACGGAAGACGAGGTCGAGTGGCGGAACTTCTACCAGGTGTGGTTCAAGCTGCTGAACGACTACAAGAAGATGGGCGGCCGCGTGACGACCGGCTCCGACTCGGGCTTCATCTATCAGACCTACGGGTTCGGCTACGTGAACGAGCTGGAGATGCTGCAGGAGGCCGGGTTCCATCCCCTCGAGGTGCTGCAGGCGGCGACGATGAACGGCGCGCTCACGCTGGCTGAGCCGAAGCGGACGCCCCCGGAGTTCGGAATGGTCCGCGCCGGCATGCTGGCCGACATGGTCATCGTCGATCAGAACCCGCTGCAGAACTTCAAGGTGCTGTACGGCACCGGCGCGCTCAAGCTGAACGACAAGACCGGCAAGCCCGAACAGGTCGGCGGCGTGAAGTACACCATCAAGGACGGCATCGTCTACGACGCGAAGCAGCTGATGGCCGACATTGCCGCGATGGTCGAGAAGCAGAAGCGCACACCGCGGACCTCGCCGTCGCAGCAGTAGAGGCGCCGGCGACCGGCACCTACGCCGAGACGAGGCGGTCCGCGTCAAGGCATGTCAGCGGCGTCGTGATGGTCGCGCGGCTGTCAGAAGGCGGCCGTCGTCACTCGCCGATTGGTGGCGCAAGGGTTCGGATGGTGACCGATGGAGCACCGGGCTCTGGGGCAGAGGAGCCATCCGCCCGGTTCATGTCGAGAGCCTCACGTTCGGGCCAATGTACTAAGGCCGGGCGGGTGGACCCTCGCGGGGTTGGACGCCGTGGCACGCGCGGCAGGACGTCACGACCGCGCTTCTGTCGAGGTGGTGCGCGCCTGCACGATAGGGAAACATCTCCGCGTGGCACGAGGAGCACGCATAACCACGCGCCAGCACCTTGGAATGTGACTGTTCGTAATGCCAGTTGCCCGCGCGTCGACGCCCGACATCCTTCGTGACGTCGTGACATCGCAGACACGCCGCATCCTCGAACATCGAGGGATTGCCGACAACGGGTGTGCGCGGCTGAGGGCCCGTGCGCGGCACGAGCTGTCGTGCGACGGTACGACCGGCGAGGCGACCCATATAGATGCCCGGACCCAGGAAGGTGCCTTCGAGCGCAGCCTTTCCATTGATCCCGCCGAACCCGGTGACCTCGCCAACGGCGTAGAGGCCGGGAATCGCCTTGCCCGATGTGTCGAGCACGCGACACTCGAGGTCCACGTCGACGCCGCCCATGCTCTTGCGCGTGATTGGAAAGAATTGGGCCGCGTAGAAAGGCCCGGTATCGATCGGCAAGGGCTTGGGAAAGGTCTTCTCGCCGAAGGCTTTGAAATCGTGATCGACTCCCTGCGCCGCTAGCTCGTTGTACCGGGACACCGTCGCCTGCAGGTTCGACGCGGGCACGGCCATGGCGGCCGCCAGCTCCTCGAGGGAATCGGCGCTGACAACCACGCCGGGTGTCTCGTACACGAGGCGTCGGACCTCGCCCACATTCTCCCAGCCGGCCACGGTGATCGAAAGCCGCCCTTGCCCTTCTCGTCGAACACATTCCAATAGGTCCCGCCCGACTGATTCAGCAACGCGCGCAGGCCCAGCTTTTCGTCGCCGAACTCCTGCGTGAACCGTTTGCCTTCCGCGTTCACCCAGATTGCATTGAGGTTGAACGCCGCGAGGCCGCGCGTGCGGCGCGCGTCACGCGGGTCCGGCAGACCGAGCACGTAGTTCCATTGGTGGTCCAGGCGAGAAACGCTACCGTTGACGCGTCGCACGAGGTCGTGACCGGAGCCCGTAGCAGAGTATGCTGCGCCGGCGAGCAGTCGAGTGGGCCGCGGGCAGGTCCGATGGCCAGTGTTCCAGGACAGTCTTCAAGTTGCTCTGAAACCCTCCCGTGGCCACGATCACGTGGCGCGCGGGCAGATTCTGGCGAGTCCGACGCCGAAGATCGCGCACCTTGACGCCGGTGACGCGCCCTTTGCGAATGATTAGGTCTTCGGCGACGGTCGCCCACATGAAGCGGATGTTCGCGTGCGTCAGGCACGCGCGATAGATCGGCTCGACGAGGCCCAGGCCCTTGCCTCGAGCGAGATGGAGCCGCGGGACGGAATTGCCGGCCGGACGCACGAGGCTCTCGAACGACACACCGAGCTCGGTGAGCCAGTCGAACAGCCATTCCCTGGAGTCGCGGACATACGCCGCGACCCAGCGGGTATCGTTGTCTTCACCTCGGGCGAGAAAGTCTTTCTCTGCAAGAGCAGGCGAGTCGGCAATTCTCTTGCTCTCTTGGAATGGCGTGCCAATGATGCAGACCGCGCCATTCGACAGGATGGCGTGTCCTCCACCGACCGTCGACATATCCACGACGAGCACCGAGGCGCCGCTTCTGGCTGCCTCGAGCGCCGCGCTGAGGCCGGCGATGCCCGCGCCGACGATGACGACATCCGCTGGTTGCTGCTGGCCCTGGGTGACGTGCGCAGGCGCTTCGAGCGCCGCCGCGGTTACCATGACGGCGATGGCGATGCGCCGAATCCGAATCACGCCACCGATTGCCGGCATGCAGGGACTATGCAGAGGAACACATTCGTGTGTCAAGGAAACGAGCGGTTCTCCCCCGGCGCTTCAATGGAAACGCCCGCAGGGGTACTCGCAGTCTCAGTCCTCAGAAGTCGCTAGCGTGCATGGGAAGTGCAAGTCGCCAAGGGTCTACTGACGACATTCGCTACTTCCAGCCGGTCGATTTACGCGTGAACCGCGAGGGCAACGCCGGCTTCGTCTCGGGTGCAGGTTCCGGCTCTCCAGAGGCGGCGGCGATCTCTCGTTCGAGGTCGTCGTCGTTGGGCAGCCCTGCCAGCTGGTCCACGAACAGCAGGGATTGCTGCGACGGGATCTCGAACTTCTTGCCGCAGGTCTTGCACGTGACCTCGTCGTCGAGCCGGAGCAGGTAGTCGCGCAGCTTCGCGAACTTGGCGCGGTCGGCCTCGTCGGCCCCGGCCGGTGGCCGGTCCTTCTTCGAGCGCCGGACCCACCGAATGCTGTAGTCGCCGGTCCGTCGGCACTTGGGACACTGAAACCGGCCCTGCCGGGTTTCCGGTTTGTCCGTGAAAAAGGCTCGTTCGTCGAGGGCCATTCCCTTATGGTAGCAATGAACGGCCCGTTGCGATTGATCATGTTGAGATTGATCATTCAGAGCGCAGAGCCGCCATGGGATCGACTCTCGCCGCTCGGCGAGCCGGTAAATAGCTCGCGGCAAGGCCAACAAAGAGAAGCAGGACCGCGACAGCCGCGAAGCTCGTCGGATCGTTGGGTCGCACGCCGTAGAGGAGCGTCGACAACCACCGCGTGAGCAGAAGCGCCGCGGCCAACCCCAATCCCAGGCCGACCGTAGTCAGCGTGGCACCCTGCATCAGGAAGAGACTCAGGACATCTGCGCGGCCCGCGCCGAGCGCCATACGGGTCCCGATCTCCTGCCTCCGTTGAGCGACCATGAACGACAGGACCCCATACACACCGACGACGGCGAGAATCAGCGCCACTCCCGCGAAGATCGCGAAGAGCGAGGCGTTGAATCGCGAGGTCGCCGTGGTTGATCCCACGATCTCGTCCATGGTTCTCAGCTGCAGCACGCGCTGACCGGGATTGACCTCGGCGATCGCTGCACGCAGTTGCGCCGCAAGCCCGGCCGAGTGGTCGGCCCTGACGATCCACGAGATGCTCGACGCCTCCGATAGCGCCTGTTCCATCGGAATGAACACGGTTGGACGCGGCGGATCCTTCAGCGTCGCGGCCTTCGTATCGCCCACGATGCCGACCACCTCGCGCGGTGCGTCGTCGACGAGCCTCTTGCCTTTGAAGAGGCCAATGACCAGGCGGTCACCGATGGCGTCGCTTGCCTGCCACCAGCTCCGAGCCACGGTCTCGTTGACCACCGCGATTGGCAGTGAGCCGGCCGTATCATCACGTCTGAAGGAACGGCCCCGGTGGACCGGAATGCCCATCATTTCGAAGTAGTTCGGGGTGACAACCCGGATTTCCATGCCGCCTATGGTGTGTTCGGGGTGGCTCTCGCGTTGCGTAGGCAGATTGCTTTGGCCAGCGAGAGGCAACATGTTGACCGCCGCGACGCCGCGGACGCCGGGAATGCTCTGAAGCCGTTCGTGCATCTCGCGAGCAAGACTGGAGCGATCGGCGGCAGTCCGGACGCGATCGCGGTCCCAGGGTGTTACGAACGTGATCAACCCCTGCGGTGTAAAGCCCAGTCGCTCCTGCTGAATCTGGTAGAGACTCTGTATCAAAAGACCGGCCGCGATCAGCAACGTCGTCGAGAGCGCGACCTCACCGACGACGAGCGCGTTGCGTGTGCGTACGCGAACGTTGTGAGGGCCGGCACTCCGCCCGGCCGTCTTGAGCGCCTCCTGAACGTTCAGGCGCCGGGTCATCAATAGAGGTACGAGCGTGAAGACCACGGCTGTGGCCGTGGCCACCGTCAGCGCAAAGGCGAGCACGGCGCCGTCCAGACGAACGGGTGTCGCGGCTGGGAGATTGAACGGTATCCACGCGACCAGTCCTCTCAGCAGGGCGTAAGCTGCAAACACGCCAGCACCCGCACCCAGCGCGGCGATGATGAGATTCTCGGTGAGAAACTGCGCCACCAGACGCCGCCGGCTGCTCCCCAGCGCCACGCGCAGCGCGATCTCCTTTCCGCGGCCCGCGAAGCGCGTCATCAGCAGCGTCGCCAGGTTCGCGCACGAGATGAGCAACAGCAGACCGGTGGCTCCGAACAGAAGGAGCAGGTTCAGGCGGACGTCACCCACCAGCCAGTCGTGATACGACACGACTGACAAGCCGCGATAGGTCGCTGGAGCGCTGCCGGCTCGGGCGCGCTTGAAGGTCTCGGTCATGGAGCCGATTTCCGCTTGCGCCTGGCGTAGGTGCACGCCGCTCTTCAGCCGTGCGACAACGTCCGTATTGGTGCCGAGGTCGCTGAGGGTGCCGGATGGCCGCAGCGGTACCAACGCATCCGCCCGCGGTGGAAACCAGAAATCCCCTGGCAGCACTCCAACAATGCTGAACGCGGTGCCGTTGAGGGTTACCACGCGGCCGACGATCGACGGGTCGGCGCCGAAGCTGCGCCGCCAGAGCCCGTCAGTGAGGATGACCGCCTGTGGACCGCCCGCGCGCGTCTCGTCGACATCGAACTCCCGGCCGAGAGCCGGACGTACGCCAAGTGTCAGCAGAAAGTCAGCCGTGACCGCCATCGTCGCGATCCAGTCCTGGCCGGTGCTCCAGCTGAGGCGTCGCTCTCCGGCGCCACGATACGCGGCGACCAGTGAGAAGACGCGGCTCTGTTCTTTGGCGACGTCGTACTCGGGGATGGCGAGAGCGGATCTGCCGTCCTGCTGGACGAGGCGGACGAGCTCGGCAGGTTGCGGATAGGGCAGCGCACGCAGCAACACCGGGTTGATGACGCTGAACATCGCCGTGTTGACGCCGATGCCGAGCGCGAGCGACACGACGGCCACCGTCGTAAAGCCCGGGTTGTTCCGCAGCATGCGAGCCGCGTGACGGACGTCCTGTGCGAGCATGTCGAGTACCGGGAGGCGCCGTCGGTCTCGATACTGCTCCTTCACGGAGTCCAGGCCGCCGAGTTTGAGCAGCGCGACCCGGCGGGCGTCGGCCGGTGATAACCCGGTGCGGAGGTTGTCGTCGATATGAAGCTGCAGGTGCGCCTCGAGCTCATCGTTGAGCTCATGTTCCCGTGCGTGCCGGCGAAACGGGTCGAGCAGGCGGACGACGAATGCGCGAAGGTGTCTCATGATCACTCGTCACCTCTGGATAACGCATTCTAGCCGCGCACATATTGGATAGCAATATGTGATGAATGGTGACGAGCGAGGCTAAAGCCCCGTCGCTCCGCGACTACGACTTTTGTCGTATTGACATCTACGATAAAAGTCGTAGACTTCCGAATGTGAAGCCATTTCCGCAAAAGCCTACCAACGCCGAGATCGCCATTTTGCGCGTGCTCTGGTCGCGCGGGCCAAGCACGGTTCGAGACGTGGCGAAGGCCATGGGACGCGAGGCGGCCTACACCACCGTTCTCAAGCTGATGCAGAACATGACTGACAAGCGGCTGGTCCGTCGCGATGAGTCGTCACGAACTCACGTGTATGCGGCTGCATCCCCGGCGGAACAGACGCAAAGGCAGTTGGTTACCGATTTGCTCGAAAGGGTCTTCGACGGCTCGGCTGCGAAGCTGGTCATGCAAACACTGGCTGCGACGAAGACCTCGCCCAAGGAGCTGGCCGAGATTCAGAAACTACTGGACAGACAGCGAGGAGGTCGCCGATGAACCCCTGGACGCAGGTAACCGGCTGGACGTTGATCCATTTCGTCTGGCAGGGCGGGCTGCTCGCGCTTGCAACCGCTGCGGGATTACGACTGTGCCGACGCCGCTCTTCGGAAGCACGCTACGCAATCGCATGCGTCGGCTTGGCGGCAATGCTCGCCTCGCCCGTGGTTACCGCCGCGTTCGTTTGGGCACCTGGTTCAGTGCTCATGCCGGCTGGCAGCATTCCCCCCACCGTCCCAGGATCCGACGTGCCCTTGACGATGCAGCGAAGTTCGACCGACGACGTGTCATCGTCCCCGAACGGCGCAGCAGCCCTGACCAAGGTCGGCCTCGACGCCTGGCTTTCATTGGTCGCGTGGAGTTGGCTTGCAGGCGTGTCGCTGTTCTTGGCGAGGTTTGCTGGGGGCTGCTGGCGCATACATCGCTTAAGGGTCGCGTCCCTCGCGGAAGCCGTGTCGCAATGGCAGTCGGCAAGCGAGCGACTGGCAGCGCAGCTTCGATTGGACGTCGCTTTCCGAGTGGTCGAATCGGCGCTCGTCGATGCTCCGGGCGTCATTGGGTGGATTCGTCCGGTGATCTTTCTGCCTCTCTCGGCCGTGACCAACCTGGCACCAGTCCAGATCGAAGCCATTCTTGCGCACGAGCTGGCCCACATCCGTCGCCGGGACTACGCCGTCAACCTGTTGCAGACCGTTGCTGAAATACTCCTCTTTTATCACCCCGGGGTGTGGTGGGTGTCGGCGCGGGTTCGCGAAGAGCGCGAGCATTGTTGTGACGACGTGGCGGTAGAAGTGTGTGGCGAGCCGACGGCTTATGCAGCGGCCCTAGCAGAGCTCGCATCCTGGCGGACCCGCGAAACCGCCCTGGCGGTTGCTGCTACCGATGGAGCGCTTCTCGCGCGCGTCCGCAGGCTGCTGCGCGTCCCGGAGGACGATGAACCTCGGTCCATCAGTGGGCTGATCATCTTGGCGCTTGGCACGTTGTTGGCTGCTGGGGTAGCCGTTCAGTCGTCTTCGTCGCTGCCTTCAACGCCGAGTTCTCTTGCGACTGCTCAGACCGAAGCAGCTGCGCCTCAGGCCCAGGCGGAGGGCATTCGCAACACGGAGCACTTTGAGATCCACTACAGACGCGATTTGGACCTGCACGCCGAGCGCGTTGGGCGCGAGGCGGAGCGTGCATATGAGCAGGTCAGCTCAGACTTGAAACACGATCTGGGCTTCAGGGTGCCGATAGTCCTGTTTCACACCACCAACGAGCTCGAGCAGAGCGTTCAGGCGGGCAGATTGGTGCCGCCCCACGTCGCCTCATTCGCCGACCCTTCTCGCGACCGCATCCTCCTCGCAGTAGACCATCCGGCCGACCAGTGGTTCGGCCTGATCACCCATGAGGTCGCGCACGTTTTCGGATTTGACATCATCCCTGGCACAGCGACACCTCGGTGGATAGCGGAAGGTTTGGCGGAGTACGAACGTGGCGCGTGGGATCCGACCGATCTAGTCGCGCTTCGCGACGCGGTTCGCGCCAACGCCATCCCGAAAATGAGCGGGCTCCTCGGAGATGGCAGCAACACGAACCTGCAGCTGGTTTATCGCCTCGGGCACGCGGCGTTCGACTTCATCGAGTCGCGGTGGGGTAAGACAGGCGTGCGGCAGTTCCTCTTCTCTGTTCGTCACACCGCTCGCAACGGGGGGGATCCGTACCAACGTGCCTTTCAGGTCAGACTAAACGAGTTCGATCAGGCCTTCGAGCAGTATTTGAGGCAGCGGTTCACCGCGCCCGCCGACCAGGCACTGGCAGCGAGGTTCGACTATCGCGCGACCCTCCGCATCGAAGGCGATATCACCGCGATCGGTTCCCCCGTGTCGGATGGGTTCGCTTGCATCGAACTGTGGGTGGTGACCGAGGGAGGGATTAGGCAAAGATGGGCCGTAGAGTGTGGCGACGTGACGGCGCAGGACGTCATACGGGCACTAAGACCAGGCGATCGCGTGATCGTCACTGGCCCGCCCGCGCGCAAACCGGTTGCACAGAGAATGGTCATGCGAAGTCTCGTACGGCCATCTGATGGATTCACATGGCGCGCCCACTCTGGGTGATCGATAGCATGTGCAACCAAGTTGCATTAGAAGCTATCTCATGAATGCTTCGAATCTGATCTAACGCTCTGTGGTCGCCGACCGCGTGGCGGCCCGGGCCGCCAGCCCTTCGCTCAGGTGGAATCCTTCGAAGATGGCCGCGGGGTCCTCTTCGTCGAATAGCAACCCCGGCAGCGCCGCCAGGCGGCGGCGCCGGCGGAAGGCAAGGACGGCAATGGCCGAGCCAATCACCACGGTGAAGATCACGACCGCGACCGGCTGTTTGAAGAACTGCGCTTCCAAGGCCGCGACTGTGTACGAGTAGGTGCCGAACCCCGTCAGATAGAGGGGCCAGAGCGTGCCGACTCGAGAAGTGCCCGGGAAGTACGTGCACGTGAAGGGGATCTTGGCGAGTCTGATCATGAGAATCTCGACGAGCAGACATCCCATCAGCACCGTGATCCCCGCGTGCACGAGCGCCGGCCACACACCCCAGAGCGCGCCGGCGGTCACCAGCGCGATGAACGCTGTCGGCAGGACGCCCACGAACAGCATGGCGATCCACACTCCGTCTATGGCGGCCGCGCGGTCGAACGGCTCACCCAGACGAAAGAGCCAGTTGGCCTTGGGTTCGACTGGAATGGCGATGGCGACACGCATACCAACGAGCGTCAGGAACCCTATGACGAGCGGCGCCGACAGCAGCTCGATTCCGGGTGTCGCGAACCCGACCAGGCCCTCTCTGATCGCGACCGGCACGATGGCCGAGGCGACGAGCGCAAGCGCACCGCCGACATATATCGCCATCAGCAGACGATGGCTGCGACTACGGGCAAGGGACTGCAGCGTGAACTCGAACACGGCCTGAGTCACCGCGTGCCGGCAGATGCCTCGGGTCAGCCTGGCGAGCGTGATGGTGGCGGTCCGGCCGGGGGCCTGGACCTCGCGCGATTCAAGGGCTCGCCTGGTCAGGCGCGCGTGTGTCGACACGAACAACAGGACCGCGCCGCTCACAGTCGTCGTTGTCGCGAGGAGCGCAATGAGCGCAAGCGCCGGAGCGCCGGTTGCCGGCCTGCCGCCGATGACGTCGTAGAGTCCAAGGAACCAGACCGACGGCATCGCGCGCAGCCAACCGCTGTTCAGATCGGTCGGCAGCATCGCGCCGACGCGCGTCATGAAGAAGATCATCTGCAGCAGTGCGACGACGAACAGCACTTGAAGCAGAAGAGACACCCGGTCCGCCGCCTTCTTTCCGCCGAGATTCAGCGCAAGTCCCTGAAGCGAGACGAGCGTGCTGAAGACGAAGACTCCAGCGAGCCCGTTGGCGACGGCGTACGCAAGAATGCCCTGGACCTGATTGGCGGCGCCGCCAAACGCCGCGATCATCGGCGCGTAGAACACCGTGGGGATCGCGTTGATGCCGACCACGAAGATGCCGCAGAGCGCCCCAAGCGCCAGGAGCCGCGCGCCAATCAGCACGCGCCCCGGCACCGGCAATGGCGTCAGGATGCGCGCATCTCGACGATCCGGAAAGATCCCGTCCCAGATCACGAGTGCCACGATCCCGATCGCTGTGATGGTCAGCGTGATGAAGAACAGACGGAAGACGAGCAGGGCGTGCGCGATTGCCTGAGGATCGGCATTGTTCCTCAGATTGCCCCTCACGAACTTGACTGGGAGGAGCAGTCCCGGCGTTGCCAGAAACGCCAGGCTCCAGATGACGACCTGCGCCTGCGGCATGCCGGGCGGCATCAGGTCGCTTTCGAAGAACCTGCCGAAGAACGTCCGTGCGAGGAGCAGGGTGCGAGTCAGAGCTTCATCACCGCTACGAGATCGCTTGCCACGCGATCGATGTCGGTTTCGACGACGAGTTGTCGAAAGACCTGCTCGAGAGAGGCCAGCTCCATGAGATCCCGCAGACGGGAGACCGAATCGTGCGCCACGACGCGCCCGTCGTTGAGGATGATCACATCGGTCGCGACACGCTCGACGCTTTCGAGCACATGAGAGCTGTACACCACGATTCGTCCTTCAGACGCGAGCGTCTGGACCAGGCTGCGCAGGACGAACGTCGTTGTGACGTCGAGGCCGGAGTTCGGTTCGTCCAGAATCACGATAGACGGGTTGTGCAGGAGCGCCGCGGAGATCAGGATCTTCTGCCGCATGCCCTTCGAGTAGGCCGACAGCGGTGCGTGGCTGTCGGACTCCAGGCCGAAGAGCGACATGAAGCCGTCGATGCGAGCCTGGAGCGTTCGTGGTGCAAGGCCGCGGAGGTTGCCGATGAGCGAGAGGTACTCCGGGCCGCTCAGATAGGTATAAAGGACGGCCTCCTCGGGAACGTAGCCGACCTGTGCCTTGTACCCAAGCACATCGTCGCGCACGTCATGCCCGTTCAGGCGGATCGTGCCCCCGGACGGCTCGAGCAGGCCGGCCAGGATGGCCACCGTCGTCGACTTTCCCGAACCGTTCGGCCCGAGAAGGCCCAGAACTCCGCCGGGCCGAATGCTGAAGGACAGGCCGCGGACGGCCGGAATGGCCGAATAGTACTTCGCGAGACCGTGCGCTTCGAGCCCCTGTGCCCGCTGAACAGCGTGCCCCGCATTGAGCATGGTCTAGTGGACACCACTTGGCGACGGATGTTCCAGCATAGAATGCTGGCTCATGTACGCTACAGTCCTTCTCCTCCACTCGCTGCTCCGTTGGCTGGTTCTGTTGACGGGCCTCCTGGCGGTGGCGCGTGGCATCGCGGGGTGGCGGTCGCGCAGGCCATGGACGCTGCCCGACGAGCGCGCCGGCTTCTGGTTCATCACGAGCCTCGACCTGCAGTTCCTGCTCGGCCTTCTGCTCTATGTGGCTCTCAGCCCGCTCACCAGGGCGGCATTTCAGGACTTCGGCGGCGCAATGCGGGACACGGTCCTCCGGTTCTGGGCCGTCGAGCACGTGGCCGGCATGATCGTGGGGATTGCGCTGGCCCACATCGGTCGTTCACGTGTGCACAAGACCGGCAACGACGGGCGGCGTCATAAGCTCGCCGCGATCTTCTTCACGCTTGCGCTCGTCGCGATCCTGGCCTCGATTCCGTGGCCGACCCTGCCGCACGGGCGGCCGCTGCTGCGGTGGTAGGTGGCATGCCCCTGGCCCTCAGCTTCGTGATCCCGTTGTACAACAGCGCCGCCACCATCGCCTCTCTGGTCCACGACATCGAGGCGCTGGTCGTCGAAGGCGGACACGAAGTGATCCTGGTCAACGACGGGAGCGCCGACGCGACGACCGACGTCTGCCGAGGCCTCCTGCGCACCGCGCGGATCCCCATCACCCTCGTGGAGCACGCGCGGAACTTCGGCGAGCACAACGCCGTCCTCACCGGCTGGCGCCATGCCCGCGGCGCCCACATCGTCAATCTCGACGACGATGGGCAGAATCCGCCGGCTGAAGCCGTGAGACTCTGGCAGCACGCAACCCGTGAGGGGCTCGACGTGGTGTTCGGCCACTACGAGATCAAACGCCACTCGCCCTGGCGCAATGCTGGCAGCTGGTTCACGAACCGCATGACCGACTGGGCGCTCGACAAACCGCCAGGCTTCTACCTCTCGAGCTTCCGCTGCGTCAGCGCGTTCGTGACGAGACAGGTCGTGGGCTATGCCGGTCCGTATCCGTATATCGACGGGCTGCTGCTGCAGGTGACGCAGCGGATCGGGTCGATCACCGTGCGGCACGACGCGCGGCGCGCGGGCCAGAGCGGCTACACACTGCGGCGGCTGATTCGGCTCTGGCTCAGCGCCTGGTTGAACTTCTCGCTGCTGCCGCTGAGGGCGGCGACCGTCGTCGGCGTCGTGACGGCGATTGCCGGGCTCCTGGCGTTCATCTTTGTCGTCTGGCTGTGGCTCCTCGATCGCGGTCCTGCCTACGGATGGGGCTGGGTGATGGCCACGGTTCTGGTGTTCTCCGGCACGCAACTGGTCATGCTCGGCCTCATCGGCGAATATCTCGGGAGGATGTTCCTGGCCGTCAACCAGCGGCCGCAGTCAGTCGTCCGAGAGGTAATCAGCAGCAGGACAGAGTAGAGAGAGCGGCTCAAGGCTCAAGGCTCAGGGAAGAGCATGCTGATCGAATTAGGATCGGTATGCTTTTTCCTGAGCCCTGAGCCCGTCTCCCATCTTCGAGGTTTCGATGAAGTCTCCCGCACGTGTGATCCTGATCTGGGCGTTTGCGGCGTCGGTGGTCCTGACCGCGCAGTCCCGCCTCGTTCCTGCCCCGGACGCGTCCTTCGGCTTCAAGCCTGGCGCCGACTACAAGCTCGCGACCTACGACCAGTCGATCGAGTATTTCCGAAAGCTCGCCGCCGCCAGCAAGTACGTCCGGCTCGTCGAAGCCGGCAAGACGAGCCAGGGCCGCACGATGTACTTCGCACTCATCTCGAGTCCAAAGAACCTCGAGCAGATCGAGCGCTATCGGCAGATCGCACAGCGGCTGGCGCACCCAACGGGGCTGACCGATGCGACGGCCCGCGAGCTCGCCCGCGAGGGCAAGCCGATCGTCCACATCGATGGCGGGCTTCATTCGACCGAGGTGGCCGGCGCTCAGCACACGCCGCTCCTGGCGTACGACCTCGTCAGCAGGGCCCAGACCGAGGATCCGTCGGCCAGGGCGATCCTCGACAACGTGATCCTGATGCTGTGGCCGACGATCAACCCCGATGGCCAGCAGATGGTGAGCGAGTGGTACATGTCCAATGTCGGCACGCCGTACGAGCTCTCGGGGCTGCCGCAGCTTTACCAGGAGTACGTCGGGCACGACAACAACCGCGACGCCTACATGCTGAACATGATCGAGTCGCGAGTGATCGAGCAGGCCTGGCGCGACTGGGAGCCGAACATCGTTTACGTGCACCACCAGTCGTCGCCGTTCCCGACGCGCATCTGGCTGCCGCCGTTCTCGGAGCCCATCGGCACCGACGCGCCGTACCTCATGTCGCGCGAGGTCAACATGATCGGCATGGCGATCGCGAAAGGCTTGGAAGAGCGCGGTCAGGTAGGCGCCACTCACATGGGCACGGCGTTCGACGCGTGGTATCCGGGGTACATCGACTACGCGCCGAACTTCAAGAACGTTCCGGCGTTCTGGACCGAGACCGCGCTGTTTCAGTACGCGACGCCGCGCGAGTACACGATCGCCGACTTTCCCGAGAGTTTCCGGGATCTGCGGCCGCAGAGCCTCTACGCGAGCCCGTGGCGTCCGGGATGGTGGCGGCTTGGAGACGCCGTCTCGTACATGCACACAGCATCGCTGTCGGTGCTCGAGTACGCGTCGAAATACAAAGAGTCTCTGCTCTTCAATCGCTATATGGCCGGTCGCGATCAAATTGCCAGGGGCCGAAGCGAAGCGCCGTTTGCCTACTTCATCCCGCAGGAGCAGCGCGATCCTGTCGCGGCGGTCGAGTTGCTGCGTCGCCTCGCGTTTGGCGGCGTGCGCGTCTCACAGCTGACGGCAGCGGCGACGGTTGCGGGCGAGGCGTTCCCCGCGGGCACGTGGGTCGTGCCGACCGATCAGGAGTTTGCGGCGATGGCCCGTCAGGTGTTGAACGTGCAGAAGTACCCGGACTTGCGCCAGTATCCGGGCGGTCCTCCTCTGCGTCCTTACGACGCGGCCGGGTGGACTCTGCCGCTCCAGATGGGTGTGCGCGTCATCGCGGTTACGGCGCCTTTGGCCGACGATGTTCGAGCAAGCCTGAAGCTGCTGGGAACGGCGCCGGATCCGAAGCGAAAGCCGATGCCGTACAACTCCACCGGCTCGCCGGACGCCGCGCCGTTCGACAGCGTGCCGGGCATCGGTTTCGACTTGAATCCCAACGCCGCGGCCATCGTGCCGCCGGCGGGGCGCGTGACGGGCTCGGGCCCGGACCTCGCCGTGGATCCCGCGCAGAATAACGCCTTCCGCGCGATCAACCGCGCGTGGAAGGACTCGCCGGGCGCCAGCGTGCAGCTGACCACCGGCGCGACCGCCGCTGGCGCACGCTACATCATCAGCGGTCTGTCCGAGTCGGCGCAGGCCGAGCTGGTGCGCTCGCTGGCCCTGGTTGCCGAACGCGTCGACCGCACGGCGGCAACAGGAACATCGCTCGACCGTCCCCGCGTCGGGCTCTTCCGGCCCTGGGGATCCAGCATGGACGAGGGGTGGACCCGCTGGGTGCTCGAGCAGTACGGCTTCGAGCTCGTCACGCTCCGGCCAGCCGATTTTCGCGCGCCGCTGCGACAGAAGGTGGACGTCGTCATCCTGACCGAGGATGGACGGATGCCTGTCGTTCCAGCTGAGAGCGGCGGTGGTCGGGGTCGGGGCGCGGGTCCTGGCGGCGGCCGTGCCGTGCGGCCCGAGTACGCAGACGTCGTGAGCACCGACGATCTGGTTCGGTTCGACCAGTTCGTGCGGAGTGGCGGCACCCTCGTGTGTCTTGGCGGCGCCAGCACGTTCGCGATCGCGCAATTCAAGTTGCCCGTGAGAAACGTCGTCGCGGGACTCAAGCCGGAGGAGTACTTTCTGAGAGGGTCTCTGGTCGAGGTGACGACCGATCCAACGCACCCCGTGATGGCAGGCATGCCGGAGAAGGCTGCCGTGTTCGTCGATGGAAGTCCGGTCTTCGAAACGCTCGAAGGCTTCACCGGCCGCGTGCTCGCGAAGTATCAGGAGACGGGATCGCCGCTTCTGTCGGGGTATTTGATCGGCGAGAAGTATCTTCAGGGCAAGGCCGCGGCGCTCGATGTGCAAGTGGATCAAGGACATATCGTCCTGCTCGGTTTCCGGCCGCAATGGCGCGGGCAGCCGTTCGGGACGCTGCGAGTGCTGTTCAACTCGGCCGTGTTCGCCCGGCCGCAGGCGGCGACCGACGCCGCGCGGCCGTGGGCCGATGTGAAATAGCTTCCGGCTTCCAGCTACCAGCTCGGACCATTCAGCGCGTAGTCGAGCGACTGAGAGATCCAAAAGGCTGGAAGCTGGAAGCTGGCAGCTGGTAGCGGGCAGCTATTTCTTCGACACCTTCACGCCGCCGTTGTGCGTCCTGACGCGAATCGGCGCCCCGCCGCCGCCGAGGTCCGCGCTGATCTGCCGGTCGACCCGGCCCTGGACGGTCACGGGAAAGTCGATGTTCAGACCGCCGTTCACCGTGCCCGTTTCGAGGTGCGCCGAGTACTGTTCTGGAATGCGGAGGTGCACGCCGCCGTTGCTCGTCTCGACGTCGAGTCCCTCGCCCCTCCAGCCCGGGCCTTCGAGGTCCACGTCGACGCCGCCGTTGCTCGTGCGGCCTTTCACGTCGCCCGCGAGGTTGGTCAGCTTCACGCCGCCGTTGACCGTTCTGAACTCGACCGTGCCATCCACGTCTCGGATGCTGATGCCGCCGTTGGTCGTCTTGAGCGACAGCATGGACACGGTGGGAACGCTCAGGCGGTAGCTCACCGACCATCCCTCTCGTCGTCCCAGTCCTGAGGGGCCGTCGGCCGACACGTTGTCGGGCGCAGCGGATACCTTGACGGCGTCGGCGATCTGCCGGGCCCGCGCCTGGCTCTCCGCCTGGGCGACGACCTTGGCCTGCACGAGGATATCGCGCCGCGGCTCGCCTTCGACCTGGATGCCGCCATTCGGCTCGGCGTTGACCGTCATGGTGCCCGCGGCGACGACCGTGAACTGCCGGACGTCGCAGACGCTCTCGCGGTCGCGGTCGTTGTTCCGCTCGCTCCGGCACCAGTCATCGCTCGGGGCCTGCTGTGGTGCGGCTGCCGGCAGTGGCGCCGTGGTGATGGCCATCAGGAAGAACACAGGAATTGCACGTTTCATCATGTGAATTGCTCCTCGGCTCTCTTGGACGGGATTCCGAGCTCGCGCGTTGGCCGAGGGCGGTCGAATCTCTGGCGCTGCTCCGGGTTATGATCCGGGCAGGTGCAGCTCCACCTTCCATTTCTCCAGGTCGCCGAGCCGCCGGCCGATCCGGGGCGCGCCGGACCGGTCACGCCCCAGTTCGCGGTCGAGTTCGTGCGCGTGCCGCGGGCGCGTCGCTACATCCTTCGTGTCCGTCCGGATGGCACGCTTCGCGTCACCGTTCCACGCGGCGGCTCACGACGCGAAGCCGAGCAGTTCGTGCGACGGCACGAGAAGTGGGTGGCCCGCGAACGCAGCCGGGTTCGAGTGGAGTCCGCGTCACCCGAGTGGCATGACGGCCGAACGATTCTGCTGCGCGGCGAGACGGTGCGCATTTCGATCGAAGCGCGAGAGAACGCCTGTCGTGTCGTCTACGGTGATCGCTCTGTGCTCGTGCGCGAGCTCGCGGACGTCAGGCCCGCGATCGAGCGCGATCTGCGCGCGCTGGCCGGCGCCATCCTGCCGCCGCGCCTGAACGAGCTCGCGGCCCGGCACAACCTCCAGGTCGGCGCCGTGTCGATCCGCAACCAGCGCTCGCGCTGGGGATCGTGCGCGCGCAACCGCAACATTGCGCTCAACTTCAGGCTCGTTCAGATGCCGGCGCACGTGTGCGACTACGTCCTGCTCCACGAGCTGATGCACATCAAACAGCAGAACCATTCCCGCCGTTTCTGGCGCCTGGTCGAAGCGGTCTGTCCGGAGTTCCGAGCCGCCGAGCGCTGGCTGAGGACCACGGGGAGGGCCCTCTTTTAGCAAGGTGCTAGGGTGCGAGGTGCCCCGGTGCCTGAGTGCTTAGGCTGCCACGGTGCCTCAGTGCCTGAGTGCCCCGCACCCTGAAGCACCCAAGCACTGAGGCACGCTGGCACGTGGCACTCTAAGCACCGGGCACTCGGGCACCTTGGCACCTTGAGATCTTCGATGACCTTGCGAGGCGAGCGCTGTGCGTTGCGGCGATGGCGGACGAGCGATGCGGCGTCGCTCGTCCGTCACGCAAACAATCTGAATGTCGCCAGGCATCTGCGCGACCGGTTTCCTCATCCCTACACGTCCAAGGACGCGCAGACGTTTCTGACCGCCGCGTCCAGCGAAGAGCCGCAGACCAACTTTGCGATCGAGGTTCGCGGCGAAGCAGCCGGCGGCCTGGGTTACGTTCCCGGAAGCGACGTGGAGCGCTACTCGGCAGAGGTCGGCTACTGGCTCGGCGAAGCGTGCTGGGGTGGTGGGATCATGACGGAGGCGCTCGTGCTGTTCACCCGGCATGCGTTTGCCGAGCTCGGTCTTCTGCGTCTCTTTGCGCTGCCTCTTGCGGACAACATTGCCTCGATCCGCGTCCTCGAGAAGGCCGGCTACAGCTCCGAAGGCATCCTCTGTTCGAGCTGTGTCAAGTTCGGGCAGCCGCGGAATCAGGCTGTTTACGCGAGAGTGAACGATCGATGGTCAGGTTAGGCGCTCAAGTGCCGCTCCGAACGGGCCGACGGCCGGGGCACGAAGGCCACGATGATACGATGCTCACGATGAATTCCTTGATTGGCATTCATCGTGACACTAACCGGTAGAGTTTCGTTTTTTTGACACATATTTCAAGCGGCCAATGTGGCGAGGTTCGCGGTGCGACAGCGTAACGCGGTGCTGAGAATCTGGTGGCCTTTGGGTGTG
>Ga0184612_10000053_pt1 | contig 49607 bp, 49 predicted proteins | sample PLM3_60_coex_FD_133163 | JGI IMG/M metagenome (GOLD analysis project Ga0184612, IMG submission 133163) | Groundwater sediment microbial communities from an aquifer in East River, Colorado, USA - PLM3_60_coex | ecosystem: Environmental > Terrestrial > Soil > Riparian zone | place: USA: East... | reverse complement strand
GGTCTGGACCTGTTCGGCATCGACGGCGATCTCATATTGGTGCTGACGGCGCCCCGCGCCGCCGTGATCGGACTCGCCGCACCGGCGGATCAACGGCTCGGCGCCTGGCGTGTTTCACGGGCCCTGGTGGCAAAAGCCCTGCGCGAAATTGCCGACCCCACGGCGCTGGCCGCGGCGCAGGATGCCCTGAAATTCAAGCCGGTTTCCCTGGCGCCGGAAATCTGCGCCGCAGCGATCGAGATCGTGAAGCTGGCGCGACTTTTGCCGGCGGCTCTGGTCAGGATCGCGGATACGGAAAGCGCGAGCGATTCTCAGACGAGAACCGCGACGCAGAACCTGCTGACCGTCAGCGCCGAGGAGATCGGCAGCTATCAGCGTCTCGCGGCGAAGAGCCTGCGCGCGGTAAGCGACGCTCGGGTTCCGCTGGCCGGCGCCGAGAATGCGCGGGTGGTGGCGTTCCGGCCGAGCGACGGCGGGATCGAGCATCTCGCGGTGATTATCGGCGATCCGCCGAAAGACGCGCCGGTGCTCGCGCGAATTCATTCGGAGTGTTTTACCGGCGATTTGCTGGGCAGCCTGCGCTGCGACTGCGGCGATCAGTTGCGCGGCGCGATCGCCGAAATCGGCAAGCAGGGACAGGGCATTCTGCTGTATCTGGCGCAGGAGGGGCGGGGTATCGGTTTGGTCAACAAGCTGCGGGCCTATCGGCTTCAGGACAGTGGCGCCGATACCGCCGAAGCCAACCGTCAGTTGGGTTTCGAGGCTGACGAGCGGGTCTATCTGCCGGCGGCGGAAATGTTGCGGCAGTTGGGCTATTCCCAAGTCCGGTTGCTGACCAATAATCCGGCCAAGATGGACGGGCTGCGCCGCTGCGGCGTCGCCGTGACGGAGCGCGTGCCGCACGTGTTTCCCGCCAATGGACATAATGAGCGTTATCTCGCGGCGAAGGTCGCGCATCTTGGCCATGTGATGTAGGGCGTGCCCGAACGGAAACGAGCCGCCCTGGATTTGCCATGGATCTGATTGTCAGCGCGGAAGGCTGGGCGTCATGGAACGGCAAGCGCTATCGCTGCGCCCTCGGGCCCGAGGGCGTGCGGCGGGACAAGCGCGAAGGGGACAGGACAACGCCGGCCGGGCGATTTCCTTTCCGCCGCCTGCTCTATCGGGCCGACCGGCTGCAGCCGCCCGCCACCCGTCTGCCCCAGCAAGCGATCGATCCGGCCGATGGTTGGTGCGACGACCCCGCGGCTCCTTCCTATAACCGCGCGGTCAAGCTGCCGTTTTCAGCGTCCCATGAGCGCTTGTGGCGGGAAGACGGGGTCTATGACCTGATCTTGGTCATCGGCCACAACGACAATCCCGTCATACCGGGGCATGGCAGCGCCGTGTTCATTCACGTCGCCCATCCGGACTATCGGCCGACCTTGGGCTGTGTTGCGCTGGCGCGGGAAGACTTGCTGGAGATCTTGGCGGAGTCAGCATCCGGCGATTGTGCCGCGATCGAGGTTTGAAGCTAGGCCGGAGGCGCCGCCGGGCGGGCGCCGAAGATGGCGGTGCCGATGCGCACATGGGTGGCGCCCTGGCGAATCGCGATTTCGTAGTCGCCGCTCATGCCCATGCTGAGAATCTCGAGGCCATTGCGTCGAGCGATTTCGCCCAGCAGCGCGAAATGCAGCGACGGCTCCTCGTCCAGAGGCGGAATGCACATCAAGCCGGCGATCGGCAGTTTCAATTCATCGCGGCAATGGGCGATGAATTCGTCGGCGTCACTGGGAAGGACGCCGGCCTTCTGCGGCTCTTCGCCGGTGTTGACCTGGATGTAGCAGGCGGCTCGGCGCGCCGATCGCGCCATTTCCGCGGCCAGGGCTTGCGCCAGTTTCGGCCGGTCGACGGTTTCGATCACGTCGAACAGGGCGATCGCATCCCGCACTTTGTTGGTCTGCAGCGGACCGATGAGATGAAGTTCGATGCCGGGCCACGATGACCGCAGCGCCGGCCACTTCGCAGCGGCCTCTTGCACCCGGTTTTCGCCGAAGATGCGATGACCCGCCTGAAGCGCCCGGGCAATCGTGTCGGCATCGTGGGTCTTGGTGACCGCGACGAGCGTCACGTCCGACGGATCGCGCCCTACATCCTTGGCGGCATAGCCGATGCGTTCCTTGATCCCCGAAAGCCGGGCAGCGATGTCGCTCATCGATTCGGGTTCCGCGGGTTGCGATGCCGAATTCTGCCGGGACGGGACGCAAGCTGCAAATCCCCGCGACCTGAAATTTCTCCGGCCTGAAGATCCCCTGCGCCAAAACGAAACGGGGAGGGCAAAGCCCTCCCCGCTCGACACAGTGGTCTTTAGCGACGCTGGTTAGAAGCTGATCAGCGTACCGATACCAAACGAAATGCCTTGGTAGTCGTTGCTGGATGCGCCAGCATCCGTGTCGGAGTCGATGAACTCGACGACGCCGTCAACGGTGATGCCCGGGCCTAACGCGTAGGCCGCAGTCAAAGAGAACACTTCCATATTGTTGTCAGCATCGCTGGTGAGCGCGTTGCCGAGGAGTGTCCCGCCGGGTTGAACCAACTCGTAGTCGCCGTGGGTCCAGCCCAAGCCAACGGTCCAGGCATCCCAATTGTAGGTGATGCCAACGCCGTAGACGAAGCGGTCGGACTCATCCGCGCCGAAGTTGTAGCGCCATTCCGAGGCGCCACCGATGGTGAAGCCGAAGAACGACACGGAGGCGTATGCCTGATAGTCCTGAACCTCGTCCACGCCCGGAGCCCCTTCGCGATCGAAGCTCCAAGTCGCGCCGCCGCCCGTATTCAAGGTCACGCCATTGAAGTCGTGATTGAAGTTGGCAGCGATCGACACGTTTTCAGAGTTCTGCCCCACATTGTTCTCGAACCGGGTCGCCGCACCGTTGGTGGTGTTGCGAGTGTCCTGAGTGTTGTCCGGCGTAAACGACGCCGCAAAGCTGAAGCCACCGAAGTTCGGGCTGAAGTAGATGACCTTCGTGGAATCGCCATCGACACCGAAGCAGGTGCCGTTCGTTGCGCCGTATGCACCAGCCCCCGTAGCACCCGCGAAGAGGCCAGTCGCGCCGGCAGCGGCATTGCCGAAGTTGAAGAACGGCGAATCCGCACCGAAGTTCGCAGCAGCGCTCGGCGTAATCGAGCACATAGCCGTCAAAGCTTCGTCGTCATCGCCGAAGCGAATTTCGCCCCAGCCACCGCTGAAGAACGCATAGACTTCGTCGATCTGGTCGCCGGAGGTCTGACCCTCAAGCTGGATGACCGCACCGATCTTCAGGCCGTTATCGAGTGTGGTTTCGCCGGAGAAGTGGACTTCCACGTCCTGCTTGAAGACATAGTTACGCAAATCGTCTTCGAGACCAGCCAAAGCACCATCAAAGTCATCAAACGCAACACCAGCCGCGCCGCGGTAGTAACCGCCGAGGCTGAGCTTCACGCCGTCCGCCGCTGCCGCGTCGCCGGCGATCAACCCGGCCGCCACCAGCGCGGTGGACCCGAGAAGAATCTTTTTCATGCTCTAGTTTCCCTCTTCCAAAATTCAGGCCGATGCGTCCATCAGCCCCCCATTTGCACGAGCCCAACCGCCATTGCGACGATCAAGCTTTGCCAGCCACCCTAGGATGATCGGCAGGGGCGCATCGTAGAGAGCGGCGAGAGGGGGTCAAGAAACAACGGCCTCATTTGAAAGCTTTTCCAAGTCGTGTGGCATTATTGCAACAGGGAAATCTGCGGGGAATGACCACGCAACTAATTGAATTCATTAGAATAATCGCAGCGCGCCGGGGGTCGGTTTCTTTGATTCCCCAGCGCTATCTCGTATATCATTGATTTAAAGTACGAAAGCGTACTTTGGATTGGGTTCGCTACCGCCCGAGAATTCCCCGAAGCGGCTCCAGGTAGGGCGCATAGTTCTTCCAGCGGCCGACGGAGCGGCTGTAAATAGGTTCCCGAACCTGGCGGTGGCTTGCGGTGCGGACGACGCGCTGTGTCTGGTGAAAATCCAGACAGCGCGCCTGCCAGGGCAGGCCGCAATGGTCGATCAGGCGATGCACGGTCCGGTCGATATCGCCGACGACCTCTTCATAAACAAAATCGAAAATCCGGCCGGGCATGATCCCGTGCCAGTGGCCCATGAGGCGTTCATATTCGCGATAGTAGGCGCCCAGCGATTCCTGCCGCAAAGTCCAGGGTATCGGCGCATCGAAATTCTGCGCATAGCAGGATAAGCAGGTGTCCAAGGGATCGCGGCGGCAATGGATGATCGTTGCCCGGGGAAACAGCGCGGCGATCAATCCGAGATGGCGGAAATTGATGGGATGTTTGTCGACGATGCGGGGCGCGATCGAAGACACGTCCCGCAGGCGCGCGAGATATCTTTCGCAAGCCATGGCGGCGGCCGGCGATGCCAATTGCCGGACGCATTCGGGGTAACCCGCCGCCGGATCGCCGGCGAGCCGCGGCAGATCCCGGGCAATCGCCTGTATTTCATTGAGTTCGCCGGCGCCGACGACATCGCCGTGACTGGCCAGTATCTGCTCGCAGAGGGAGGTGCCGGAGCGGGGCATGCCCACAATAAATATCGGCAGCGCCGAGTCCGATCCGAGGGATTGGAGCCGGCGCAGGGTCTCGCGATCGAAGACCTCGATCTGCCCGGCGACAGCCGCCGCCAGGGCTTCGGCATCGAAGGCGATGCCCTGGGCGGATAGTTCCTGAGCCCGCAGGCCGTTGGCGGCGGTAAAGTGCTCCATGGCAGCGGCGTAGTCGCGGTTTCGCTCCATGAGATCGCCGAGCGCCTTATGCAGGACGCGGCGGTCGGCGAAGGTTCGAGCGTCATCGCCGGCAATCGCGCGCGCACGCTGCACAAGTTCTGCAGGCGACTCGCTGCGCCCGACCGCCAGCAAGCCAGCAAGCGCGTCGGCATTCTCGGGCTCCTGCCGCAACAGATCGCGCCAGACCTTGGCCGCTTCCGCCAAGTCGCCGGCATATTCGAGCATCTGGCCCAGCTCCGCCTGTATGTCGGCATCCAGCGGCCGGTCGACGGCGGCGCGCCCGACGATGGCCAGCGCTTCCTCGGGCCGTTGCAGGGCGCCGAGTGCCCGCGCTTGCTGGATCTGCAGCCGAGGGTGATGGGGATTCATTTTTAAGCCCCGTTCAGCCGCAGCAAGAGATTCCCGCGACCTGCCGGCAAGGCGCAAGGCCTCGGCAAGCTGCACCAGGGTATCCGGATTGTCGGGCCGGCTGCGCAGGCTTGCGTCGAGTACGGCAATCGCTTCGTCGAGGCGATCCAGGGCGACGAGGCCGGCGCCGAGATTGATCTGCGCCTCGTGGTAGTCCGGCCGGATCGCGATCGCCCGTCGCCAGCTTTCTATCGCTTGAATCAGTTCGCCGCGGCGCCGCAGGACGTTGCCGAGGTTGCTATGGGCCTCGGCATGGCGCGGACTGATCGAGATTGCCTGTCGGTAGGCGGCGGCCGCTTCGTCCAATCGGCCGAGCTCCTGCAGGGCATTGCCGCGATTCGACATGGCGTCGGAAAATGCCGGATTGATTCCGAGGGCGCGGTCGAAGCAGGCCACGGCCTCCGCCCCTCGGCCGAGCCGCAGCAGCACGAGCCCGCGATTGTTGTGATAGTCGGCAACCGTGTCCGCGCGGGCGATGGCGGCATCGATCAACGCCAATGCGGCCTGCGGATGTCCGGTCTGGTGGCCGATGACGCCCAGCAGGTGCAGCAGATCCGGATGATCCGGCGCTTGTTGCAGCAGCAATCGATAAAGCGTCTCCGCCCGCTCGAACGCGCCGGCGCGATGATGCTTCAGGGCGTCGGCCAAAACGCGCGCCGGTTTCGATGACGCACCGAGCAGCGCCGCGCCGCCGCTCTCCGGCGTGAATCGTGGCGGCAGTGGCGTCATCGGATTCGGCCGCTGCTGCGATCGGCGGCGTGGCGCCGGTGGCAACGCTCAGTATCAATGCTCATGGACGTGATCGCTGGACGGCCAATAGCCGAATTTGCGCATCTGCGTTTCGTGCGCCTGTTGTAGCCGCTCGATCTGATCCGGCGAGAGACGTTCGGCGCCTTCACCGCTGCGGCCGGTCCGGAAGAATGTATCGGATTTGCGGCTCCGTTCGCGAAATCCGGCCTTTCGTTCCTGCGCCTGCAGCACCGGAAATGCGCTGTTGCCGATCGCCCGCTGCAAGCGCTCGCCGCCCGCCGGCAAGCCCAGAAAGCGTACGATGGCGCCGAAGGATTCTTCCGGCGCAACCTGCAAATCCTCATAGCGCACGATATGGATGCCCTTGGTATCGCGGCCAGTCCAGCTCTCCACGTTTTCCGACCAGGAGCCGTGAAACTCATAGGCGAAACGGGGCTCGTTGGATTTGCTTTGGTTGCCCGGCCGGTTCATTGCCGCAACCGCTTCGTCAAGCGAAACGCCAAAATGAACGCTGTAGGACGCCGCCACGTCCAAGGGGTTGCGAACGACATAGATGGCGCCCGCCGTGTATTCCTCGCTGATCATCGCCGTGCCGCGATCGATCACCAGGGCGTTGTGGGTCTTGACGAAAACCGTATCCGGGCGCGATCGGGTGATGGCCTCGTGCACCTTGGGCCGCAGCGCCGCTACTTCCTCCTTTGTCAGGGTCTCGCAAGGGCGCGGATCGAACATGCGATACCAGCGTGCGTCGGAATCGATTGTCGTCAGATCCCGCAGCTTGTTGATGTCGTAGGGTTCGGCGGTGTTGCGCAGATAATTATGCAGCAGCGCCCGAAGCCAGGTATTTCCCGACCGCGGATAGGAAGCGAGCCACAGGATACTGCCCATTATCGGGACCAGCCGCCGCCGTTGAACATCAATCCGGAAGCGGCCAATAACCGAATCGCGCCATCTGTTCCTGATGAACGGCGACGATGCCGTCGATCTGTTCGCGCGTCAGCAATTTTTTCCACTGGCCCGCTTTGCCTTCGCGAAAGAAGCGTTCCGCAACGGCAGTCTTCTCGACGAATCCCTGACGCTTCTCCTGCTCCTGTAGCACGCGAAATGAGCTCAGCTTGATCGCTTTGTCGAGACGATCGCGCGTCACGTTCAAGCCGAGGAACTTGAGCACGCCACCGAATGTCTTCAGGGGTGCATCCAGCAGGTCTTCGTAGCGGACGATATGTAGGCCGGCATGGCGATTCAGCGTCCAGCTTTGCACATGTTCGGACCAGCTACCGTATATCTCGTAGCAGTATCTGTCGCTGTTCTCGGTGTGAAGGCCGGGCGTGGCCAACGAGTTCATCGCCTGGTCAATCGTGAGTCCATAGTGGTTTGCGAAGGATATCGCGACATCCAGGGGGTTGCGAATGATGTAGATGGCGCCGGCGGTCTGTTCCATCGTGATCATCGGCGTGCCGCGATCTTCCACCAGCTTATTGTGCGTCTTTATAAAGACCGAATCCGGCCGGCTCAGTGTGATCAGCGTATGTACCTTCGGTCGGAGCGCCGCCACTTCCTCCTTGGTGATCTCGGAGCCAGGGCGCTTGTCGAGGAGGTTGTACCACGCCATCGTGGCGTCGCCTTTTGTGAAGTCCGCGAGCTTGTTGATGTCGTAGGGTTCGTTCGGGTTGCGCAAAAGATTGTGCAGAAACGCGCGCATCCATGTATTTCCCGATTTCGGGAACGACGCTAGCCAGATGATTTTTCCCATAACCTGCTGAATCCGTGGAGTTGCCGCACCCTACATAGGGGATGGAATGGCGCAAAGGAAGCCCGCCGGAGTTTCCCCGTCCGGCCGGGCGTCACCTTGACCCCCGGGTGACGGTTTGCTTTAAGTCTTCGGTTCTTTTGGCAAAATGTGATTCTCCGCGGCGGTGAGGCGAGCCTTCATGGCGACAATGTTTCAGGAAATGCGACGTCAGGCACAAGTGACCGGCCTTCTGCTGGTTCTGGGCCTGCTCGCCGGATGCGGCAGTTCGACGGCCCGGTATCCGATCGATCGGCCCAAGGGCGCCACGAGCCCACAGTACGAGCCGCCGGACTCGATATTCGGCGAAGGCGGCCTGTCGATCGGCGGCGGCAACAGCCAGGGTACCGAGGGCGGCGCTGGATATGGCATTGGCGTCAATAGCTTCCTCTGGCGCGCCTCGTTGGATACGGTGTCGTTCATGCCGATTACGACGGCGGATCCGTTCGGCGGCGTCATCCTGACCGACTGGTACACGCCATCCGATACGCCGGGCGAGCGGTTCAAGGTCCAGGTCTTCATCCTGGGGCGGGGGTTGCGGGCAGATGGCGTGCGGGCGCAGGTGTTCCGCGAAACCAACGAAACCGGCACCGGATGGGTTTCGGCTCAGGTTGCCTCCAACACGGCCACGGACCTGGAGAACACCATCCTTATGCGGGCGCGGCAGCTTCGCATCTCCCAGTTCGGAGAGTGAGGCCGGCCGCAGGCTCAGCGCCGCTGCGCGGCGGAGGTCCGTCGCGCCGGCGCGCTCTTGGCTGAATCCGGCCGCCCAGGACGATTTCGATGGCAACGCCCGCGATACGCTACAACTTCAGGGAAGCCGAGCCCAAATGGCAGCGCATTTGGAGTGAGAAAGACTGTTTTGCCGCCGGGAGCGACCTGACCCGGCCCAAATACTATGTCCTGGAGATGTTCCCCTATCCGTCGGGGCGCATCCATATGGGCCATGTGCGCAATTACGCGATGGGCGACGTGGTGGCGCGCTACCGACGTGCCCGCGGTTACAATGTCCTGCACCCCATGGGCTGGGATGCCTTCGGCCTGCCGGCGGAAAACGCCGCCCGCGACGAGAAGGTCCATCCCGCGAGCTGGACCTACGACAACATCGCCACTATGCGCAGCGAGCTGAAGCGCATGGGACTATCGCTGGACTGGAGCCGCGAGCTGGCGACCTGTCATCCCGGCTACTACGCCTATCAGCAGGAGCTGTTCTTGGACTTCTGGGAGGACGGGCTGGCCTACCGAAAGGAAGCCTTCGTCAATTGGGATCCAATCGATCACACCGTGCTCGCGAATGAACAGGTGATCGACGGAAGGGGCTGGCGCTCCGGTGCGCCGGTGGAAAAGCGCAAGCTGTCCCAATGGTTTCTGAAGATCACGGCTTACGCCGACGACCTGTTGGAGTCGCTGAGGACCCTGGATCGCTGGCCGGAGAAGGTCCGGCTGATGCAGGAGAACTGGATCGGTCGTTCCACCGGCGCGGAGGTGAAATTTGCCCTGGCGGGCCGGCCCGAATCGCTGACGATCTTCACCACCCGGCCCGATACGTTGTTCGGCGCTTCGTTCCTGGCGTTGTCGCCGGATCATCCGCTGGCCGAGGAAATGTCGTACCGCGATCCCGCGCTCGCTGCCTTCATTGCCGAATGCCGGAGCGCCGGCACCTCCGAAGCGGTGGTCGAAGCCCAGGAGAAGCGCGGCTATCGGACTCCGCTGGAGGCAATTCATCCGCTGCGGCCGGATCAACGCCTGCCAATCTATGTCGCGAACTTCGTGCTGATGGAATACGGGGCCGGCGCCATCTTCGGCTGCCCCGCCCATGATCAGCGCGATCTGGATTTCGCCCGCAAGTATAAACTGCCGGTGATCCCGGTGGTTTGCCCGCCCGGGCAGAACCCGGCGGATGTCGCGATCAGCGATACCGCATTCACCGATGACGGCGTGCTGATCAATTCCGAATTCATGAACGGCATGGATGTGGAGACGGCCAAGAAGGCTGTGGGTCAGCGGTTGCGCGAGCTGGGAGCCGGCGAGCCCACGGTGGTCTATCGCCTGCGGGATTGGCTGGTATCGCGGCAACGTTATTGGGGCTGCCCGATTCCGGCAATTCACTGCGACGCCTGCGGCGTTGTGCCGGTGCCGCGCAAGGACCTGCCGGTTCGACTGCCTGACGATGTGAGCTTCGACAAGCCCGGCAATCCGCTGGATCGCCATCCTACCTGGAAGAACGTGGCCTGTCCGAAATGCGGCAAGCCGGCGCGGCGGGAGACGGATACGTTCGACACCTTCGTCGACTCCTCCTGGTATTTCGCGCGCTTTTGTTCGCCGCGCGCCGCCGTGCCCGTGGAGAGCGCGCCGGTGAATTACTGGCTGCCGGTGGATCAGTATATCGGCGGCGTCGAGCATGCGATCCTGCACCTGCTCTATTCGCGCTTCTTCATTCGGGCCATGAAGAACAAGGGCCATGTGAAGCTGAGCGAGCCTTTCGCCGGCCTGTTCACCCAGGGCATGGTCACTCACGAGTCTTACAAAGACGAGCAGGGCAAGTGGGTCTATCCCGAGCAAGTGCGGAAGCTGCCGGACGGCAGCTCCGTTCACACCGAGACCGGGCGGCCGGTCACGGTCGGCCGCATCGAGGTGATGAGCAAATCGAAAAGGAACGTCGTGGCGCCCAGCACCATCATCGACAGCTACGGCGCCGATACGGCACGGCTGTTCATCCTGTCGGACTCGCCGCCGGAGCGCGACCTGCAATGGACGGAGGCCGGCGTCGAAGGCGCCTGGGCCTACTTGAACCGCGTCTATCGCCTGATCGCCGAGCCGCCGGTGGCGCTGCCCGCGGTTGGCGCAGTGATGCCGAACAGGTTCTCGCTGGAGGCGGAGAAGATCCGCCGCGCCAGTCACAAGACGATCGCCACGGTCACCGAGAACCTGGAAGGGTTGCGGTTCAATGTGGCGGTGGCGCTGATCCGCACTTTCTCGAATGTCCTGAAAGACGCCGGCGGCAAGACCGATGGTGAGGCGTGGGCGTTGCGCGAGGCCCATGAAACGCTGGCGCTACTGATCGCGCCGATGACGCCCCATCTGGCGGAAGAAATCTGGCGGCTGCTGGGCCATGAGGATTTGATCTGCCTGCGGCCCTGGCCCAAGGCCGATCCGGCGCTGGCGGCCGATGAGATGGCGACACTGGCGGTGCAGGTGAACGGCAAGTTGCGCGCGACGATTTCGCTGCCGCGGGATTCCGCCCAGGCGGCGGCCGAGGCAGCCGCGCTCGCCCATGGGGATGTGCAGCGGGCGATCGGCGGCAAGACGCCGAAGAAAATTGTGGTCGTACCCAATAGGATCGTGAATGTGGTGGTGTAGAGCCGGCCTCCTCGCGCTGTGCCTGGCGCTCGCCGCCTGCGGCTACAAGCCGCTCTATGGCGAACATGGCGCCTCGAATGCGGCCGTTACCGCGGACCTGGCGGAGATCCGCATCGAGGCGATCCCCGATCGCATCGGGCAGAAGATGTACAACCTGCTGCATGAACGGCTCACGCCCGACGGCAAGGCCGCTCAGCCGAGATACGCGTTGCGGCTGCGCCTGCGGGAGACCATAGACGAGCTGCTCTATGAGCGCGACGAGACGGCGACACGGGCCAACTTGACGTTGCGGGCCGATTACGAGCTGCGGCGCATTGCAGACGACGAAGTCATCGCCAAGGGAACCAGCCGCTCAACCAGCGGCTACGATATCCTGAGCTCGCAATACGCCACACTGGTTTCCCAGGACGATGCGCGGGATCGCAGCGCACGGGTGATCAGCGACGACATCCGCACGCGCATGGCCGTCGCCCTCTCGGACGAGTCGAACTGAGGCGGCGCCGTGAAGGTGGCGGCGAAGAGCTTTGAGTCGTTCCTGCGGAAGCCGGCGCCGGAAATCATCGCCGTCCTGTTTTATGGTCCCGATACGGGCCTGGTGCGCGAGCGCGGCGACCGGATGGTGGAGAGCGTCGCCGGCGGCCTGGATGATCCATTTCGCGTCAGCAATGTGCCGCTCGCCTCGTTGCGCGATGAACCGTCGCGCCTGCGGGACGAAGCGGAGGCGCTGTCATTTGGCGGCGGCCGGCGCGCGGTGCGGTTGCGCGATGCGGCGGATGGGGCCGCGGATGCCGTCGAATTGTTGTTGGGATCAACTGCGGCGGCGGGCATCGCGATACTGGAGGCGGGCGATCTCGGTCCGCGGTCCGCGCTGCGGCGCCTGTTCGAGGCCGCGGGTAATGCCGCCGCGGTGCCTTGCTATCGGGACGAGGGAGCGGATCTGCAAAGACTGATCGGCGAGACCTTGAAGAGCGCCGGGCTGCAAGCGGATCGCGACGGCCTGGCCTATCTGACCGATTGCCTGGGTGGCGACCGCAGCCTGACGCGGCGCGAGCTGGAAAAGCTGATCACCTATATGGGCAGCGCTGAGGACGGGAGTCTTCGATCCGTGACTCTCGCGGATGCCGAGGCTTGCGTCGGCGATTCCTCGGCGGCGTCGCTGGATGATCTCGCCTTCGCCGCGGGCGACGGCAAGCTGGGTGAGGTTGAGATCGTCCTCGACCGCGTGCTGGCGGAAGGGGTGCACCCGGTGCCGCTGTTGCGCGCGGTGAGCCGGCATTTCCAGCGGCTGCAGCTGGTCGTTTCCGGTGGCGATATCGAAGGCGCCATCGCCAGGCTGCGTCCGCCGGTATTTTTTCAGAAGGTGCCGCGATTCAGGGCCCAGGCGCGGCGCTGGCGTGCGCCAACCGTGGCGGCGGCGCTCGGCCGCCTGGTGCAAGCGGAATTGGAATGCAAGCGAACGGGTTGGCCGGCGGAGACAGTCGCGCGGCGGACCGTGCTCGAAATTGCGCGGTTGCCGGGATCCTAATTCAGGGGATCGCCGCGCAGCCGCGCGATGATCAGATCGAGCTGCTCCAAAGTCTTGTATTGCACGGTGACATGGCCGGATTCGCCATGGCCGGTGACCGCAACATGCAGGCCGAGCCGGGCGGTAAGATCCCGTTCGAGGGCGCGGGTATCTGCATCCTTGTCGACACGGGCGCGGGGCGCGGGAGCGCTGCGGCCGAACCTCGCGAGCTTTTCGGTCTGCCGCACGTTCAGGCCGCGATTCACGACGAGCGCCGCAAGCGCGGTTGGATCGGGCGTACCGATCAGGGCGCGCGCATGCCCGGCGCTGAGCTTTCCGTCATCGAGCAGAGTCTGCACGGCGGCCGGCAGGTCGAGAAGGCGCAGCGTATTGGCAATGTGACTGCGGCTCTTGCCGACATGCTGGGAAAGGTCTTCCTGGGTATTGCCGAATTCGTCCATCAGCCGGCGATAGCCGCGGGCCTCTTCCAGCGGCGAGAGATTCTCGCGTTGCACGTTTTCGACAATGGCCAGCTCCAGCGCTTCGCGATCGCTGAGTTCCCGCAGCATGATCGGCACTTCATGCAACTGTGCGAGCTGTGCGGCGCGCCAGCGGCGCTCGCCCGCGACGATCTCGAAACTGCCGGGATGGTTCGCGCGCGGGCGCACCAGGATCGGCTGGAGGATGCCGTTCTGCCGCACCGATTCCGCCAGCGCCTCCAGTTCTTCCTGATCGAAGCGCTGCCGCGGCTGAAACGCGCCCGGATGAATCTGCTCGACCGGCAGGCTGCGTTGCGCGCGCGACGGTGCGGTCGGCTCGGTACCTTGTCCCCCGAGAAGTGCGGAGAGACCGCGGCCGAGATTTCGTTTCTGTCCTTCGCTGTTCATGCGGTCCTCTCTTGTACCGGTGCCCGGCCTTCGCGGGTCAACATTTCGCGGGCCAGCCTGATATAGGCCTGGGCACCGGAGCTGCGCATATCGTAGATGAGGACCGGCTTGCCGTGGGACGGCGCCTCGGAGATCTTCACGTTGCGCGGAATGATGGTTTCGTAAACAGTGGCGCCCAGATGCTGGCGCACATCGGCGGCGACCAGCGCGCAAAGATTGTTGCGCTTGTCGAACATGGTGAGCACGATGCCCTGGATCGACAACTGCGGGTTGAAAGCGCGTTTCACCTGCTCGATCGTGCGCATCAAGTGCGTGAGCCCTTCCAGCGCATAGAACTCGCACTGCAGCGGCACCAGCACCGCATCGGCGGCGACCAGCGCGTTCAGCGTCAGCAGATTGAGCGAGGGCGGACAATCGATAAGAATATAATCATACATGAGCCGCGCCAGGTCGATGGCGCCGCGCAGACGAAATTCGCGCCGCGGCTGATCCGCCAGCTCCAGATCGGCGCCGGATAGGTCGAGCGAGGCAGGCACGATGGACATGCGCGGGATCGGTGTTGGCATGGTCGCCGCAGCGATGGTGACTCCGTCAAGGAGGACATCGTAGGTGGAGAGCTGCCGCAGTTCGGGCCCGATGCCCAGCCCGGTGCTGGCGTTGCCCTGGGGATCGAGATCGATGATCAGCACGCGTCGTTCGCAAGCCGCCAGCGCGGTGGCCAAATTTACGGCTGTCGTGGTTTTTCCGACACCGCCTTTTTGATTGGCGAGGGCCAGCACGCGACAGTTGCTGGAGGCCGCGCCGATGTCCCGGTTACTGCCCTGCACGCCGAACCTGTCCAATACGCAGAATGGATCCTGTGGGTTCCGAAGCGCTTGGAAAGCGCTCGACTTCCATGCTCCAGTTTTTGTGCGCCGCGGTCAATTCTTCTTCCACGGCTGCCCCCTTGAGAAACAAGGCTTTTCCGTCATGCCACAGAAATTTCTGTGCATAAGTCAGAAGCCGATCGAGGGGCGCGCAGGCGCGCGCGGTGACGGCGCCGGCGCTCAGTCCGCTGACGTTCTCAATACGATGGTTGTGAACAATGGGATTGGTGCCGGCAACGAGGCCCGTAGCGCGCGCCGCCTCTGTAAGGAAGATGCATTTTCGCTGATCGGATTCGATCAGGTGCACTTCGGGAACTCCCAGGATCGCCAGGACAAGGCCGGGAAACCCGGCGCCGCTGCCAAGGTCGATAACGGCGTGAGTCCCCGGCGACAGCAGCGGCAGAAGTTGCGCGCTGTCCAACATATGGCGTCGCCAGAGATCCTCGAGCGTCGTGGCAGAGACAAGATTGATGCGCTGCTGCCATTTTGCGAGGAGGGCGGCATAGGCCGAGAGCCGCTCAATTGTTTCACGTGAAACGCCGGTGTCGGCCGCAAATTCGGCAGGACCATAGACCATCCCGCCGTCAGGCCGTGAGCCGATCATCCCGGCGCCGGACGTGGCGAAGCAATGCCGTCAGAGCCGCTGGCGTCACGCCGGAGATTCGAGCGGCGGCGCCCAGCGTGGCCGGGCGGGCGGCATTGAGCTTGCCGCGAATTTCCGCCGACAGATTCGGCAGCCCGGCATAGTCGAGATCCGCCGGAAGGGTGAGATCCTCATCCCGCTTGAAGGCGCGTATGTCTGCCTCCTGGCGACCCAGATATCCGGCATAGCGGGCTTCGATTTCCAGTTGCTCGGCGGCGTGTCCGGAGACCGTCGCCAACTCCGGCCAGATGTCGGAAATGCTGCGAAAACTCATGCTAGGATAGCCCAGCATATCCATGGCAGACCGGCGAACGCCGTCCTGATTTATTGAAATTCCTTTGTTTCTCAATGAATTCGGCGTTGCCGCCAAGGTCGCCATCAGGAGCCGCGCTTGCTGCAGCTCTTCCTGCCTTCGCGCAAAAACCTCTCTGCGGCGCGCGCCGACGACGCCGGCGGCAGCGCCCAGCGGCGTAAGCCGGAGATCGGCGTTATCTGCCCGCAGGGTCAGCCGATACTCGGCCCGGGAGGTGAACATCCGATAGGGCTCGCTGGTGCCGCGGGTCACCAGGTCGTCGATCATGACGCCGATGTAAGCCTGGCTGCGATCCAGCAGGAATGGCTCAATGGCGCCGGCGGTGGCCAGAGCGGCATTGATTCCGGCCATCAGACCCTGGGCGCCCGCCTCTTCATAGCCGGTCGTGCCATTGATCTGCCCGGCCAGAAACAGCCCGGGCACCCGGCGGGTTTCAAGGCTGGGGCGAAGCTCCCGCGGATCGACGAAATCATACTCGATGGCATAGCCGGGCCGAAGCATGCGGGCTCGCTCCAAACCGGGAATCGTCTTGAGGATTTCCTGCTGCACCTCGGCCGGCAGCGAAGTGGAGATCCCGTTGGGATAGATGGTGTCGTCATCCAGACCCTCCGGCTCCAAGAAGATCTGGTGGCGTTCCTTGTCGGCGAAACGGACGATCTTGTCCTCGACCGAAGGGCAATAGCGGGGCCCGGTGCTCTCAATCTGGCCGGAATAGATTGGCGAGCGATGTAGGTTCTCGCGGATCACTCGATGTGTGGCGTCCGTTGTCCAGGTGATATGGCAGTTAACCTGGGGCGTGGTGATCCGGTCCGTCATATAGGAGAAGGGTATCGGCGGATCATCCCCCTTTTGAATCTCGAGCCCCTGCCAATCGATCGACGTGGCGTCCAACCGTGGCGGTGTGCCGGTCTTCAGCCGGCCCAAGGGAAATCCCATCCGGCCGAGGGCGGCGGACAAGCCAAGGGACGGCGCTTCCCCTACCCGGCCTGCCGGCGTCTGAGACTCACCGACATGGATAAGCCCACGCAGAAACGTACCCGTCGTCAGAGCGACGGTGCGGCCGCGATAGCTTCGCCCGGTGGATGTGGTGACTCCCCGTATCCGGCCGCCGGCGTCTACCTGCAGATCCTCGACACCCTCGGAAACAATCGTAAGGTTCACCTGCTCGGACAGGAGATTTTGGACAGCTTTGCGGTAGAGTTTCCGGTCGGCTTGCGCGCGCGGACCACGAACGGCCGGGCCCTTGCTGCGATTCAGCATGCGAAACTGGATACCGGCAATGTCGGCCGCGAGACCCATGATGCCGTCCATAGCATCGATCTCCCGAACCAGATGGCCCTTCGCCAGGCCGCCGATCGCCGGATTGCATGACATCTCGCCGATCTTGTTGGCATCGTGGGTCAGCAACAGCGTGCGAGCACCCATTCGAGCCGAGGCTGATGCCGCCTCCGTGCCCGCGTGCCCGCCCCCAACGACAATGACATCCCAATCCATCATGGCGGCGAAATCTAGTGAGACCCCATTCCGAAGTCAAAATCCTCGGATACGCAATTTTGTTTCACGTGAAACATATGGGTCATTTGCCGATGCAGAAATCCCGAAACACCACATCCAGTATGTCCTCGATATCGACCCGCCCGGTTATCCCGCCGATCGATCGCACAGCCAGCCGGAGCTCCTCGGCAATCAATTCCAGGGCCCTTGCTGTCACGGCTCCTCGGAGAGCCGACTCGGCGGCTACTAAGGATTGCCGATGCCGTACCCGTGTCAATGCCGGCCCTGCCGTCAGACCCGCCAACTTCTCAACCCGCCTTCCGAGTTCGCTCAGGAGCTCCGCCAGCCCTTCCCCTGTCTTTATGGAGATCCGCATCGCTCCGGAAGGCAATGCTCTGTCCGCCGGGACGGCCAAATCCGCCCGACTGATGACAGTCAGAGATCGCTCGTCCAGTAAGGTTTGCGTCCCCGGATCTATTTCGGGTAGCACTGACGCATCGAACAACAAGATATTGATATCCGCATGCTCCGCTCTCATCAGAGCCCGGCGCACGCCCTCTGCTTCGATTTCATCCGCCGCATCCCGCAGTCCGGCCGTATCCGCCAAGTCGACGGCATAGCCGCCAAGATCGAGGCGAACTTCCACGACATCCCGGGTCGTACCTGCCCGCGCCGACACGATGGCGGCATCGCGTCCCGCTAAATAATTGAGAAGGCTAGATTTTCCAGAGTTCGGCGCGCCGAGGATCGCGACGGAAATTCCCTCCCGCAGGCGCTCGCCCTGCCGGTTGTCCGCAAGATGCACCCCTATCTCCGTGGCCAATTCCGATGCCAGATGCCGGACTTCCTCTGACAGGCCGGCCGGCAAATCGTCCTCAGGGAAGTCGATACAAGCCTCCAGCTTGGCCAGAGCCCGAATCAGCCGCTCACGCCAGGTCTCGTAGATCCCGCCGAGGGCTCCCTCCATCTGCCGTAGCGCCTGTCGGCGCTGCAGCTCCGTCTCGGCGTTAACCAGATCCGCGATCCCCTCCGCCGCCGTCAGGTCGAACTTTCCGTTCTCGAAGGCCCGCCGGCTGAATTCCCCCGCCTCGGCTGGACGCAGGCCAGGCATGGCTGCCAACGCCTCGACTACTCCGGACAGTACAGCGCGCCCCCCATGCAGATGAAGCTCGGCCATATCCTCGCCGGTAAAGCTGCCGGGTTCGGGAAAGATCGCGACGAGTGCATGATCCAGGGAAACTCGATTACCTGGATCAACTAAGTGCCTCAAGGTAAGTCGTCGCGGTTCGTACCGCGTATTACCTGTAAGCTGTTGGATCGCCTCGATGGATCTGGCGCCAGAGAGCCGCAACACGCTGACGGCAGCCCGGCCCCCACCCGTAGCGGCAGCGAATATCGTATCCTCGTGACGATTCGAATGTCCCGAGCCCGAAATGTCGGCCCCGCTACTTTTCTCCCGGTCCATCTTCCGGCTTCAGCATCAAGCGGGGCACCCGGCCCCCCTTCTTGACATGGTTAATCAGGATCTCGTCGAGATCGGCCGTCGTCTCATAGCGATACCAGACGCCCTCGGGGTAGATCACCATCGTCGGCCCCAGTTCGCAGCGATCAAGGCATCCCGCAGCGTTAATGCGCACATCCTCGAGGCCCTCCTCTTTGGCGCGCGCCTTCATATAGTTCCGCAGCTTCTCCGACCCCTTCTCCTTGCAACAGCCCCGCGGATGTCCCGCCGGGCGTTCGTTCGTGCAGCAAAATACGTGAACACGGTAGTAAGCCTCCGGGTCTTTACCGTTCGATCCGCCCGACGTCATTTATGCCCCTTCTCCTGATGCCGATCGAACTGTGCCCAGAAAGCCTTTTGCATTTGATCGAAACTTGCGCCGGCCATGGGCATCCAGGTCTTCCACAGCGACTCCGGATCCATCGACTTCATCGCCGCCTTGAGCCGGTCGCCCAGTTCCTGCATGACTTCCGCCTGCAATGGCGCAACGTCGGGCAAACCGAGAAATGTGCGCGCCTCTTCCGGTGTGCAATCGATATCGATGCTGATTTTCATAGAAACCTCGTCGATTTCTTCCGTTGGGCAGTCCGCTGCTACATAACCTAGTGCCGCCGATTGCCCGCGTCCACTTTGGCTGCCGATCCATTGTCCTTGCAGCCGCCGCTCCCCAGCATCATCTTGGCGCATATCGCGCCCGCAGCGGCCGGCGCCTTCTATTCGCTCCTGTTCCCGAATGACTCGAAACAATCTCGACGGCGAAACCAGTCCCTATTTGCTCCAACACCGGGAAAATCCGGTGCATTGGCAACCATGGGGACAGGACGCGCTCGACCGCGCGAAGTTAGAAAACAAACCCATCCTGCTCTCCGTCGGCTACGCCGCCTGTCACTGGTGCCATGTGATGGCCCATGAGAGCTTCGAGAATCCCACTATCGCGGAGTTGATGAACAAGCTCTTCATCAACATCAAAGTCGATCGCGAAGAACGCCCCGATCTCGATGCCATCTACCAGCAGGCGCTCGCGCTGTTGCGTCAGCCCGGCGGCTGGCCGTTGACCATGTTCCTCACACCGCCGGGTCATCCCTTCTGGGGCGGCACTTATTTTCCGCCGGAGCCGCGCTACGGCCGGCCAGGTTTTCCCGAAGTGCTCGAGAAAATTGCCGAAGCCTACAACGCCGATCCCGATGGCATCGCTCGTAACGTTACCGCGATCAGCGAGGCGCTGCAGAAACTATCCAAGCCGCAGAATGGCGCGGGAATTCCACTCGATGTGAATCTTTCGATTGCCGAACGGCTGCTTGCAGAAGTCGACATGCAGAATGGCGGCATCGGCGATGCCCCGAAATTCCCGCATGCACCGGCATTTGAACTTTTGTGGCGCGCCTGGTTGCGCAGCCGCGATACGCGATTCCGCGACGTGGTAACCCTAACGCTCATCCGCATGTGTCAGGGCGGTATCTATGATCATCTGGGCGGCGGCTTCGCGCGTTACACAGTCGATGCCGAATGGCTGATTCCCCATTTCGAAAAGATGCTTTACGACAACGCGCAGCTGATTCAGCTGCTCACGCTGGTCTGGCAGGAGACACGCGATAAATTGTTTGCCGATCGCGTTCAGGAAACGGTCGACTGGCTGCTGCGCGAAATGCGCGCAGCGCCGAACCCACAAGGTAACCGCGCCTTCGCCAGCTCGCTCGATGCCGACAGCGAGCATGAGGAAGGAAAATTCTATGTCTGGACCGAAGCAGAAATCGACAGTCGGCTCGGCGATGACGCGGAATTCTTCAAGACGATCTACGACGTTACCCCTGACGGAAACTGGGAGCACAAAGTTATCCTTAACCGCACGACGCATCCTGGTCTCGGTGCACGCGAAGAAGAACAGCTGCTCGCGGCGTGCCGCGATAGACTGCTGGCGGCGCGTTCATCCCGTGTACGTCCCGGATGGGATGACAAAGTTCTCGCCGATTGGAATGGGTTGATGATCGCCGCGCTCGCGGAAGCAGCGATGGTGTTCGATCGACCGCACTGGCTCGCTGCCGCCATCGACGCCTTCGAATTTATCGTTACCACCATGAGCAACAACAACGATCGGTTGCTTCACGGCTGGCGCGACGGCAAGGCCCGCCATCCGGCGACGCTGGATGACTATGCCGAGATGGCGCGCGCCGCGCTGGCACTGCACGAGGCCACGCAGGACAAACGCTTTCTCAACCATGCCGAGGCCTGGGTCGCCGTACTTGACCGGCATTATTGGGATGGAGACGCCCACGGCTACTTCTTTACCGCCGACGACACCGCCGATGTCATCCTGCGAACCAAGACGGCAAACGATAACGCCACGCCCGCCGGCAACAATGTCATGGTCGGCGTTCTGGCCCGCCTCTTCTATCTCACGGGTCGGCCGCAATACCGCGAGCGCGCCGACCAGGTCGTTGCCGCCTTCTCCGGCGAGTTGAACCGCAACTTCTTCGGCCTCTGCACGATGCTTAACCAAAACGAGCTGCTGCAGTCGGCGCTGCAGGTGGTTATCGCCGGCGCTCCAGAGACCCCGGAAACGAAGAAGCTGACCGCCGCGATCTATGGCCGGTCCTTGCCGAACCGGATTCTTGTCGCCGTTTCAAATGGGAGTCTGCTGCCACCGGAGCACCCCGCGGGCGGCAAGGGGATGGTTCGCGGTAAATCCGCCGTTTATCTTTGCCGGGGCAATACCTGTTCCCTGCCCTTCACCGATCCCGGCGCCCTTGACCGGGCCCTGACCGCCGGATAGCCCGGTCTGGATTCGTCCAAAACCCGAGTAAGACCCCCAGATGACAAGCCGGCTGTAAAGCCGCTATTCTCCGACTCCGATCCGATGCTGGCGCGCGCTCTGCCGCCAAGGGGGCATCCATGGCCGATACCTCGATTAAGGTTAGCGACGGAAGCTTCACCGCCTATGTATCCGCGCCAAAGACCGGCTCTCCCGCAGCCGGCATGCTGGTCATTCAGGAGATCTTTGGCGTTAACCAGGTGATGCGGGATCTCTGCGACAGCTACGCAGCCCAGGGTTATATGGCAATGTGTCCGGACCTGTTCTGGCGCCAGGAACCTGGCATACAGATTACCGACAAGAGCGACGCCGAATGGCAGCGGGCCTTCGAACTCTTCAAGGGCTTCGACCAGGCCAAGGGAACCCAGGACCTGGTCGCCAGCCTGGCTCACCTTCGCAAGCTGCCGAACTGTAATGGTAAAGCCGGCTCCGTGGGTTACTGCCTGGGCGGGAAGCTTGCCTACCTCATGGCCACACGGTCCGATTCGGACTGCAATGTCAGTTATTACGGCGTCGGCATCGAAGGCGCCCTGAACGAAGCGGGAAGGATTCGAAAGCCGCTGCTGATGCATATTGCCGCCGAGGACCAGTATGTGCCGAAGGACGCCCAGGCCAAGATCAAGCAGGCCCTCGGTGCTAACGAAAAGGTAACCATCCATGTGTACGAGGGCACGGACCACGCCTTTGCCCGGGTCGGGGGCGCCCATTGGAACGCCGCGGCGGCCAAACTTGCCAACGATCGAACCGCAGCGTTCTTCAGGAAACATTTGTCTTAGTCTTCATTGGATCAGAGCATATGCAGCAAGCTTCAGCCATTCGATTTCAGCGCACCGGCGGCCCCGAAGTCCTCAGTCTCGAGCAGGTCGTCGTAGGCTCGCCTCAGGCCGGGCATGTGCTCATCCGCCATACGGCGATCGGCCTTAACTATATCGACACCTACCACCGTACCGGCCTCTATCCGGTGCAGTCACTTCCCTCCGGAATAGGCATGGAGGCCGCCGGCGTCGTCGAACGGGTCGGCGATGGCGTGACCGAGTTCCAGCAGGGCGACCGCGTCGCCTATGCAACCGGGCCGATCGGCGCTTACAGCCAGCTACGGATCATGCCGGCGGACAAACTGGTGAAGCTCCCCGACGGTATCGAAGACAAAACCGCTGCCGCCATGATGTTGAAGGGGCTCACCGCCCAGTACCTGCTCCGCCGCACCTACAAGGTGCAGCCGGGCGATAACGTCCTGATCCATGCCGCGTCCGGCGGCGTCGGCATGATTCTCTGCCAATGGGCCAAGCATCTGGGCGCAAATGTCATCGGCACTGTCGGTTCGCCGCAGAAGGCGACGGTGGCGCGAGAGCATGGCTGCGACCACACGATTTTATATCGAATTGAGAACTTCGCCGCCCGGGTAAAGGATTTCACCGGCGGCAAGGGCGCCACCGTCGTCTATGACGGCGTTGGCAAGGACACGTTCATGGGATCGCTCGATAGTCTCGCCCGCCTGGGCATGATGGTCAGCTATGGCAGTGCCTCCGGTGCGGTGCCGCCTTTCGATATCAGCCTGCTGAATCAGAAGGGATCCCTATTCCTGACCCGTCCGTCCTTAATGGGCTATGCCGCAACACGTCAGGAGCTTGTCGCCATGGCGGAGGAGCTGTTCGATGTGGTTAAGAGCGGCGCCGTCAAGATCGAGATCAACCAGACCTACAAGCTGCGCGACGCGGTTCAGGCCCATCGCGATCTTGAAAGCCGCAAGACCACGGGTTGCACCGTCATCCTGCCGTGATTGATACCGTTACAAAGACGATCAGCTGGACTCCCTGGTCCGGCCCCGGCATGGAGAAGCTGCGATTCCGCCGCGGTCATCCCGGCGACGCGCCTTACGTGGCTAGCGCCGTTGTGCTCGGCACGGCCGATGGCCGTCCCTATCGTCTTAACTACAAACTCAAGCTCGAATCGAACTGGCAGGTCCGCAAGGCCGTCTTCGAGATCAGCACGGTCGATGGCATTGCGACACGCATGCTGCGCACCGACGGCATCGGTCATTGGCGGGACGATACCGGCGCCTTGCTGAATGAGCTTAACGGCTGCCTGGATGTGGATATCGAGGCGACCCCGTTTACCGCGATGCTGCCGATCCGCCGGTTGAAGCAGGCCGCGGGACAGCAGAACGATATCAGCGTTATCTATGTTGAAGTTCCCGCCCTGGCCTTCGCAGCGGTGCGGCAGCGCTATAGCTGCGTCGAACCGTTGAAGGTCGGCATCGCCGGCGGCCGCTATGTAAAGGAAGGTCCGATCGGGGAGTTCAAGGCAGAGCTCGCCGTCGATCTCGACGGCGTCGTCATCGACTATCCGCCGCTCTTCCGCCGGGTCTATCCGGTGTGATTCCTATATATAAGGACTCGCGGGAACCGCGCGGCGGCGCCTTGCTATCTTAAGAATTCATTCACCATGCCGCCATTACGGCATGTGCCGGGAACCGCGGCTACTACTGGTTCATGGAGCCGAAGAAGTCGGCGTTGTTCTTCGAATGCTTCAGCTTGTCGATGAGGAATTCCATCGCATCGGTGACGCCCATGGGCATGAGGATGCGCCGCAATACCCACATCTTCGACAGCGTGGCCTTGTCCACCAGCAACTCTTCCTTGCGGGTGCCGGATTTGGTGATGTCGATCGACGGGAAGGTGCGCTTGTCCGACAGCTTGCGGTCGAGGATGATTTCCGAATTGCCGGTTCCCTTGAATTCTTCGAAAATCACTTCGTCCATGCGGCTGCCGGTATCGACCAACGCCGTGGCGATGATGGTCAGGGAGCCGCCCTCCTCGATATTGCGGGCGGCGCCGAAGAAGCGCTTCGGCCGCTGCAGGGCGTTGGCATCGACACCGCCGGTGAGCACCTTGCCCGAAGACGGCACGACGGTGTTATAGGCGCGCGCCAGACGGGTGATCGAGTCCAGCAGGATCACCACGTCGCGCTTATGCTCCACCAGGCGCTTGGCTTTCTCGAGCACCATCTCCGTAACCTGGACGTGCCGCACCGCCGGCTCATCGAAGGTGGAGCTGACGACCTCGCCCTTAACCGTGCGCGACATATCCGTGACTTCTTCCGGCCGCTCGTCGATCAGCAGCACGATCAAGTAGCATTCGGGATGATTGGCGGCGATCGCGTGGGCGATGTTTTGCAGCATGATCGTCTTGCCGGTGCGCGGCGGTGCCACGATCAGGCCGCGCTGGCCTTTGCCCAACGGCGAGATCAGGTCGATGATGCGGGTGGTGAGATCTTTCTTGGTCGGCTCCGCATGTTCCAGCTTCAGCCGCTCATCGGGATAGAGCGGTGTCAAATTGTCGAAGTTGATGCGGTGGCGGACTTTCTCCGGATCGTCGAAGTTGATCGTGTTAACCTTAAGCAGGGCGAAGTAGCGCTCACCTTCCTTCGGCGAGCGGATCTGACCCTCGACAGTGTCGCCAGTGCGGAGGCCAAAGCGGCGAACCTGGCTGGGGCTGACATAGATATCATCAGGGCCCGGCAGGTAATTGGCCTCTGGCGAGCGGAGGAAGCCGAAGCCGTCCTGGAGGATCTCCAGCACGCCATCGCCGAAGATGGCGACGTCGTTATCGGCCAGCTGTTTCAGAATGGCGAACATCATGTCCTGCTTACGCAGGTTGCTCGCGCTTTCGATCTGCAATTCCTCGGCATAGGCCAATAGCTCGGCCGGGGACTTGCGCTTCAATTCCTGAAGATTCATGGCGGACTCGGATTCCGTGTAAGCGGGAATGGGATGGCGGCTGGACCGTCGGGGGAGGTATGGGATCTCTCGGCAGGCGCGCCGGTTTTCCCCTGGCAGGCGACAGGCCTCGCAGCCTCTCGCAACGAACTCTTTGCTGACGGGGTAGTGGCGCGGCGGGTGACACCCGCGCAAGGACACTGAATTATTTAGCGAAATCTACCGCTCAAGTCAAATCGAGATTAGAGTTATCCCATCAAGGTAAAGAAAGGCTTAAAACGGTTCTAAAATGGGCGGACAACCACCAAAATGACGATGCCGACCATCAGAACCGCGGGCACTTCATTGGCGATCCGGTAGTAGCGGGCCGAGCGGGTGTTCCTGTCCTCGGCAAAGGCCTTACACCAACGCCCCAGCACATCGTGGTAAATGGTCAGCGCCGCCACCAGCACAAGCTTCAGATAGATCCAGGCCGCCCCCCAATCCACGATTCCCGGCGTGAACAGCAGGCTGACACCGAAAATGTAAGCGGCAATCATCGCCGGATTCATGATGGCGCGCAGCAGGCGCCGCTCCATGATCTTGAATGTCTCCGACTGGGCTGAGCCAGGCGGCGCCTCGCAGTGGTAAACGAAGAGCCGCGCCAAGTAGAGCAGTCCCGCCATCCAGGCGATCACGCTGATGATGTGCAGCGCCTTGGTCCAGGGATAGAACTGCGCCAGCCAATCGATCGCCATATATGCCCGCCTATGCGGCCTTCATCGGACAATAGGTGGCCGGAGCGGCACAGCGCCGCCGACCGATGGACGAGATGACCGCCCGCTCCTGCGCCAGGACCGTGCGGACCATGTCGGCCAAGCCGCCGATAAAGTCTGGAGCGGTTCCCACGGTCGGCACCCGTACATAGATCGGAACGCCCGATTGTTGCGCCAAATGTCCGTACTCCATGTCGAGCTCCACCAAAGTCTCCGAATGCTCCGACACGAAGGCGATGGGAACAACCACCAGGGGCATCCTCTCCGACCCGGCTCGGCGAATCTCTGAATCCGTCGCCGGTCCGATCCATTCCAAAGGACCCACCCGGCTCTGGTAGCACACCAGCCACTGATCCGCCGCCAGTCCAGCTGCTGCCGCCACCAGACTTGCCGTCTCCCGCACCTGTTCCGGATAGGGATCGCCCCTTGCCACGATTCGCTTCGGCAGGCCATGAGCCGAGAACAGGATCCGCGGCAATCGTCCTGTCCCGCTCGCCGCCTTTTGCATACCCGCCAGCACCAGCGCCGCCAACGCCTTAACCAAGCCCGGCTGTCCGGGATAGCAGCAGATGAGCGTGCCTACATCGGCGAGGCCGGCTGCAGCGGCAGCTTCCTGCCAGGCCTCGTACGAAGACGCGGTCGTGGTAGAGGAGAATTGCGGATAAAGGGGCAAGAGGACGATGCGATCGGGCCGGTATGCCACCACTTCCCGGGCCACCGCCGGCGCCATCGGATGCCAATAGCGCATGCAGGGAAAAACCCGCACCTCCCCGAAACCGGACAAGGCATTCTCAAGGGCCCGGGCCTGAGCGTTGGTATTTGCCAGCAGGGGCGAGCCGCCGCCGATTTGGGCATAGATCTGCCGTGCCACCGGTGCCCGGCGGCGCGAAATCAAACGGGCGAGCAGCCATCGTAACGGTTGAGGGGCGCCGATGATCGCCGGGTCGTTAAAGAGGTTGAATAGAAACGGCTCAACGGCAGATGGGCTATCCGGGCCACCAAGATTGAACAAGACCACGGCCAGCCTGGCCATCGTTAAGACGGTCCCTGCCAGCCGTGAACGATGTCGCAAAGCTCGGCCACATGGTCGGGTGGTGTGATCTGCAGGATTCCATGGCCCAGATTGAACACGAACCTGCCTTTGCCGAATTTCGCCAAAATCCTTTCCGTCTCACTGCGCATCGCCGCTCCGCCTTGCACGAGAAGAAGCGGATCCAGATTGCCTTGAACGACCTTGCGAGGCTGCAATGTCTCCGCCGCCCAGTCCAGCGGCAGGCTTTGATCCAGGCTTAACGCATCGCATCCGGAATCACTGGCATATGCGCCATAGGATACTCCGGCGCCGCGGGGGAAAACGATCACCGGAATTTGCGGATGCCGCGCTTTGATCCGGCGAATGATCTCTGCCGTTGGCGTCAGGCCCCAGCGGGTCAATTGCGCTGCCGCAAGAGCGCCGGCCCAGCTATCGAATATCTGCACCCCATCCACCCCGGCATCGATCTGCGCCATCAGATAGTCGCCGGTCACATTAACCAGGAGATCGATGATCCGGCCGAAGCTCGCGGAATCGCCATAGGCCCAACTCTTAGCCTTCTCGAAATCCCGGCTCGTGCCGCCCTCAAGCATATAGCTCGCAACAGTCCAGGGCGCGCCGGCGAATCCCAGCAAAGCCGCGTGAGCCGGCAATTTCTCACGCACCTGTCGAATCGCTGTCATCACCGGCGCAATCCGTTCCTGAAATCCCGCAGGGCTAAGCCGATCGATATCGGCAACATTCTCGATCGCTTCGAGAATCGGGCCGCGGCCTTCTTCGAAGCGAACGGCCTGGCCCAACCCATAGGGCACCATCAGGATATCGGAGAACAGAATGGCAGCATCCAGTGGAAACCGGCGCAGCGGCTGCAGCGTGATCTCCGCGGCAATCTCCGGCGTCAGGCACATATCCATGAACCCGCCGGACTTTTCCCGCAGCGCCCGATATTCCGGCAGATAGCGGCCGGCCTGACGCATGAGCCAGAGCGGCGTGGTCGCAGCCGTCTTGCCTTTCAGCACATCGATCAATACGGGAGGGGATGTTCTCACGAGATCCGACAGTGACGTCGATATACCCAACGCGCTGCCCTCTTCCTTCTACTCTATAAGAATCTAGCTAAGTAGTAGTGGATAGTGGATATGGTTGAAATACCGGGATTATCGGATTTGAAGCGCTTGCTAACAGGACCATTGGGATATGTGAGTCCTTCGGGATGGCGCCGGTGAAAACCGGGAACATCGGGAATAACCCCATGGAATCCGAAATGCTACAGCTCGATTCGATCAATCCTGCCGATGGCCCTGGGGATGATCTGTGAGATATCGGCTGTCCGGCGATTTATCCCAGGGCGCATGATTCGCTGAGAATGAGATCCGGCACCGGTGGACGTAATCCATGGGATCGGTAATCTTTATGGCGCAGATGGCCGGAACCCCGGCTTATCCCCAGGACTCCCAGGATTACGGCGCCCGTGAACAGCATCCAACCCACCAAGAGCTTCCATCTTCACCTCGTTTCCGACGCCACCGGCGAGACGATAAACAGTGTCGCCCGCGCCTGCCTCGCGCAGTTCGACCAGGTCGAACCCCACGAGCATGCCTGGACCCTGATCCGCACGCCAAAACAATTGGAACGGGTGCTGGCGGCGATCGAGGCCCATCCCGGTCCGGTGTTGTTCACCATGGTCAATGCGAAGCTGCGGATGGAACTGGAAGCGGGTTGTCACCGGCTGCAGGTGCCCTGCATTCCCGTCCTCGATCCGGTGATCATGACTCTCGCCAGCCATCTGGGCATGCAGGCGCAAGGCCTGCCCGGACGTCAGCATGAATTGGATGCGGAGTATTTTGGCCGCATTGACGCAATGAACTTCGCGCTTAGCCATGATGACGGACAGTCCGCCCAGGACTATGACCTGGCCGATGTGATTCTCGTCGGTGTCTCCCGGACATCGAAGACGCCGACCTGCATCTACCTGGCCAATCGCGGCATCAAGGCCGCCAATGTCCCCATCGTTCCCGGATGTCCCGTTCCGGCGGAACTGCTAACCGCGCGGCGGCCGATGGTCGTGGGCCTGACAAAAGATCCGGCGCAATTGGTTCAAGTGCGGCGGAATCGATTGCATCTGCTGTCACAGGCGGAAGATACGGACTATGTGGATCCGGAGGTCGTGCGCAAGGAAGTTGCGCAGGCCCGGCGGCTCTGCGCGGAGAATAACTGGAGCGTTCTGGATGTAACACGGCGCTCGATCGAGGAAACCGCAGCGACGATCATTCAAATGCTCAGCAAGCACCGCGGCGGCGAGGCCGCCCTCGAATGATTGATCTGCGTGAATCGTCACGGGCCGTTCTCTGCAATGATTCGGCGCAGCTCATATTGGCGTCCGGTAGCGACACCCGCGCGGCGATGTTGCGTTCGGCGGGTTTAGTATTTTCGGTCGAACGTCCAGCGGTGGATGAAGACGAGACGAAGGTGTCGCTCCGCGCCGACAGGGCGCCCGCGTCCGTCGTCGCCGAGACGCTGGCGGAGCTGAAGGCGATCCGCGTTTCAGTTCGTCACGCCGGCGCCTACGTCATCGGTGCCGATCAGGTCCTGGACTGCGACGGCGAGATGTTCGACAAGCCGGGCAGCGCCGCGGAGGCGTTCGGTCAACTAAAGCGGCTGCAAGGAAAATCGCATCAGCTTGTCTCAGCGGTCGTGGTGGTCAGGGATCGGCAACGCCTGTGGCATCATATCGATCGCGCCTCGCTAACCATGCGGCCCTGCAGTGACGAGTTCCTTCAGCGCTATGTGCGGATCATGGGCGACACGGCGTTAGCATCCGTGGGCGCTTATCAGATCGAAGGTCTGGGCATTCAGCTGTTCAACAAGATCCGCGGCGACCATTTCACCATTCTCGGCTTGCCGCTGTTGGCTCTGCTCGGTTTCCTTCGCGAGGCCGGGATCGTTCCCAGATGACCGCGTCGAACAGCGTCAAGCACCGTGTCGCCACCCATACCGGCAAGACGCGTGTCGCCGGCGTTATCGGTTGGCCGGTGTCCCATTCGCGCTCGCCGCGGCTGCATGGATTCTGGCTCAATTCCTATGGAATAGACGGCGCCTATCTGCCCCTGCCGGTGCGGCCGGATCAGGCGCAGGCCGCCATCCGCGCCCTGCCGCTGCTTGGATTCGCCGGCGCCAACGTCACGCTGCCCCACAAGGAAGCGGCTCTCGCGGCTGTCGACCGGGCAAGCGTGCAGGCGCGGCGCATCGGCGCGGTGAACACCATCGTGGTTACCGCCGATGGCGCGCTCGAGGGCAGCAACAGCGATGCCTTCGGCTTCCTCGAAAATCTCCGGGCGTCAGTGCCTGACTGGCAACCGAAACAGGGTCCCGCCGTGCTGCTCGGGGCTGGCGGAGCTGCACGAGCGATCGCGGCGGCTCTGGTGGATGCGGGCGTGCCCGAACTGCGCCTGGTGAACAGGACGGTGGCGCGGGCTGAACAACTGGCCGCCGATATCGGCGGACCGATCAGGTATTTTTCCTGGGAGCAATCGGCAGTGGCGCTAAGGGATGGTGCGCTGCTGGTCAACGGCACGACATTGGGGATGAAGGGCCAGCCGCCGCTGGATGTCGATGTTCAGGTCTTGCCAGCCGCAGCGATCGTTTACGATATCGTCTATGTGCCGCTCGAAACGCCGCTGTTGACTACAGCGCGCCACCGCGGCCTGAAAACCGTGGATGGCCTCGGCATGCTGCTGCACCAGGCGCGGCCGGGATTCGCCGCCTGGTTCGGCGTTGAGCCGCAAGTGACGCCGGCGCTGCGGGAGTTCCTGCTGTCGGATCTGGCGGCGTAGAGTCATGCGCATTGTTGGCCTGACCGGATCCATTGGGATGGGTAAGTCGACGGCGGCTAATGCGCTGCGGCGCCTCGGCATTCCCGTTCATGACGCCGACGCGGCCGTGCATCGATTGCTGCGCACGGACAGGAAGCTGATTGCGGCGATAGATACCGCATTTCCCGGCGTGGCCGGCAGCAATGGCATCGACCGAAAGGCACTCGGCGCCAAGGTGTTCGGCGATCCCGCAGCCCTGCGCCGGCTGGAAAGCCTTATCCATCCCCAGGTGCGGCGGTCGGAATCGGCGTTCCTGCGGCAAATGCGGGCACGCCGCCGGCGGGTTGTGGTTCTGGATATTCCGCTGCTGTTCGAAACCGGCGCCGACCGCCGTTGCGATGCGACGATGGTGGTGGCCGCCCCGCAATTCCTGCAGGAGCAGCGGGTGCTCGGCCGCGCCGGCATGACCCGTGACAGGCTGTCGGCCATACGGGCGCGGCAGACGCCGGACAGCGAGAAATTAAGACGCGCTGATGTCGTCATTCCCACCGGCCTGGACCGGAATTTCGCTTTGCGGATTCTCAGGCAGGCGCTGGCCGTGTTAAGACACTCGCCATTGCCGCGTCGCGATCTTCGGCGGCGGCGGGAAATTTGATCGGAGCCGGTCAGGCATGCGTGAGATTGTTCTCGACACTGAAACCACGGGACTGGATCCCAGCAACGGTCATCGCCTGGTGGAAATCGCCTGTTTGGAGCTTAGCAACCACATTCCCACCGGCCGCCACTATCAGATCTATCTGAATCCCGACCGGGATGTTCCCGCCGATGTCGCTGCGATCCATGGCTTGAGTGGCGAGTTCCTGGCCGACAAGCCGCGCTTCGGCGATGTGGTCGAAAAGCTTCTCGAGTTCCTCGGCGACGCGCCGCTGGTGATTCACAATGCCGAGTTCGATATGCGGTTTCTGAACGCCGAGCTCACCCGCGCCGGGCGGCCCGGCCTCGACTTTACCCGCGCCGTCGACACGCTGCTGCTGGCGCGCCGGAAATTTCCCGGTGCGCCGATCAGCCTGGATGCTCTCTGCAAGCGCTTTGCGGTCGATAACTCAGGACGCCAGTTTCACGGTGCTCTGCTGGATGCCGAGCTCTTGGCAGCGGTTTACCTGGAGCTTATCGGTGGCAGGCAGGCGGGGCTGGAGTTGGTGGCCGCGAAGACACAAAGTGGCAGCGCCATTGTCGCCGGCCTTCTCGTGACGCGGCCGGCGAGGGCCCATCAACCGACCGAAGCGGAACTTGCCGCCCACGGTGTTCTGGTGGCGCAGCTCAAGGACCCGCTGTGGATTAGCTAGCCGAAGAGCGCTATGCGGAAGCCGGTTCGCCGCCGGCCTGCGCCGCCGTCTTCTTCTTGTTATGGTCCCGGTAGAGCGCAAAAAAGTCGATGGGACTGATCATCAGGGGTGCAAAGCCGCCTTCCCGGGTCAATTGCGCCACCTGGGCGCGCAGGAACGGGAACAGCAGCCGCGGCGCCTCGATCATCAACAGCGGCTCGATCTTTTCCTCCGGCACATCGCCGATCTGCGTCAGGCAGGCATACTCCAGATCCACGAGATAGGCCGTCTTGCCCTCATGGCTCGCCTCGACCCGCAGCTTCACCACGACTTCGAAGATCGGCGGGTTCATCGGCACAATCTTGAGGTCGATGCCGACCCGGCCCTGCCGCACCTCCATGGCGCTGTTGAGGATTGCCGGCGCATTCGGGCTCTCGAAGGACAAATCCTTGAGATACTGGACCAAAATCACAATCGGGGGCGTGCGGTAGGGAAAGGCCGGCGCCGCGGCCTCGGATTCTTTGTCGGTCATGGGGCTGCTTCGTAAAGGGGTTCGGAATCTACCGGGCGCGGCCTAACACGGCGGGCCATCGCACTCAATGCAGATCATACTTGGGCCGATGACCGAACTTCGGCAGATGATGGCCCTTGGGGCCTAAAGGCTGTGCGGATCGAAGGGCACGGCCTCGCCATTTCGCGCCTCCTGCCCGGTCAACCCGCGGATGAACCCCCAATGGCTGATGACAACAACCTGGCGCCAATCCTCGGTGATTTTCATACGGTGGCGAAAACGGTCGCAACGGCCGGCGAGTTCGATCTCGGTTTCCTCCGCCGGCCACCAGACCTCGTCGAGGTGATCGAACTGCAACTGGGGCCAGGCGTTGGCCAGATGGCTGCGCGCCGTTCCCACATCGCAGGAATAGGCTGCCCGTTCCCGTACCAGCGGCTCGATAACTATCGGCAGGGCCAATTCCTTGGCGATGATTTCCGCCGTCTGCAAGGTGCGGCGATAGGGACTGACCAGCAGGCGGGTCAGATTCCGGGCCGCCAGCATCTCGGCGGCACGGAGCGCCTGATCCCGGCCGATTTCGGTCAGCGGCGGGTCGGGAATGCCCGGATCGATCCGGGTGCGGTTGAAAGCCGCGTTCCATTCCGATTGACCATGTCGAATCAAGATCATAAGACAAATATCGAGATCGGGGCCCGGGTAAGGATCATGGGACTAAACATCGGGGAATGCTTGCTCTTTGACCGACAATTCCCCATGTTACCGGGAGGACCGCAGGTTGAAATCAATTCGGCGATCTCATCTAGCGCGGCCGGTATCGGCGGTCCAGCGGCAGCATGCCTCCTTGAGGGGCGGCAGGCCGATATTGTGAGATCAGATCGGCGGCATATGAACGAAGCCAGCTTGCCATTGCGCCCAGCAGAGAAGCAGGCCGGGAATCGGCCGGCGGCCGCGGTTTAGGAGAAATCGGGCAGCTATGCAGGGATTCGACCTGATTATTCTCGCGGCGATCGCGCTGTTCGTCATCCTGCGCCTGTACAAGGTGCTGGGGCAACGGACGGGGCATGAACGGCCGAATGATCCCTTCGCGCCACGGCCCGCGGAAGACGCGCGATCGGACAAGGTGATCCCGCTGCCGGATCGTGGCCGGCGGCCCGATGCGCCGGTCGACTTGTCGCCGCGGCCAGGAGATGGGCCGAAAGGCTCGCCGGTGCCGGCGCTGCTGCCCGGGCTGGGCAAGATCCATACGGCCGATCCATCGTTCGATCCCGATGGCTTCCTGGCTGGCGTTCGCGCCGCCTTCGAGATGATCGTCAGTGCCTTCGCGGCCGGCGACACCGGCACCCTGCGTCCGCTGCTGAATGACGAGGTTTTCGAGAATTTCAAGCGCGCGATCGATCGCCGGGCCACGGCCAAGGAAACCCTGCAGACGACTCTGGTGGGAATCAAGTCCACCGATATCATCGAAGCGGAACTGGAAAACCGCGTGGCGGAAATCACGGTGAGCATCGTCAGCGAACAGATCAATGTCACCCGCAATGCGGAGGGCCAGGCCGTCGATGGCGATGCGACAAAGGTGGAAGCAGTGACGGACATCTGGACGTTTGCCCGCCATGTGCGTGCCCGCGATCCCAACTGGCTGCTGATCGCGACGCGCAGCCCGAATTGATTCTCAGGGCCGATTGATCCCCGGAACAGCTTGCCGCCTCGCTGCAGCGGCTCTGATTGCGGGCGGACTGGCTGGTTGCGCCGGAACGCCCGCGCCCCAGCCGCAGCCCGAATCTCCAAAGGAGCTTGTTATCTTCGCGCCGGCGAGTTTCGCCGACTTGCCGGGTTGGGCGGATGATGAATTGCGCGCGGCACTGGCTGCATTCCGGCGCAGCTGCGCCGTTTTCGCCAAATCGCCGCCCGGGGCGCCCGTCGGCCCACAGGGCATCGGCGGATCGGCGGCGGAGTGGCAACAGGTTTGCGCAGAGGTGCCTGCCACCGACGATGCCGCAGCGACAAGGAAATTTCTCGAGCAGGAATTCACTCCCTACCTTGTCGCCGGGACCAAGGGAAGCGAAGGGCTCTTCACCGGCTACTACGAACCTGAGTTGGCGGGCGCGCGTAGCCGCAGCGATCAATACAGCGTACCGCTTTTTCGCCGCCCCGCCGAGCTGGTGATGGTGGATCTCGGTGAGTTCCGCGCCGATCTCAGCGGCAACAGCATTGCCGGGCGTGTCGTCGATGGCCGGCTGAAACCCTACGCGACCCGCGCCGACATCGATTCCGGCGCCCTTGCCGGACAGGATCTGGAACTGTTGTGGCTGGCCGATTCGGTGGATGCGTTCTTTCTCCAGGTGCAGGGTTCCGGGCGCATCCGGCTGGCAGAAGGCGGCACGACGCGCGTCGGCTTTGCCGCCCATAACGGCCATGGCTTCGTCAGCATCGGCCGCATCCTGATCGACGAGGGCAAGCTGACCAAGGATCAGGCCACCGCCCAGTCGGTGGCGCAGTGGCTGAAGGATCACCCGGCAGAAGCGCCGGCCCTGATGGCGCGCAATCCCCGTTTCATCTTTTTCCGCGAGATCGAGGGTGAAGGCCCCATCGGCGCCCAGGGCACAGTGCTTACAGCCCAGCGCAGCATGGCGGTGGACGGCGCCCTGCTGCCCCTAGGCGCGCCCTTCTGGATCGATACATCATGGCCTGCCGGTACCGACAGGGCAGGCCAGCCCTTGCGCCGGCTGATGATCGCCCAGGATGTGGGTGGCGCCATCAAGGGACCGGTGCGCGGCGATCTGTTCTGGGGCACGGGTGCGGCGGCTCTTGAAGTTGCCGGCCGATTGAAACAGCCGGGCCGCTACTTCATCCTGCTGCCGAAAACAGTGCCGATTCCCGCACCCGTGGGGTGACAACCGGCCGCCTTGCCTTCTTTTGACTGCGCCGCCATTGTCGCGCCAATGACGACCGCGGAAAGCAAAGCATCTGTCGCCCGCCGTGTGGGCCTGTTCGTCACCTGTTTGGTTGATCTCTACCGGCCGTCGGTTGGCTTCGCGGCGGTGAAACTGCTCCAGGAGGCCGGCTGCACGGTCGAGGTTCCGGCGGCCCAGACTTGCTGCGGACAGCCCGCCTACAATTCCGGCGACCGTGCCGATGCCCAGGCCATCGCCCGCCAGGTGATCGCGGCGTTCGAACCTTTCGAGCATGTGGTTGTGCCCAGCGGTTCCTGCGCCGGCATGATCCATAGCCACTATCCAGCGCTGTTTGACGACGATGCCCTGTGGCGCGCCCGCGCGGAACGACTGGCCGCCCGCACCCACGAGCTTGTTGCCTTTCTCGTCGATGTTTGCGGCATGACCCGCGTCGCCGCTTCCTGGCGCGGCCTCGTCACCTACCACGATTCCTGCTCGGGCCTGCGCGAGCTCGGGGTAAAGAATCAACCGAGGCAATTGTTGGACAGCATTGCCGGATTGAAACGCACCGAATTGCCCGGCGCGGAAATCTGCTGCGGCTTCGGCGGCACCTTCTGCGTCAAATATCCGGAAATCTCCGACAAGATGGTGAGCGAGAAGACCGCCGATATCGCCGCCACCGGCGCCGACCTGGTGCTGGCCGGCGATATGGGCTGCCTGCTCAACATCGCCGGCAAGCTGTCGCGCGAAGGCCGGCCGGTCGTTGCGCGCCATGTGGCGGAAGTGCTGGCGGGCATCGACGACACGCCGCCGATCGGCGCCCCGCGCCGCTAAGGCCGCAAGTTCATGCATACCCCCACCAGCCACGCCTTCAAAGACAACGCCCGGCGCGCCCTCGGCGACCCACAGCTGCAGCAGGCGATGTCCCATGTGAAAAAGAACTTCATCGAGAAGCGTGCCAAGGCGGCGGCACGCCTGCCGGAATTCGAGGCACTGCGGGATGCGGCGCGCAGCATCAAGGACCACACCCTCGCCAATCTCGACATCTATCTCGAGGCCTACGAAGCGAAAGTGAAGGAAGCTGGCGGCCATGTGCATTGGTGCGCCGATGCGGAGAGCGCGCGGCAGACCGTGCTGCGCCTCTGCCGCGCGGCCAAGGCGCGCACGGTGACCAAGGGCAAGTCGATGATCGGCGAGGAAATCGCGATCAACGACTTCCTGGAGGAGAACGGCATCACGCCGGTGGAAACCGATCTCGGCGAATACATCATCCAGCTGCGCCACGAATTGCCGAGCCATATCATCGCGCCGGCGATTCACTTGACCAAAGAACAGGTGGCAGATGCGTTCCGCGAGGCTCATACCGATCTGGATCCAAATCGCCCGCTGACCGAGCCGCGCGACATGCTGGCGGAAGCGCGGGCGAAATTGCGCGACCGATTCCTGAAAGCGGATGTGGGAATCACCGGCGCGAATTTCTTGATCGCGGAGACAGGCTCCTCGGTCATCGTCACCAACGAAGGCAATGGCGATCTCACGCAGATCCTGCCGCGGGTGCATATCGTGCTGGCCTCGCTGGAAAAGGTGGTGCCGACGCTGGAGGACGCTTCCACGATCCTGCGCGTGCTCGCCCGCTCCGCCACCGGCCAGGAGATGTCGGTCTACACGACCTTTTCCACGGGGCCTCGACGGGCCGACGATGCAGACGGGCCCGACGAATATCACGTGGTGCTGCTGGACAACGGCCGCAGCAAGATGCTCGGCAGCGAATTCGCGGAGGCGCTGCGCTGCATCCGCTGCGGCGCGTGCCTCAATCACTGCCCGGTCTATCAGGCGGTGGGCGGACATGCCTATGGCTGGGTTTATTCAGGACCGATCGGCGCTGTTCTCAATCCAGCGCTGATCGGCGTGGAGGAAGCAGGCGACCTGCCCAACGCCTCGACATTCTGCGGCCGCTGCGAAAGCGTCTGCCCCATGCGGATACCGCTGCCAAAGATGATGCGCCATTGGCGCGAGCGGGAGTTCGAGCGCCACCTGACGCCGCCGCGCCATCGCCTGGGGTTGAAACTCTGGGCGTTTCTCGCCACCCACCCGGCGCTCTACCGCTTGACGGCGAGCTTGGCCGCGCGCTTGCTCGGTGCTCTCGGCGGCAAGCGGGGCCGGTTCGCCGCTCTCCCGCTGGCGCAGGGCTGGACCGCTCATCGTGATATGCCGGCGCCGGAAGGCCGCAGCTTCCAATCGCTCTGGGCCGCGGGCAATCGCAACGCCGGGAAACAGCCATGACCGATTCCCGCGCTTCCGTTCTCGGCAATATCCGGCAAGCGCTGAAGCGTGGCGCGCCGACCGCCGAGCAGCGGCAGCAGGCTGCAAACAGGATTGCCGCCGGCAAAACAAATCTGCTGCCGGCGCGGGGGCAACTCGAGCCCAAGGCGCAGGTGACGCTGTTCCAGAAAATGGCGGAGGAAGCGGCCGCGACGGTCGCGCGGGTGAACGACCCGGCCGCCATTCCCGCCGCCATCGCGGACTACCTGGCGCGGGAGAATCTGCCGGCGCGGCTGCGGCTTTCGACCGAGGCCGACATCACCGGCCTGCCCTGGTCGACGCGGCCTTTGCTGGAGATCTCCAAAGGCGCCACCGACGGCAGCGACGAAGTCTCTGTCACCGGCAGTTATGCCGGCATCGCCGAGACAGGAACGCTGATGCTGGCTTCCGGCGCCGAACGACCGACGACGCTCAACTTCCTGCCGGAAACCCATATTGTCGTGCTATCGGCAGACCGGGTGGTCGGCGCGCTGGAGCAGGCTTGGGCCAGGCTGCGGGGCGAGTTCGGCGCCGGCAACATGCCGCGGACGGTCAATTTCATCACCGGCCCGTCGCGCAGCGCCGATATCGAACAGACCCTGCAGATGGGCGCCCACGGCCCGCGGCGCCTGCATATCATCCTGGTCGATGGCGAAGCGGCCGGCGGATCCTAAGGAGCGGGAGCTCTGGCGCACCGCCATGCGGGACGTCAGGCCGTTGCGCGCGCGAAAGCCGGCGAAGCCCAAGATGGAAGACGCGCCCTCGTTGCCGCCGAAAGAACCGGCGCCGCCAAAGCCGGCAGCGAAAACAGCCGTTCCCGCGCCTGCGCCGCCACCGAAGCCAAATCCGCCGCCGGAGCTCGCCATCGGCCGCATCGCCGATGTGGATAAGCGGCTGGCGGAACGTTTGCGCCGTGGCCAGCTTCCTATTGAAGGCAAGCTCGATCTCCATGGCCTGACCCAGGAAGAAGCCCATGACCAGCTCGCCGGCTTCATCGCCATCTCGCAAAAGCAGGGCCGCCGGTGCATTCTGGTGGTCACGGGAAAGGGGCTGTGGCGCGAGGGCGCCGGCATCCTCCGGGAGATGGTGCCCCGCTGGCTGAACGAGCGGCCGAACCGCGCGCGGGTGCTGGCCGTCACCCAGGCGCAGCCCCAGCATGGCGGCGCCGGCGCGCTCTACATACTGCTCAAGCGTCTGCGCGAGGGCGAAGCAAAGGGAGATTCGCGATGATGAATTTGAAGGGTTCCTGCCACTGCGGCGCGGTGTCGTTCGAGATCAAGTCCCACACGCCCCAGCCCTATATGCGCTGCTACTGCTCGATCTGCCGCAAGACCGCGGGCGGCGGTGGCTATGCCATCAACATCATGGGCGAGGCGCGGACACTGAAGGTCAAAGGGCGCAAGCATCTTTCATTCTACCGCGCCACCCTCGAGGATGACGGCAAGCGCATCCACAGCCCGGCGCGCCGCCATTTCTGCAAGCATTGCGGCAGCGCGCTGTTCATCGCCGATCCGCGCTGGAAGAAATGGGTCTATCCCCACGCCTCCGCCATCGACACCCCGCTGCCCGTGCCGGTGGAGGCGGAACATATCATGCTGGATTCGAAGTGCGCCTGGGCAGAAGTGCCCGGCGGCAAACGCCATCGGAAATTCCGCGAATATCCCGACCAATCGATCGAAGATTGGCACCGGTCGCGCAGGGCTTATGTGAAGTGATGCGTTTGGCGCACATAAAAGGATCAGCGCAGCCCACATTATCCCCTCTCCCCTTGGGGGAGAGGGGGCAGGGGGTGAGGGGTCTGGCGCCGGCAGGCGGCAGCAAGTCCACAGCCGGTGATCAACAGCAACAGCCGCAAAGCGATGAACGCGCACAGCTGCTCAGGTATGTGCGCGGGCGAGAATTCTACGCGCGCCTGCGCGCGAAGTCCCTCATCCCCTGCCCCTTCTCCCCCAAGGGGAGAAGGGGTCTTGCTGTGCCATGCGTCGAGAGGGCGCTACCGCAATGACCCCTTTCGGCCGGCGCCTACGCGAATTGCGTGCCGAACGTAGCATCCTGATGAAGGACATGGCGTTGGCGCTCGGCGTCTCCTCCGCCTATCTCTCGGCGCTGGAGCATGGCAATCGCGGCCGCCCGTCATCCGGCCTGGTGCAGCAGATTTCCGCCTATTTCAACCTGGCTTGGGACGACGTGGACGAACTGAAACGCCTCGCCGAGCTTTCCCATCCGCGCGTGGTGGTGGATACCGCTGGGCTTTCGCCGAAAGCGACAGAGCTGGCGAACCGGCTGGCGGAAGCGATCGGTGAACTGAGTGAGGGAACTGTCGAGGAGATCCTGGATCGCTTACCAAGGAAAAGTTCGGATCGCTAAGTCTGTCTCACAATCTTTCGCAGCCGACAGAAGTGATCACAAAATAAACCGGCTCAAATCCGCGTTCTTCGCCAGCGGGGCGACGCGTTCTTTCACCAGGGCGGCGTCGATGGTGATGGTGGTGCCGGGGCGATCGGTGGCGCTGAAGCTGATCTCTTCCAGCAGGCGCTCCATCACCGTGTGAAGACGGCGGGCGCCGATATTCTCCACCGATGCATTGATCTCCGCCGACAGGTCCGCCAGGGCGTCGATGGCGTCGTCGGTGAAATTCAGCGTCACCTCTTCCGTCTTCAGCAGTGCCCGGTATTGCTTGATCAAGCTGGCCTCGGGCTCGGTCAGGATGCGCCTGAAGTCGTCCCGGGTCAGCGCCTTGAGCTCGACGCGGATCGGCAGGCGTCCTTGTAGCTCCGGCAGCAGATCCGCTGGCTTCGCCATATGGAATGCGCCCGAGGCGATGAACAGCACATGGTCGGTCTTCACCGGCCCATGCTTGGTGCTGACGGTGGTGCCCTCGATCAGCGGCAGCAGGTCGCGCTGCACCCCCTCGCGGCTGATATCCGCGCCGCCGCGATTCTCCGCACGGCCGCAGATCTTGTCGATCTCGTCGATGAAGACGATGCCGTTCTGCTCTACGCTGTTTACCGCGTCCATGCGCAGCATCTCGGGATCCAGCAGCTTGTCGCTCTCTTCGGCCATCAGCACCTTGTAGGAGTCGACGACATTCATGCGCCGCGGCTTGGTGCGGCCGCCGAACGCCTGGCCCAGCATGTCGTTGAGATTGATCATGCCCATGCTGGCGCCGGGCATGCCGGGAATCTCGAAGGTGGGCAGCGCGCTGCCGCCGCTGTCCTTGATCTGCAGTTCGATTTCCTTGTCGTTGAGCTCGCCGGCCCGCAGCATCTTGCGGAACTTGCTGCGGGTGTCCGGACTGGCGCTGTCGCCCACCAGCGCATCCAGCACCCGCTCCTCCGCCAGCAGTTCCGCTTTCGCCGTCACCTGGCGGCGCATGCGCTCGCGCGATTGATTATGCGCGATTTCCACGAGGTCGCGGATGATCTGCTCGACATCGCGGCCGACATAGCCCACTTCCGTGAATTTCGTCGCCTCCACCTTGATGAAGGGCGCATCGGCCAGCCGCGCCAGGCGGCGGGCAATCTCGGTCTTGCCGACGCCGGTGGGGCCGATCATCAGAATGTTCTTCGGCAGCACCTCCTCGCGCAGATCCTCCGGCAGTTGCTGCCGGCGCCAGCGGTTGCGCAGCGCGATGGCGACCGCGCGCTTGGCCTCGTCCTGGCCGACGATATAGCGGTCGAGTTCCGACACGATCTCTCGCGGCGTGAAGGAGGCAGCACCTTTGCTCGCGGACTCGTGGGCCGCCCCGGCCGAAGGGCCGGTCTTCGGGGAATTTTCGTTCATAGGCTTTCGACGACGATGTTTCTGTTGGTGTAGATGCAAATGTCGGCGGCGATCTCCATCGACCGGCGGGCCACCGCCTCGGCCGACTGTCCTTCGAGCCCGATCAGCGCCCGCGCCGCCGCCAGCGCGAAGCTGCCGCCGGAGCCGATGCCGATCAGCCCATCCTCGGGCTCCAGCACGTCGCCGGTGCCGGTCAGCACCAGGCTGACCTGCTTATCGGCTACGGCCATCATGGCCTCCAGGCGGCGTAAATAACGGTCCGTACGCCAGTCCTTGGCCAGTTCGACGCAGGCGCGGGCAAGTTGCCCGGGATGCTGCTCGAGCTTCGCCTCCAGCCGCTCGAACAATGTCAACGCATCGGCGGTCGCGCCGGCAAAGCCGGCGATAACGTCGCCCCGACCGAGGCGGCGGACTTTCTTGGCGTTGGATTTGATCACGGTGTTGCCCAGGCTGACCTGGCCGTCGCCGGCGACGACCACAGCGCCATCCTTACGGACCGAAAGTATGGTGGTGCCGTGCCATTGGGGAATCGGTTCGCGGGACATGCCCCTTCCAGATAGGCCGCCGCTGCCAGGGCCGCAACCCCGTCAGAACAGGGTCGGGTGAAGCGGGATATACCTATGCCTAGCGCCGATGGGTAGCGGCTCAGGCCCTGACCTGCTACAAGGCCGAACACCCCGATTGTCTGTCGAGACCCACGCCATGCCCACCACCCTGGTCGAGCGGCTGACCGCCTTTCGCAACAACGACCTGCAGGAACTCTGCGAGGCCGCCGAGGAAGGCATCAAAGGCGGCGGTGGCTTCGGCTGGCTGAAACCGCCGCCGCGGAACGTCATGGAGTCTTACTGGCGGGGCATTATGCTGATTCCCGACCGGCAGCTCTTCGTCGGGCGGCTGGACGGCGTGATTGCCGGCACGGCGCAGCTGGTGCGGCCGGCGCGCAACAACGAGGCCCAGGCCAGCTCGGCCCAGATCAGCATCCATTTTGTCGCCCCATGGGCGAGGGGGCATGGGCTGGCGCGGCAGATCGTGGTCGCCGCCGAGAATGCAGCGCGGACTGCGGGGGTGCGGCTGGTCAATCTGGATGTGCGGGAGACCCAGAGCGCGGCGATACAGCTGTATCAGTCCCTGGGGTACCAGCATTGGGGAACCCATCCGCGCTATGCCCGGGTGGGCGAGGATTGGGTCGCCGGACAGTTTTTCTGGAAGGAATTGGCTGCCTTAGCGGCAGCGCCGGGCCAATCATGACGCTTTTCTTACGGCTGTAACAATTCGCTGGCGGGGCCGCCTTTGCGGCGGTATTAGCGATGTCGATGGGGAACACTCAGAAACAGGCCTTGGACGCGACGGTCCTCGACCGGCTGTACAAGGTGATCGAAAGCCGACGCGGCGCCGATCCGGCAAAATCCAATACCGCTCGGCTTTTCGCCAGGGGCACCGACAAGATCGCTCAGAAGCTGGGTGAAGAAGCGGTGGAGACTTTGATCGAGGGCATTCGCGGCCGGAAGAAGGACCTGGCGGCGGAAAGCGCCGATCTGCTCTACCATCTGCTCGTGCTGTGGGCGGACCGGCGATTGCGGCCGGCCGATGTCTGGGCCGCGCTGGCGGCCCGCGAAGGCATCTCCGGAGTCGCTGAAAAGCGCAACCGGAAGGAATAGCGCCCGCCGCCTCTCGTCCGCCGGCCGATGCCGTTGTATCTCTAGCGCAACCGAAGCGACGTTCCCCGCGAGGAACCATGATCTACGATCCCAGCAACGTCTTCGCCCGTATCCTGCGCGGCGAAATCCCCTGCAAGAAAATCTACGAAGACGATCACGTTCTCGCCTTCCACGACATCAATCCGCAGGCGAAGGTCCATGCCCTGGTGATTCCCAAGGGCGCCTATGTGTCGATGGATGATTTTGCGGCCAAGGCGTCGGCGGCGGAAATCGCGGCGCTGTTCCAGGCGGTGGGCCAAATTGCTCGCAACCTCGGCGTCGCTGAGTCGGGCTACCGGATTCTTTCGAATTCCGGACGGCACTCCCATCAGGAAGTGCCTCACCTGCATATCCATATCTTCGGCGGTCAGCCGCTCGGCCGGATGATCCAGCCGCCGCAGTCCTGAGGACCTTACGCCGCGATGGCGCTGCTAGCGCGCTGCGGCAGTCGGACGGTGACGGTGGTGCCGCTTCCCAGCTTGCTGTCGATCTGGATTTCGCCGCCGTGAAGTTCGGCGAGGCGACGCACCAGGGGCAGGCCCAACCCGGTGCCGGAATATTTGCGCGTCAGTGCATTGTCCACCTGGCTGAAGGGCGCCAGGGCTTTTTCGATATTCTCCGGCGCGATGCCGATACCGGTATCGCTGATCCGCAGCAGAAGTTCGCCGGCCGGACCCACGCGCGCGCCGATCGTGACCTTTCCGCCCGGCGGCGTGAACTTCACCGCATTGGACAGCAGATTGATCAGCATTTGCTTCAACGCACGCAGGTCGGCGTGAATCGACGGCAGATCGACGGCCAGGTCGGCTTTCAGAAGCACATCATTCGCACTGGCCCGATCGCGGACCAGCCGCAGGCAGGACTCGATGGCATCGGGCAGCTTGAATGTTTCAAGCCGCAGTTCAAACTTGCCGGCCTCGATCTTCGAGAGATCGAGAATGTCGTTGATGATCTCCAGCAGGTGCACCCCACTGTCGCGGATATCTTTGATGTATTCCCGGTATTGCGGCGGCCCCATGGCGCCGAACATCTCGTGCTGCATGATCTCGGAGAATCCGATGATGGCGTTCAGCGGCGTGCGCAGCTCGTGGCTGACATTGGCCAGGAATTCCGACTTGGAGCGGTTCGCGAACTCCGCCTGCTCCTTGGCCTGGCGCAACTCGGACTCCGCGATGATTCGATCGGTGATGTCGAAATGCACGACCACGGCACCCATCGGCGCCGTCGTCGATACCGGGCGGACCAGGAAATTGTACCAGCGGAACTGATCGCCTGACGGACGCATATACTCATGGGAGAAGCTGGACGCATTCTCCTCCAGCACATCGGCCAGACCCTGGGCCATCGCCCGCGCATCTTCGCCATGGGCGCCGACGGTTTCATTCAGGGACACGAGATAGTTTTCGCCGATGCCGGCATCGGCGTCGCCGGCGGCCTCGCGCCACATGCGGTTTACCGACACGATGATGCCCGTCGAATCCAACAGCGCCACATGGGACGGCAGCGAATCCAATGTCGCCGCATGGGTCTCCGCCAGGGTCCGCAGGTCGCCCTCGCTCCGGCGCAACGCCTCTTCGGCGCGTACCCGATCGGTGACGTCGGTCTGAATGCCGACGAAATGCACGAGATTGCCGCGGTCGTCGCATACTGGGCTGACCGACAATTCGTTCCAGAAGGTACGGCCATCCTTGCGGTAGTTGCGCAGCGTGACGGTGGCGGCGCGGCGCAATTGGATGGCCCGGCGCAGCCGCTCCACCGTGGTGCGGTCGGTGTCGCGCCCCTGCAGCATGCGGCAACTGCGGCCGATCGCCTCCTCGGCGCTATATCCGGTGATGCGGGTGAAAGCCGGGTTGATGAAGATAATCGGATTGCCCGGTAGATTGGGATCGGTGATCAGCACGCCCGTGCTGGTCGAAGACACCGCTGCCGCCAGGGTGCTGTTGCGTTGCGCCAGCTGCGCCAGCTCGCGCTCGCGCGCCTTGGCGTCGCTGATGTCGGAATAGGTGATGCTGAAGGCGTCGCCGGGCATTGGATTGAGCCGGGCGCGGATCTCCACCGCACCGCGTGTCACCTCGCAACGCCCGCCGGCGGGCGGCGGCGCGCTCATCCGGCCGCCGGGTAGCCAGTCCGGATCGTTGGCGGCCGGCGCGAATTCGGCCGGCAGCAGGCGCGACAGATCCGACCAGGCCATGCCCTTGCGCAATTTCGCCGCCGGCAGGTTGAACAGTTCGACGAAACGCCGGTTCCAGGCGATCAGCCGGCGCTCGCCATCGACCACGCTCAGGCCGTGCTTCAAGCTGTCGAAGGTCGCCTGCAGCAATTGGGAGTTGGCTTCGAGAGCGCCCTCACGCCGCTTGGCATCGGTAACGTCAGTGGTCACCAGCAGGACGCCGCCGTCGACCGTCGGCCGCTCGACGATCTGGAACCATCGGTCGTCGCCGCGATGCTGCAAATGTTCCGACGGCAGCGCGTGATGCAGCGCCAGCCGTTTCTGCACCCAGCTTTCCGCTTCTTCCGTCTCCCCGTCGGCCAGCGGCAATCCCGCCAGGCTGCGCCGCAACAGGTCCTCAAAACGGATGCCGGGCTTGACTTCTTCGGCCATGAAGCCGTGCAGTTCGCGGTACCGGTTGTTGCACAGCACCAGCCGATCGTTGGCATCGAACAGGGCAAAGGCCGCGGACATGCTCTCGATCGCCTCGCCCAGCCGCGCTTCCGACACGAGCATGCGGCGGTCGGCTTCAATTTCCGACGTGATATCCGTTGCCGTGCCGCGAAAGCCCAGGAAACCACCATCGCTGCTCAGAACCGGCTTGCCGCTCAGGCGCGTCCGATGCTGGCGGCCGTCGGCCGCGGCGAATGCGATGATAAGATCGTGAAAGGCGAGGCGGTGCTTGAAGTTGGCGTCGACGTCGCGCCAGGCGTTCGATCCGGATTCGAGGCCACCGAGCTGCGTCAGGGCCCGCCCGAGAATACTCGAGGGATGCAATCCCGTGAGCTTTTGAAAGCGGGGCGACACATAGGTGAGCCGCGCATCGTCATCGGTCTCCCAGACCCAATCGGAAGCGGACTCGGCGACGTCGCGAAAGCGGGCCTCGCTGCGGCGCAACGCCTCGATGGCGAAATGCTGTCGCTGCTCGTTGGACAACAGCAGGCACAGGACGATGAGGCTCAGCGGGTAGTAGACGAACATCGTAACGCCAAGGCGTCCGAGTGCTGCGGCACTCATTCCCGGCTCGAACATGTGCCAGGGCAGCGCCAGCACGGCGAGCGTCATGCCCGCCATCAGCATCTCGCGCGACGTACCAAGCTGGGAACGCCGCCACCATTTTACATAGAGCCAGATGCTGAAGGCCGTGCAGGCGGCGATCGGCGCCAGCGTCACCAGCGCCTGCTTGCCCGAAACCAGGATGCTGTGGACGCCCACCAGGATCGCCGCGACAGTGACGGTCAAAGGCCCGCCGAACGCGCCAGCCGCGAGCAGGATTGGAAGCTGGCTATCGACCGGCTGGCCGGGAAAGATCGCCACTGGCACGCTTTGGCTGAGCACCGCGATGACGGCGAAGATCGCGCCGGCGGCGCCGGCGCCGATACGGCCGGCATGGCGCAGCAAAGCGACGCCGAACAGGCTATAGAGAAGAACGAGCGCCAGAAGAACGGCGAGATTCTCGCCCAAATCCACCAGAACCCGGAATAAGTGTTGAAGTGTCATCCACCGCGGCTCGATCAGGGCTGGCAGAGCCGGTCCGGCGAGAAGCGGGAAGGTGGCACCCCCGCCGGACTTGCTCTGTTAACCAGTTAACGCGGTTTAACGATGGCCCCCGATTCGTAAATATCAGGTTAAAAGCCCTTAGCAGTTCACCTGAATTTGCCGTTGTAAATCTGTGATATTGTTTCAAATCTGAACAAGTATTGCCGAAACCGGGGTCCCGAACGCAATAAATACGGCGCTATGAGAAGATGAATAGGGGGCTATGCCGGGATGAGCGAGCCGTCGGACGAATATGACGCCCGCATGTTGACCATGCTGCAGCTGATATGGGGCGACGGATTCCTGTCGCCGGGCGGGCCGCAGGCCGTTCGCGACATCGTCGCCGGCATCGATCTCGATGGGATGAAGATCCTGGATATCGGCTGTGGGCTCGGCGGGCTGGATCAGGTGCTGGTCGGCCTCGGCGATTGCCGGGTGACCGGCATCGATGTGGCAAGGCCCCTGGTGATGCGCGCCCAGGAGCGGATCCGGACTGCCGGCGATCAGCGGCGGATCGAGTTCCGCCACTATGAACCCGGACCTCTGCCCTTTGCCGATGGCAGTTTCGACCTGGTGTTCGGCAAGGACAGCTGGCTCCACGTGGAAGACAAGGATTCGTTCTTCCGGGATATCTTCCGCATCTTGAAACCGGGCGGCCGTCTTGCCGCCGGCGACTGGATGAAAACCCCCGGTCCCTATAGCCCGGACATGCTGTTTTTCTTCAAAATGGAAGGACTGACCTATTTTCTCATTCCCTTCGCGGACTACACGCAAAAGTTGCAGCAGGCAGGATTTGCCGACATCCGCACTCTGGACATCACGGAAAAATACCGCACCGAGGCCCATGGCGAGCATGAACGCCTGAAAGGGCCGTTGTTCGACGCCATGACGGCGCAGCTCGGGGCGGACTCCCGCGATCATTTCATCGAGGACTGGCGCAGCCTGACCGTTGTCCTGGACAAAGGAGAATTGCGTCCCGCCCGATTCTGGGCGAGAAAACCGGCCTAGAAGAAAAACTCGGCAACGCCGGCCAAAAAGCAAACAGGCCCTCGATCGATCATGGCTCGAAAACCCCAGAAGATCCGTCTCAGCCGGCAATCGGCGAAAGCGCAACGCCGTCAGCGCCTGATCGATGCGGTGTTCCAATGCATCAGCCGCAAGGGCATCGTCGATACGACAGTCGCCGATATCGCCGCCGTGGCCGGGGTGGCCAACGGCACCGTCATCCAGCATTTCACCAGCAAGCAGGCGCTGATGACCGAAGCGCTGCGCCATCTGACCCGGGAATTCGACACCATTTCTGAGGCCGCCGAAAAACTGCCATCAGACGATCCCGCAGCGCGATTGAAGGCGGTGGTCATGGCCCACCTCCATCCCGATCTCTGCCGGCGCGAGAAGCTTGCCACCTGGTTCGCCTTCTGGGGCGAGGCCAGCGCCCGCCCGATCTACCGGCGGTTGTGTCGCCTGCGCGACAAGGCCTATTACAGCCGGATGGAAGCCCTGGTGCGAGAACTGTCCTGGACAGGCGGCTACGACGATCTGGATGTCCATGCGACGACCCATCTGCTCGTCGGTACCTGCGAAGGCCTCTGGCTCGCCATTCTGACCGGCTACATCCGCCGCAGCGACGGCGAGGCCGCCCTGAAACAGCAACTCGCCGCACTGTTCCCCCGAGACTTTCCCCTGAGCGGTCTCGACAACAAGAGATTAGATTGAATTGATGGTTATAATTCAATTAGATACACATACGAAATGAACGCTTGTTCAAGATAATTGACGATCCGGCTTGGCGGCGGCATGGTGGGGCGGTCAACGCGATCCCCTTGGAAATCCGATCATGCAGCCGGCTTACGACAGCATCATCATCGGCGGCGGCCATAATGGGCTGACCTGCGCGGCCTATCTCGCCATGGGCGGCGAGAAGCGGGGCCGCAACAAGCTGAAGGTGCTTGTGCTCGAGCGCTATCGCAAGGTGGGTGGTGCGGCGATGTCCGAGGAGATCTATCCCGGATTCACCTATTCCACCTGCTCCTACGTCTGCAGTCTGCTGCGGCCGGAGATCATGCGGTTTCTCGACCTGCCGCGCCACGGGCTGCAGGTCACGCCCTACGAAACCAACGGCTTTCCCAATCCGGACGGGCCGGGAATCGTCACCTACAGCGATCACGACCGCACCCGGGAATCGCTGCGGCAGCATTCCCATCACGACGCGGAGACCTACGACTATTACGCGGCGGAGATCATGCGGCAATGCCGCTTCATCCGGCCGCTGATGAGCGTCACGCCGCCCGATCCCACGCGCCTCAATCCCTTCGCCCAGAACAAGATCAATCCCTGGGGCCGGCACAACGATCTGGAAAGCCTGCTCAAAATCGGCCGCGAATTCGGCCGCATGGGCGAGAAGCAGATGTACGAGATCATCCGCTTCTGGAGCATGAGCATCGGCGATTTTCTCGACGAGTATTTCGAGAATGCGCGCTGGAAGGGATTTTCCGCCACATCCTCGATCATCGGCACCGCGCTGGCGCCGTCGTCGCCGGGCACGGCCTATGTGCTGCTGCATCACTATATGGGCGAGGTGGACGGCCAGATCGGCGCCTGGGGCTTTGCCCGCGGCGGCATGGGCTCGGTCAGCGCGGCCATGGCATCGGCGGCGCGCGAGGCGGGCGCCGAGATTCGCACCGGCGCAGAAGTCGCGCGCATCATCACCCGCGACGGCCGCGCGGTCGGCGTCGCCCTGGCCGATGGAGAAGAAATCTACGCCCGCAGCGTCGTCACCAATGCCGATCCCAAGCACACCTATCTGCAGCTGATCGAGAAATCGGCGCTCGATGCCGTCGATCCCGACATCTGGACCTATGCCCGGAACTTCAAGATCCGCGGCTCCTCCGGCAAGCTGAACATCGCGCTCAGCGG
>Ga0184612_10000052_pt1 | contig 50009 bp, 54 predicted proteins | sample PLM3_60_coex_FD_133163 | JGI IMG/M metagenome (GOLD analysis project Ga0184612, IMG submission 133163) | Groundwater sediment microbial communities from an aquifer in East River, Colorado, USA - PLM3_60_coex | ecosystem: Environmental > Terrestrial > Soil > Riparian zone | place: USA: East... | reverse complement strand
CGTGTGGAAGAACTCCTCTTGGATCCGCTCCTTGTGCTCGAAGAACTGCACGTCGTCCACGAGCAGGAGGTCGTAGGTGCGATAGCGCTGTTTGAACCCCTCGATCCGCTTGTCGCGCAGGGAGTTGATGAAGTCGTTCATGAACGTCTCGCTGGTGACGTAGCGAACGGAGAGGTCGCCCGAGTGCTCCGCGACGTACTGGGCGATCGCCTGCATGAGGTGTGTCTTCCCGAGGCCCGTGCCGCCGTAGATGAAGAGCGGGTTGTACGCCTGTGCCGGCGCCTCCGCGACGGCGAGCGCCGCTGCGTGCGCGAAGCGGTTCGACGAGCCGATCACGAACAGGTCGAACGTGTACTTCGGGTTCATGCCGCTGTCGGCCGCGCCTCCGCCCGCCCGCTTGGGAATCTCGGTCGGGACGGGCGTGTCCGCCGGGATGCGCTCGGTGACCGACAGCGCGACCCGGCGCTCCTGGCCCGTGACGTCGCGCACGGCCGCGCCGATCAGACCGAGGAAGTGACCCTCGATCCACTCGCGCGTGAAGTCGTTCGGAACGCCCAGGACGAACGCGTCGTCCGAGAGTTCCGCCCCTTCGGCCTCGGCGAACCACGTGCGATACGTGGTTTCGTTGAGAGCCCCCTTGAGCCGACCGGCGACCTCGTTCCACAGGCTTTCCGCAGTCAGCTCAATTGGGCGATCCACGCCGCGATACCACTCCTCTCCGCCTCGGGGGATGCGCGAGCATAGCAGCGTCCTCCTCGACCTTCAATACGTGGAAACTGGGGATGAAATCTCCGCGATTTGCAGGGATTTCTCCGACTCCACACCTCTCTCCACACCTGTGGAGGAAGCGTGACGTTAGTCACATTTGGAGGCACTTCGGGCTTCCCCGGCTGTGGACAACTCTGTGTACCGACGCTCCTCTATACTGGCCGTTCACCGCCTCCTTTGGGGGCAAATTCCTCCCTCTTCGACCTCGTGAAACGGACCTACCAGCCCAACGTGCGCCGGCGGAAGCGACGGCACGGTTTCCGTGCCCGCATGGCGACGCGTGCAGGCCGTGCGATTCTCAAGCGCCGCCGAGCACGGGGCCGGAAGCGTCTCAGCGCGTAGCGCCTGGAAGCGGGGGACTAGCCGTGCAGCGCCGGCACCGCCTATCGCGCTCGCGAGACTTCGATGCCGTCTATCGCCAGGGCCGCTCGACCTCGACGAGGTTCCTCGTCCTGTACTGGTTCGACCGTGAAGACGACCCGAGCGAGCCGCGGCTCGGCTTGGCCGTGCCCAGGGCGACGGGCAACGCGGTCGCGCGAAACCGGATCAAACGCCAGCTCCGCGAGGCGTGGCGCGTGAGGCTGGAGCAGATTCCGCCGACCCGTGATTACGTGTTGATCGCGAAGCCCGGGCTGCCGGAGGCGGTCGAGGCGAACGGCTTCGACTGGCTCGGCGAGCGCGTGGACGAAGTGCTTTCGAAGGCTGCCGCGTGAGGTACCTGGGCATCGGCGCAGTCTGGCTCTATCGGGTCACGCTCGGGCCGCTGTTCGGCCCCGGGCATTGCAAGTACCACCCCTCGTGCTCGCAGTATGCGATTGACGCCTTCAGGGAGCACGGGCTCTTCAAAGGCGCCGTGCTGTCCGCCTGGCGGCTGCTGCGCTGCAACCCGTGGAGTCGCGGCGGCGTCGACTACGCCCGTGACCAGAAGGTGTTCTCGTGATTAACGCGATGCTCGTCGCCGGCATCCTCACGCCGCTCGAGGACCTCCTCCGCAGCATCCTCGACTTTCTCCACTCGCTCGGCTTGCCGTGGTCGTGGTCGATCGTCGGCGTGACGATCATCGTCCGGTTCCTGCTCGTGCCGCTGACGGTGAAGCAGATCCACTCGATGCAGAACATGCAGGCGCACGCACCGCAGATGAAGGAGCTACAGCGGAAGTACAAGGGCGACCGCCAGAAGCTGAACGAAGAGCTGATGAAGTTCTACAAGGAGAAGAACATCAACCCGGCGTCGTCGTGCCTGCCGCTGGTCGCACAGATCCCGGTCTTCATCGGCCTCTTCTTCACGCTGCGGAACTTCGCCAAGGAAGCGGAGGACCCCCTGCACAACCTCGGGGACCTGTCGTGGCTGCACTTTGTCCCGAGCGTGGCCGACGAAGCGAGCGCGCACTGGTCCGGCTGGGTCCTGATCGCCGTCTACGTCCTGAGCCAGCTCGCATCGACCTACTTCATGTCCGGGACGATGCAGAAGTCGCAGCGGGTGCTGATGATGATCCTGCCCTTTGTCTTCATCCCGTTCATCGTCAATTTCCCGACCGGTCTCGTGCTCTACTGGATGACGACGAACCTGTGGACCGTCGGGCAGGGTCTGATCACGCGCCGGCTCATCCCCAAGGTGGCCCCGCCGGCAGCGAGCAGCGGGCCGAAGCGGTCGTCCCGCACGCCGCCCAAGGAGACTCAGGCCGACGGCGCGAAAGCCGAAGAGCAGCCGGCCGCCGCGCAGAAGCCGAGCGGCCCGCCGCGCCGCGTAAAACGGAAGAAAAAGGCCCGCCGCTGATGGATGTGCGGGTCGAAGCGACCGGGGAGACCGTCGGCGAGGCGAAGTGGGCCGCGCTGCGCGAGCTCGAGAAGAGACAGCCGGGGCTCGACAAGTCGATCGTTCGGTTCCAGGTGGTGACGGAAGGCGAGCGCGGGCTGCTCGGTGTCGGCTATGCGCCAGCCCGGGTCGTGGCGACGGTGGACTCCGCCGCGATGGGGATCGAGGACGGCCCGCGCGAGGACGAGAGCGAGCTGGCCGAAGAGGCCCGGGCGCTGATCGAGCGGATCATCGACGGAATCGGGGTGGTCGGCCGCATCGACGTCGAGGAGGACAAGGAGTCGATCACGCTTTCGTGCACCGGCCCCGATCTCGGGATGCTGATCGGCCGGCACGGCCAGACGATCGACGCCGTGCAGTACCTCGCGAACGCTGCGATGTACCGCCGGCATCCCGAGGACCGCAAGGAGATCGTGGTCGACGCCGCAGGCTATCGCGCACGCCGCCGGGCGTCGCTCGAGGCGATCGCCGCTCGTTCGGCGGAGCGCGCGTTGTCGGACGGGGAACCGGTCGAGCTCGAGCCGATGACTGCGGTCGAGCGCAAGGTCGTGCATATCCACTTGAAGGAGTTCGACGGGGTCGAGACGACGAGCGAGGGCACAGAGCCGAATCGTTTCGTCGTGATTCATCCAGTGTGAGCGGCTCTAGCCGGGGGAACCTCCCGGTTCCCCCGGACCCCCTCCACGGGTCCGCTGACGCGGACGAGCGCCTTCAGCGCTGGATCTCCGCAGTCGTCGCAACGCCCGGTCTGACGGCGATCAAGGATCTCGGCGAGGCACGCCGTGTCTTGCTTGATGACTCGCTGCGCGGTCTCGAACTGGTGCGCGACCTCGACGGCCCGATCGTCGACGTCGGCTCGGGCGGCGGTGTGCCGGGCATCCCGCTCGCGCTCTCGTTACCGCAGCGTGAGGTGACGTTGCTCGAGGCGAACGGCCGCAAGTGCAAGTTCCTGCGCCAATGGGCTCCACCGAACGCTGCCGTGCTCGAGGGAAGAGCGGAGGAACAGGAGACGGATCGCTACGGCATCGCGGTTGCAAAGGCGCTCGCGCCGCCGCCTGTTGCCGCGGAGTGGTGCCTACCCCTGGTGCGCCCGGGTGGCGCGGTGGTTCTGTGGGCGGGGCCGAGTGCCGACGCCGAGCGCGTCGCGCGGGTCGCTGCTCGCCTCGACTCGGAGCTGGTCGATAGCCCACCCGGATTCCTCGTCCTGCGGAAGCTCGGGCCTACGCCCAAGGGCTTCCCGCGTCGCACGGGTGTCGCCCGGAAGCGTCCGTTGGGCTGAGTACTCTGGCGAGGTGCCGAGGGTCTACGCAATCGCGAACCAGAAGGGCGGGGTCGGCAAGACGACGACCGCGATCAACCTCGCCGCCTGTCTCGCGGAGGCTGGCGAGAGCGCGCTCGTAATCGACCTCGATCCGCAGGCGAATGCGACCTCGGGGCTGGGCGAGAGCGCGAACGGCACCTCGACGTACGACCTCCTGGACGGCGCGCCGCTTGCCGATCTGACGCGGCCGACCCGCTTTCCGAACCTGCACCTCGTCCCGTCGAAGCCTGAGCTCGCAGGCGCCACCGTCGAGCTGACCCGGCACCCCGACGGCGAGACGTACCTTCGTCAGGCGCTCGTCTCCGGTGCCGACCGGTACTCGTACGTCTTCCTCGACTGCCCGCCGTCGTTCGGCCCGCTGACGGTCAATGCGCTCGCCGCGGCCGACCGCGTTCTCATCCCGGTGCAGGCGGAGTACTACGCGCTCGAGGGTCTTTCGCAGCTCGTGCAATCGATCAACCTCGTGAAGGCGCGGCTCAACCCGCGCCTTGCGGTCGGTGGCGTTCTACTGACGATGGTCGACGGCCGGACGAGGCTGTCGGCGGACGTCGAGGCCGAAGTGCGCCGGCACTTCGGCGACCTGGTCTTCACGACGACCGTGCCGCGCTCGGTCCGCCTCGCGGAGGCACCGAGCCACGGTCTGCCCGCAATCGCGTACGACCGCCGCTCGCGCGGCGCGGACGCCTACTGGAAGGTGGCGATGGAACTTGTCGAGCGCGCTTGATTTCGGCGTGACCGGCCCCGTGAGCACGCACCCGGCGGCTGCAAAGCGGCGCCAGCCGTTGTCCTCAGTCGGGCCCGTAGCCTCCGGCTACGCGCCCTCCCTGCGTCCTAGTCTGGCTTGCTTTTCGCGGGCCGGGTACGCACTCACGTGACCGGCCACGCCGCTGAGAGACGGGGCCTCGGCCGAGGCTTGGAGGTCCTGCTTGGTGGAGCGACGGCGACGGAGCTCGCGGAACTGCCGGTCGACGCGATCCACCCAAACCCCCGGCAGCCGCGCCGGCGCTTCGACTCGGACGCAGGCGCAGGGCTCGCGGAGTCGGTGCGAGCTCAGGGTGTCGTGCAGCCGGTGCTCGTCCGGCCGCGTGCGGCGGGGGGCTACGAGCTGATCGCGGGCGAGCGCCGCTGGCGCGCAGCGCGTGACGCCAAGCTGAAGACGGTTCCGGCGGTTGTACGGGCCGCCGATGACCGCGACACGCTGCTGCTCGGTCTCGTCGAGAACATCGCGAGAGAGGATCTGTCGCCGATCGAGGAGGCCCGCGCATTCGCAGTCGTGCTCGACGAGTTCGGCCTGTCGCTCGGCGAGCTCGCGGAGAAGGTCGGCAAGTCGAAGCCGGCGGTCTCGAACCGCGTCCGGCTGCTCGAGTTGCCCGAGGACGTTCTCAAGATGGTCGATCGTGGGCAGCTGACCGAGGGCCACGCGCGCGCAGTGTTGGCGGTGCCCGACCATGAGGGCCGCCGCGCCCTCGCGCGGAAGATCGTCCAGAAAGGAATGTCGGTCCGAGCGGCCGAGCGCGCCGCGCGGTGGGCAGGCGCCAAGACGAAGCAGCGCCGCCAGACCGCGAAGCTCGATCCGGCGCTGACTGCTCGCGCCAAGACGGCGGCCGACCGGCTCACAGGCTTTTCCAGCAAGATCGTCTCCAATCGGCTCGAAATTCCGTTTGCCGACGAGACGGAGCTGGAGGAGCTGGTCGAGGCCCTGGAAAAAGCCGCGAAGTAGCCGTATCCCGATCGCCGCCGGGTGCGTTGAACCGGTGACATGCTCGGACTGTGGCTGAACGACATGGAGTCTCTCGAGGCGATCACGCAAGACGACGAGGCCAGGCGGATCTTCCTCCGCATGGCGGCGATGTCGCGCGGCGGACAGATGAACGTCTTTCTGACCGAGTTGGCGCGAGACGAGGATCTCGACGACGAGACGAAGGGCACCCTCCGCGAACTGGCCGAGGACGACACCTTCCTGCTCGTGGTCGAGGACTACGTCGAGCGCACCGAAATCCTGCACTAGCCCACGAGGAAGGCCCTGCGATTACAGGGCCTAGGGATGGGCGATCGTGGACTCGAACCACGGACCTCCGCCTTATCAGAGCAGTCCTAAGGCCGCGGTCTGTCGCCACCTCTCTCTGACTCCACGAAGAAAGCCAACCCGAGCGCGGCGTCGGCGGTCGCGGAGTGAGCCTGTCGAGTGCGTTTTACTCGTGGTGTGACTGATGGACGGACAACTCGCGTAGCTGTGGCAGCGCATTGACCTGCGCGAAAAACTCGACCGCGACGGCGAGCTGCCGCTGGGCTTCCTCGTGCCGACCCGCCGCGACAAGCTGTTCCGTGGCGCGCGCCCGCGCCTCGGCCGCGTCGGGGCGCGATCCGATCGCGTCGTACAAATCCGCGGCCCGGCCGAACTCGCCCGACCCGTAGGCCGTGGCTGCGGCCAGCCAGCGGGTCGATGTCTCGGTACGGTCGATCGCGTCGAGCAGCTCCGCGCCCCGGTTGAGCGCGCGCAGGATCAGCGCGAGATCCGCGGCCGAGCGGGTCGAGAGCAGGAGCCGCGAACGCTGGGCGCCGTCGAGCCGCAGCAGGTCGTCGACGACTGCCTCTGCCTCGCCGGTGCGGCCCGCCGCGAGCAGGACCCGCGCTCGGAACGTCAGCGACGGATAGAAGAACCAGAGGTCGCGTGCGACGCGGGCGAACTCGACCGCGGCCTCGGCGTCCTCGAGGGCCCCCTCGAGGTCTCCGCGCAGAAGCCGGATCTCGCCGCGGACGCGCCGCACCGGAGCCTCCATGTAGTGCGGCGACCCCGCGGCCGAGCGCGCCACGAACTCGTCGGCGACGCGGACCGCTTCGTCCCAGCGGCCGCTCCAGTGGAGCTCCATCGCGCGCGCGGCCGCGAGCCAGCGCTTCTCGAACGCGTTGCCGAACCGGTCCGCCTGCGCGCGCGCGTCCGCGTACAGCTCCGAGGCCCGGCCGAGGTCGCCGAGCAGCACGTTCATCGACGCGAGCATGCGCGTGGCCCGCACCCCCTCCGGCGAGTTGACCTGCCGCGCCAACGCGATCGCCGCCTCGAGGTCCTCGGTGCCGGCAACGTCGCCGCTCGTCACGCGCGCCATGCCTACGTTCACGAGCGCCTGCGTCCGTAGCTCTTGCAGCCCCTCCCCTTCCGCGACGGCGAGCGCCTCGCGTCCGACACGCAGCGCTTCCTCGCTCTCCCCCGCAAGCATCAGGAAACGCGCGAACTGCGTCAACACGTACGCTCGCGAGCGTGGCGAGCCGGAGGTCTCGACGAGCTTCGACGCGCGCTGGAGGTGCTCGTGCGCCTGGTCGCGTCGGCCCTCGCTGGTGAGCAGCGCCGCCAGCATCACATCCGCTTCGGCCGCGAGGTCGAGCTCCCCTCGCGCGAGCAGCTGCTCCCGGGCCTCGGCAAGCTCGACGGCACCCTCCTGCCGTGCGTGGAAGCTCGCGCGGCCGGCACGGAACAGCAGCTCCGGTCGCCCCGGATCGCCCGCCCTCGTCAGCTTCAGCGCCCGGCCGTAGAAGCGCTCGGCCGAGGCGTATGCCGCGAGACTGGCCGCACGATCGCCGGCCTCCCGCGCTGCCTTCCCCGCCCGCGCCCGCAGCTCCTCTGTGTCCGTGCCCGTCGCCTCCGTCATCTCGAGGGCTGTGAGGTAGTGATACGCGACCATCTCGGCGCGGTCGGCGACGCGTTCGCCCGCGACCGACTCGATCCACTCCGCCGCTAGCTGGTGCTTCTCCGCGCGGCGCGCACGTGGGATCTGCCCGTACGCGACGTCGCGGACGAGCACGTGCCGGAAGCCGTACTGCAGCTCGCTCTCGACCGCCGAGCGACGCGCACGGCGTGAGAAGTCCTTCCGCTCCAGCACACGCAAGCGCTCCTCGACCGTCGCCCGCGGCACGGAACCCATCGTCGCGAGCGCGCCGACCCAAAAGGTCTCGCCGAGGACCGATGCATCTTGCAACATCGCCTTCTCGTCCCGACGGAGCGTGTCGAGCCGGGCGGCGATGATCCCCTGCACCGTTTCTGGCAGGGGAAGCTCCATCGAGTCGTCGAGCTTCCAGACGGCGCCGTTTCGCCGGACGAGCCCGCGGTCAACGAGCATGCGCGCGTACTCGCCGGCGTAGAGCGGGTTCCCACCGGTTCGCGAAACCAGCTCGCCGCGAACCTTCTCCGGCAGGGCGATCCGGTCGAGGAGCGCTGCGAACAGCGCCTGTGTGTCCTCGGCGGAGAGCGGCGCGAGCGAGATCGTCAGGGCGTTCAGCTTGCCGCCGCCCCAGTCGGGACGACGGTCAAGCAACTCCGGCCGCGCCGTCGCGATGACGAGCAGCGGCAGGTCGATTGCCCAGTCGAGTAGGTGGTCGACGAAGTCGAGCAGACTGTCGTCCGCCCAGTGCAGATCCTCGAAGAGCAGGACGACCGGCTGCTGCTCGGCGAGCGCCTCGAACAGTCGCCGCCACGCCGAGAAGGCCTCCTCGCGGCTCCGGACTGGGTCCTCGTCCTGATCGACGATGCCAACCAGCGGCCGTAGATGCGACTCGATCCACGCCGCCTCTCCGGGATCGGCGAACAGCCCGGTTGCCGCTGCATGCAGCTTCTCGCGGGCGGCTTCGGCCGAGTCGGACTCGAGGATCTCCGCCCACGTCTTCGTCATCTCGGCGAGTGCAGCGGAACTGACACCCTCTCCGTAAGGCAGCGAGCGCCCCTCCAACCAGGGGATCGGCTCTACCGAGTCCTCGAGGACCGAGATCAGCTCGAACACAAGGCGGCTCTTTCCGATCCCGGGCGCTCCGACGAGCGTGACGAGCTGCGTCCGCTCCGCGCGCCGGGCCTGGTGGAGCGCCTCGACGAGCAAGCCGAGCTCCTCCGCGCGGCCGACGAGTGGCGCGTCGCGCCGGCGCCGGTCCCCTCCTGCGGCAACGAGCTCGTGCAACGCCTCCCACGCACGGATCGGCCGAGACTTCCCCTTCGCCTGGATCGCCTCGACCTCGCAGTACTCGATCGCGTCCCGCGTCGCCCGCACCGTTGCCTCGCCAACCAGGATCCTGTCGACCGGAGCCCCCGCCTGCATCCGCGCACATGTGTTGACGGTGTCGCCTGTGGCGAGCCACTCGCTCTCGCGTCGGTTCGAGCCGACCGCGACGAGCGCCTCCCCGGTGTTGACCGCGAGTCGCAGGTGCAGGTTGAGCGATGGCTCGTCGCGGTTCAGCTGCTCGACCGCGTCGCGGATGGCGAGCGCGGCGCGGACCGCGCGCTCAGGGTCATCCTCGTGCGCGACGGGGGTCCCGAAGACGGCCATCGCCGCGTCGCCGATGAACTTCTCGACCGTCCCGCCCCGTTGCTCGCATTCGGCGCGCACGCGCGAGAAGAACGGGTTCAGCAGGCCGCGCACCGTCTCGGGGTCGGCCCGGTCAGCGCGCCCGGTGAAGCCGACGACGTCCGCGAAGAGCACAGTAACGATCCTCCGCTCCTCCGTCGTCACGGGAGCCGGAGGGGGCGCGAGTGTGGCCCCGCACGAGCTGCAGAAGGACGCCGTCGGCGGGGCGCTGGCTCCGCAGGAGGCGCACACCCGCTCCAGAGCTGCTCCGCAGCCCGCGCAGAAGCGCGCAACCGCTTCGTTCTCGAATCCGCAGCTCGAGCAGTTCATCCTGTTGAGGATGGTAAGACACCGTATGCATCTGACCCCAGAAAACACGGCGGTGGTTCTTGACACGGCGTCCGACCTGCCACCCGGAATCCAGCGGCGGCCGAATTGGCGGGTCGTGCCGCTCACGCTCTCCTTCGGCGACGAGACATTTCGCGACTACGTCGACCTCACGCCCACGGAGCTCTACCGGCGGCTGCGGTCGTCGCGGGAGATGCCAAAGACCTCGGTCCCCGCTCCGGCGGAGTTCAGCGCGGTGTATTCGGAGCTCGGCGGCTACGCGCGCATCCTCGGGGTCCACGTCTCTTCACGGCTTTCGGGGACGTACAACAGCGCCTCGCTCGCGGCGGATGACACGGGCGGACGCGTCCTGACGATTGACTCCGGGACCGTCTCCGGAACGGTCGTCCTACTCGCGGACGCGATCCAACGACGGCTCGAGTGCGGCACGAGCGACGAAGAGGTGCTCACGCTCGTCGAGCGCTTCCGGCGGGGCGGGAGATTTGTCTACACGCTGGAGACGCTCGAGTATCTTGCCCGCGGCGGCCGCATCGGTCGCGCGAAGTCGCTCGCGAGCGGAGCGCTGAACACGCGTCCCGTGATCCAGGTCGTCGACGGCGTGAACGTGCCCGTCCGGCGGCTGCGTGGCCGGGCGCGCTCGCTCGACGAGCTCGAACGCCAGCTCGACGCCGGTTCGGCGGACAACCCGACCCTTCACTTCGGGATCACCCACGCGGACGCAGCTGCCGAAGCGGCGGAGCTCGAGCAGCGGTTCCGGCGCTTGCGCCCGCAGGCGTCTTTCGACCTGCTCGCCGAATTCGCTCCGGCGCTCGGCTCGCACCTCGGCCCAGGCGCGATCGGCGTCTTCTGGTTCGACGATTCCTAGGCGCCGTACCAATCGGCCCGCGTCAGCGGCAATTCGCTCGCGCCGCGGTCGGGCTTCGCGAGCAGCACCTGGTAGAGGTTGAGCCGCCCCGTCGCGAACGCGTACTTCGAGCCCGACATGTAAAGGCGCCAAATGCGGTAGGCCACCTCGTCGACGAGGCGGCTCGCCACTTCGTGACGCGACTCCAGAAGGCGTACCCAGTGGCCGAGGGTGAGGACGTAGTGGTTGCGCAGGCTCTCGACATCGCGCACCTCGAGGCCGGCAAGCTCCGCCGCCCGCAGCGCGGCCGCGATCGGGACGACGTCTCCGTCGGGGAAGACGTACCGGCTCATGAAGGACTCGCCGCGGCGGCCGAGCCGCTCGTGCAGGTCGTGGTGAGCCGAGAGGCCCTGGTTCAGAAGTACGCCGCCGGGTCGCAGGAGGCGGGCGAGGCGCGCGAAGAAATCCGGCAGCAGACGCTCGCCCACCTGCTCGAACATGCAGATGCACGCGATCTTGTCGTAGCCCGCCGGGTCGTCCACCTCGCGGTAGTCGCGTACCTCGACCCGGCAGTGGCCGCCGAGCCCGGCGGCGCGAATCCTCTCGTTCGCGAGTTCCGCCTGCGGCGCGCTGAGCGTGACGCCGATCGCCTCGACGCCGTAATTCGCGGCCGCGTGGATCAGGAGTCCGCCCCAGCCACAACCCACGTCGAGCAGCCGCTCGCCCGGTCGAAGCCGCAGCTTCCGGCAGACGAGATCGAGCTTGCGCTCCTGCGCGGTGTCGAGATCCTGCGCCTCGTCGGCGAAGTACGCGCAGGTGTACACCATGCGCCGGTCGAGGAAGAGTGCGAAGAAGTCGTTCGAGAGGTCGTAGTGGTAGGTCACCGCTTGGCGGTCGCGATCGAGCGAGAAACGGCGGCCGCGGAGGCGGGCCGCCGCACGGCCCGTCCGCGGACGCTTGTCGCTCGGGAGAGCGAGCAACCGCCGTGCCGCTCGCAGCCGCTCCGCGACCGTCCACCGCGGCTCAAGCAGGAGGTGGTCGATGAGCGGGAAGATCGCCTCGATGTCGCCCTCGACATCGATGTCGCCGTAGAGGTACGCCTCGGCCATCGTCAGCTGGTTCGGCGGCCAGAGCAGGGCCCGGAGCGAACCAGCATGCTCGAGGACGAGCGTGAAGCGTGCCGCCCGGCCCGGCGCGGGCGGGATCCTGGTGCCATCCCACAAGCGGACGGCGAAATCGCGCGTGTAGTCTCCGAGCAGGTCGTTGAGGAGGGCGAGCGTGCGTTCAGCTGCACCGACGCGCGTGCGGGCTACGGCGACGCTAGCGATACCAGTCCTCGCGGGTGAGAGGCAACCCACTCACCCCGCCGGCGGACTTGACGAGCAGCGACTGGAAGACACTGATCCGCGCCGTCTCGAAGCCACGCGCCGAACCGGCGAGGTAGAGCCGGAAGACGCGGTAGGTCTCCTCGCCGACCTGCCGGACCGCCTCGTCGTGCGCCGCCTCCAGCCGCCGCACCCATTCGCGCAATGTGAGCGGATAGTGCTCGCGCATGCTCTCGACGTCCTGTACTTCGAAGCCAGCCGACTCGGCGGCGCGCAGAGCGGTCGAGATCGGCGACAGCTCCGCGTCCGGGTAGACGTAGGCCATCAGAAACGACGCGCCGGTGCGCTCCTTGCGGTGGATCGGCCGCGCGATCCCCTGGTTCAGCAAGGCGCCGCGCGGACGCAGCAGCGCGTAGACCCTTTCGAAGTAGTCGGGCAGCATCGCGGCGGCGACGTGCTCGAACATGCCAATGCTGGCGATCTTGTCGAAGGCCGCAGGCTCGTCCAGTTCACGGTAGTCGCGGACTTCGATCCGGCAACGGTCTTGCAGGCCAGCCGCGCGGATCCGCTCGCGCGCGACCGCCGCCTGGTTCTCGCTCGGCGTCACGCCGACAACTTCGACGCCGTAGCGCTCCGCGGCGTAGAGCACGAACGAGCCCCAGCCGCAGCCGATATCGAGCACGCGCTCACCCGGCCGCAGCCGCAGCTTGCGGCAGACGAGGTCGAGCTTCCGCTCCTGCGCGCGCTCGAGCGTTTCACCTGGCCGCTCCCAGTATGCGCACGAGTACGTCATGCGCTGGTCGAGCCAGAGCGCGAAGAACTCGTTCGAGCGATCGTAGTGGTACGTGACGGCGTCGCGGTCGCGCGCAAGCGAGAAGCGGGAGCCGCGCAAACGAGCGGGTGGGTGTCCGTTCCCCGCCGCGCTGCCGTTCGCCGGCAACGAGAGCAGCCGCGCCGCCTGGCGGAGCCGTTCGCGACGAGACCAGTCCCGCTCGACGAGCAGGTGGTCGGCCGCCGCGATCGCTGCGTAGACGTCGCCTTCGATCTCGAGGTCGTCGTGGAGATACGCCTCGGCCAGCGCTCGTTCGCTCCGGCCGAGGAACGCGCGCAGCGCAGCCGGATGGCGTACGACAATCGTGAAGCGCGCGCAGTCGGTCTCTGGGTCCCACTTGCGCCCGTCCCAGAGCCGGACTGCGAAGTCCCGCGGCCGGTAGTCGCGGAAAAGTTCCTCCAGGAACGCAAGGCTGATAGTCCCCGCGTCCACTCGCGCTCGCGTGCTCACGCCGCCCGCTCGATCGCGCGCTCGACGGCTGCGGACGCCGGTAACTTCAGATCCCAGGCGAGCCCGAGGCGTGCGAGCAACCGAAGGAGTAGGCCGCTCAGGTCGACTTGCCACAGCGTGATGCCGTGGTAGGCCATCGACGGGAACGCGTGATGGTTGTTGTGCCAGCCCTCGCCGAACGCGAGCAGCCCGATCAACCAGTTGTTCCGGCTGTCGTCGCGTGTAGCGAACGGCCGCGAGCCGTAGAGGTGGCAGATCGAGTTGACCGCGAAGGTCACGTGGTTCGCGAAGGCAATCCGCACCGCGCCGCCCCAGAGCAGCCCTTTCCAGCCTGCGACCGCGTACGGGATCGCCAGTCCAGCGACGGCCCAGACGAGGGCGGTGCGGTCCACGAACATGACGACGCGATCGCAGAGCAGGCGCTTGCAGTAGCGCTCGCGGTCGGCGGGTGACACGCGCACGAGCCAGCCGACGTGGGCGTGGAGGAATCCCTCCCTTGGGCTGTGGGGATCGCCCAACCGGTCGGCGTGCGCGTGGTGCTTCAGGTGGTACGCAGCCCAGTTGACGACGTGACCCTGGAAATTCATTGCGCCGAGAATCAGCAGGACGGCCTTCACCGCCGGATACGTCTCGAAGCTCCGATGCGTCACCAGCCGGTGGTAGCCAAGCGTCGTACCGACCACCGTCGCGGCATAGAGACCGAGAAACAGCGACAGTTCGCGCCAGCCAATCCACTGCTGCCAGAGGAGCACGACCGCGTAGAACGTCGCCGCGATCGGCGCGAGGATCGCGGAGACGAGCACGGCCTTGTAGAACGCCGGCCGCCGGTACTCGACTAGCTTGGCAGCGGCTGCTGCCGCGGCGACCGCAAGAAAGACGATGAGACCGGACGTCGCTCGAGTCTCGTAACCCGAGGGGCGCTTGTCAAGCCGAGAGCAACGGTGCGCAGCGCGGCGCTGTCGCGGGGTGCGGTCGGTAGGCAACTGGGCGAGGCGCTCACGGATCTTCGGCCTCGACGCCCGCGAGCACGGCCACGCCGAACACTCCTCCGAGCTCGCGGATGGCGTTGTTTGCCCCGGACGCCTGACCTTGCTTCTCAGGCTTCACGGCCGAGAGCACGACGTTCGCGACGGGCGCCCAGAACATCGCCATGCCGATCCCCGAGATTGCGAAGGGGGCGACCAGCTGCCAGTAGGGCGTCGTGGCGCGCTCGTGAACGTGATATTCCTGCTCGAGAACCTGCGAGTCCGAACGACCTTTGCATGGAGAGGGCCGCTGAGACGCCGCGCAGGCTCCGTCTTACCCGCACCCACGGGGCCGGAGAGAACTACTGCAAGCCGCGGTATCGTCAACCGATTCTCCGTCCGCGACTGAATGCCTCTTCGAGCGGGGCGTGTCCGGGGGCCGCGGGAGTGCGGCAAGCCGGGGGGTCGTAGAGGCGGCTCCGCCCGCAGTGCTCTGGGCTGGACGCGACGCCAACTTTGCACAAGCCGAGACCAAGCCGAGCAGATCGCGATCGTGAGACGGCCGTAACGCCCCGGGGAGAGCCGTTCCGCTCGCAGCGTAGCCACCTCGCTTCGCCTGGCGCTACCGGTTAAGGTTGGCCCAGCCCCGACCATGGAGGATCGAACCATGAGCATCCTTGTTCGCTTTACGGGCGCGCCGACTGTGACTTCCGAGAAGTACGATGAAACCCTCCGTCTCCTTCAAGAGTCCGGCGACTTCCCCCCGGACGGCCTTGAGTACCACGTCGCCTTCAGTTCGGGCGGGAACTTCCGGGTCAGCGAAATCTGGGACTCACAGGACCAGTTCGAGGCGTTCGGTCAGCGCCTCATGCCAATCCTCGACAAGGTGGGGATAGAGCTTGAGGGTCCTCCGGAGGTGCTTGGGATTCACAACATCATCAAGCGCTAAGCGCTAGCGCGTTTTGCCAATCGTTTCGTAAAGCCCTCCTAGTTGTCGCGAGACGCAGCGAGGGTGAACTTTCCAGATTCTTTTCAAAGCCGGTCTATCGTCCGCCTCTAGTTCTGGCTGCGAGTCGAGATGCGTGGAGCTAAACCGGTAGCGGGAGTGGGCGATCGTGGACTCGAACCACGGACCTCCGCCTTATCAGAGCGGCGCTCTAACCAACTGAGCTAATCGCCCGGGACGGTGGATTGTAGCCAGGCTTTTCCCTATGCTCGCCCGCATGGCCACCCTGGGCGACGTCATGACTAAGGACGTTCTGAGCGTCGAGCCCTCGGACACGATCGGGGAGGCGGCCGAGAAGATGACCGAGCAAGGCGTCGGCGCTGTCGTCGTCTCCGACTTCGGCCGGATGATCGGGATCTTCACCGAGCGTGACCTCATGCGGGCGGTCGCCGGCCGAGTTCACTCGAGCGAGGCACGCGTGCGCGAGTGGATGACGCCCGACCCGGTGACCATGACCGAGGACATGTCGGTCGAGGAGGCGGGCAAGACGATGATCGAACGTGGCTTCCGCCACATCCCCGTCGTGGCGGGCGAGCGGGCCGTCGGCATCGTCAGCATTCGAGACATCGCCGAGTGGCGTCTTAAAGAACGCTGAACAATTAACGCTTCCTAGGGGGATCCACCGGGCACCCCGATTGCCCCTTGCGGAGGTTTCGCGGCGAGACCGCTGAGCTACCATCAGACCGAACCATGCAGGAGATGCAGATCTACGGCGTGAGCTTCGATCTGGTGGGCAAGCAGCCGATCGTGCTCCTGAAGACGGCGGAAGGGAACAAGTTCCTGCCGATCTGGATCGGCCATCCGGAGGCGGCCGCAATCCTGATGAAGCTGCAGAGCGCGTCCACTCCTCGCCCGATGACGCACGACCTCGTCACCGAGATGCTCGAGCAGTTGGGCGCGCAGGTGACGAGGATCACCGTCACCGAGTTGCGCGAGAACACCTTCTACGCGCAGATCACGGTGCAGCTCGACGGCTCGGAGATCGAGGTGGACTCACGGCCGTCGGATGCGATTGCGCTTGCGATCCGCGCCGACGCTCCGATCTTCGCCGCCGACGACGTGATCGAGGAGTCCGCGATCGAGTTTGAAGGCGACGAGGTGACCGAAGAGGAGATCGAGTCGAAGGTCTCCGAGTTCAAGCAGTTCCTCGACGAGGTGACTCCGGACGAGTTCGCCCGCGAGCCGGACGACGAATAAGGCGCCGACTAGGCGGCGCCGCAGAGAGGTCGTGCGGGCTTTGCCCGTGCAACCGTCCTAAAGGCTCAGGCGTCTTCGCCGCGTCTGACCTCACGCTTGGTGAGGTCGAGAATCTCCTCGAACAGCTCCTGCAGCCCTTCCTTCGAGAGGGGTCCGCGGTTTGCGCGCTGGAGGTACTGCAGCATCCACTCTTCACGTTCGGGGTCGACGAAATCGATCCCGCGCGACTCCTTGTACTGCTTCAGGCGAGCGACCAAACGCAAGCGCGCGTTGAGCGCGTCGACGATCGACCGGTCTGTGTCGGAGATCTGCTGCCGGAGCTGTTTGATCAGCGGGTCTTCGGTCATGGCCTTCCTAACCATTTCAGCTTGACGGGTTCGTCCGTCCGCGGAAGTGCGAGCAGACGGAACGGATATGTGACCCGTGCCGCGACCGGATCGCCCAGCGACGGCGTTTGCTCGCGAACCACCACCCAGATCTCGCTGCCGGTGTCTTCAACACGCACGATCTGAAGAACGTAGCCGGTGCTCGACCGCGGGCCGGCCGCTACGAGGTACGCCGACTGCTGCGCGAAGTCGATCGCCGGCAGCCTGAGTGGCCTGCCCGGGTTATTGCGTTCGAGAACCTCTCGGAGAGACGCACGGTCTCGGAAGAGCCCGCGGGTGATGCGCGTGAACTCGAGCGGTCCCGCCTCGCGCGTCAAGTCGGTGTACGCAACGCTGCGACTCTCAGCTCCGCAGCCGGCGAGCAGGAGCAAGGCCGCCACGCCTGCGCAGGCCGCGCGGATCAGAACGGCCATAGGTGGAGCACGTTCTGGGGCTGAGGCTTTCCCGCCACGGCGACCGTCAGGGCGACGGCGTTGAAGGCTCCGTGCACGACCATGCAGGGATAGACGCTGTCGACCCTGCTGCGCAGGTACGCGAGGCCAGCACCGAAGGCGGCGAGGAGCGGGAACGCCTGCACGAGTCCGTGCGCAAGCCCGAAGGTGATGCCGATCAGGATGATCGCCGTCCACCGGCCGTAGCGCGCGAGCAGCGAGTACCCGAGGCCGCGGAAGGTCAGCTCTTCGATGACCGGCGCGACGATGGCGATCACCAGCGCATTGGTGACGTACGCCGCGGCGTGGTCCGGCTGCCAGGTGTTGGGTGTCACGCCCTGCTCGCGGCCGGGATGCAGCACCGGGTCCAGCAGGTACGTCAGCGCAATCATCCCCACCGCGATGCCCAGCCCGATCTTGAGAGCAATCCGCCAAGACGTCGGCCGCCGCAGGGCGAGCAACTCACGACGGTTGCCGAGCCCGGCGATCCCCCAGACAATCGCCGCGATGATCGCGAACTGGACGAGGTTCCCCGCGACCGTCGACCACTTGTACAGCAGGTCCTTCGGAGGCTTTCCCTCCGTGAAGCGCAGCGCGTAGCTCAGGGACGCAAAGACGACGACGAACCCGCTCCAGAGGACGAGCGGCGTCTTCACGCGAACCTCGCGACTGCAGTGGGGATGGGTGTTGGCGCGTAGGACATGCCGGCCGCGCGGGCTGCCTGCTCATCCGCCTGGTCGTCGCCGATATGCAGTGCGCGTCCCGGCTCGACAGCGAGTGTGCCGAGCGCCTGCAGGAGGCCGTCCGGCGCAGGTTTGTCGGCGGCGTGGACGACGGCCGTGAAGTAGTGAGTGAGGTTGGTCTCGTCGAGCAGGCGGTGCAGGCTCAGGTCCCAGTTCGCGACCACCGCAAGCTCGAGCCCGCGCGAGCGCAACTCCGCGAGCGCGTTCACGACGCCGGGCAATACCTCGAAGTGGAGAGCGCCGATGTAGGCCGGCGCGAACTCGTCCGCGTCGAGCTCCGCCTCGATCGCGTCGAGGAAGACGCCGGCGCACTCGCGTTGCAGTCGCGCGAGGCTGTCCTCGTCCCGACCCTGGCTCGCGCGCGGCCCATAGTGGGCCACCTCGGCACGGAATCCTGCAAGGACCACCTCTGGCGTCCGCTCGACACCGCGCGCGGACAGTGCCTCGGAGAGTGCCGGGACCGGATCGGCGAGCGTCACCAGTGTCCCGTACGCGTCCAGCGTGACCGCGTCGAGCTCCGCCGCGTTCACGCCACCCACTGCCAGAGCGCCCACTGGACGACCGCCACGCCAAGGAAGAGCGCGCTGCACGCCACGACCGCGTTGTGCGCACGCGGCCGGTCTGCAGTGAGCGCGGCGAGCGCAAGGAAGAGGGGGAAGATCACGAGACCGAAGCGCGGCAGGGAGAGCAGAGGCCAGCGCGTGCTCGGGTAGCTGAGGGGGACGGCCAGACTGATCGCGGCGAAGAGCCCGTACGGTGCGCCGAATCGCCGCCAGGCGACCACCGTCAGGACGAGGAAGAACACGAGGAACACCGCGGCTTGCACGTTTTCGGCCGCCGCATGCATCGGGCTGACGCCGGAGACGTGCGTGCCGTGTCCCACCACGAACTGCTCGAGCCCGCGCCAGCCCGCGACCAGACCATCCCAGATCCCGCCCAGCGGTCCTGCCGCCGAGAAACGGCGATGCCAGCGATCCTGCGCATCCGTGAACGCCCAGGGGTCGCCGACTTGCTGCCAGAGAACGAGCGGGTAGACGGCGGCGACCGGCAGCGCGAGCGCGACTCCGCCAAGCGCGCGCAGCCGATCGCGGTGTCTCCAGGCCAGGACGGCGAGAGCAGGCAGGAGCGCAACGCCTGCCGCCCGGGTCAGGATCGCCAGTCCCGCGACGACACCGGCAACAGCGAAGCGGTCGCGCTCGGCCAATGCGAACGCGGCGAGCACGAGAAAGAGGAACAGCGACTCGCTGTAGACCGCCTGCAGGAACAGAGACATCGGAAAGACGGCGAGATACAGGACGGCCCGCCGCGCGCCTTCCACTCCGAGACGCTCCGCTGCGAGCCGGTGCAACAGGACGAACGAGCCGAGCGCCCCAAGCAAGGAGACCACGAGCCCTGCCAACACGTAGTGCCCGAGGAAGACACGGCCGAGCCCGGCCACGAGCGCCGGGTACAGCGGGTGGAAGGCGGCCGACGCCTTGTCGTACCCGTTCTCGGCGATGCGCAGGAAGAACTCGCTGTCCCAGCGGGCCCAGATGTCCGTGAAGTAGCCGAGCTCGTGCAGGCGTGGCGTGTCCCAGCGGTCCGCGTTCGGATGGCGGTTCGGCTCGAAGAAGAAGAGCGCGAAGACCGCGGCAAGCCAAATCGCTACGCGGCTCCACACGTAGATGTCGAGCGTGGGACGACTCACATGCCTTTGACCCACGCGCACGGCCGCATGATCATAGTTACGCGATGGACCGGGTCTTCACGTTGGAGGAAGCCAACGCCGCCGTTCAGGAGCTTCGGCCGACCGTCGAGCGGATGGTCGAGCACCGGCGCAACCTCACGGCTGCGCAGGTGCTGCAGACTCAGCTCATCACGCGGATCGCGGGCAACGGGGGTGACATGGTCCCGAGCGACCTGCGTGAGGCTCAGGAGGCGATCGAGCATGAGGCAGCGGCGATTGCCGAGTGTGCGGACCTGATCAACGACGCGGGCGCTCAGATCAAGTCGCTCGAGGAAGGGCTGCTCGACTTTCCGGCCAAGCGCGGAGGCGAGGACGTCCTGCTCTGCTGGAAGCTCGGCGAGGACGAAATCCGTTACTGGCACGGCGCCGACGAGGGCTTCGCCGCCCGCAGGCCGATTTGAGGATCGGCGAGCTCGACGTCCTGACGCTGGTGGACGCCACCGGGACCTTCGCGACAGTGTCCGAGGCGTTTCCGGCGCTCGATTCCGGGGAGCAGTGATGGCTGCCGATCAACACGGTGCTCGTACGTGGTCCCGAAGCGACGGTCCTCATCGACACGGGTCTTGGACCGGGACCACGCAGCTTCATGCCCGACGCCGAGCCACAGCTCCCGCGCGAGCTCGCGCAGGCGCTCGCCGGAGTGGAGGAGATCGACCTCGTCGTGCATACGCACTTGCACGTCGACCACGTCGGCTGGGACGGTGCTTTCCCGAATGCGCGCTATGTCGTGCACGCGGACGAGTGGAGCTTCTTCTCGACGGAGGAGTCGCTGGCCGGACGACCACACCTGCGCGAGAAGGTCCTGCCGTTGGCCGAAGCGGGCCTGCTCGCTCTCGTCGACGCCGAGACCCTCGTCGCCCCCGGGGTGCGCACCGTTCCCACGCCCGGCCACACTCCGGGCCACATGAGCGTCTGGCTCGAGTCGGGCGGCGACGAGCTCGTCGTGCTCGGGGACGTGGTCGTGCACGAGGCCCACGTCGCGGATCCGGACCTCGTCTACGTGAGCGACATAGAGGCCGGGCAAGCCGCGCGCACGCGTAAACAGCTGCTGGGCGAGCTTGCCGCAGAAGGTGTCCCCACGACGGTTTCGCATTTCAATGGAACTGGACGTTTCGTCCGGGCCGGCGCAGGATTTGAGTGGAAGCCGCTATGAGCGTCGATCCGAACTGGTGGGCTTCGTTCTTCGGCGAGGACTGGCTCTTGATCAGCTCGCCGTTTCCGCCGGAGCGAACCGCAGAGGAGATAGATGCGCTCGTGGAGCATCTTCGCTTGAGCCCGGACACTCGAGTCCTCGATCTCGCGTGCGGCAGACTGTGCCGACCTGCCATGGCGATATGCGCGCGCTCCAGTTCAACGACGAGTTCGACGTCGTCGTCAACCTCTTTTCCGCGTTCGGCTACTTCGACGATGCCGCGGACGACGAACGAACAATTGCCGGGGTGGCGCGTGCCCTGCGCCCCCGCGGCCGCTTCGCTCTGGAGACGGTCAACCCGTATGCGCTCATGACCCGGTTCGAGCCGAAAGGGTGGACCGAGCTTCCAGACGGGACGGTACTGATCGAAGAGCGCCAGCTCGACCTTCGGCGCGGGCGCAGCAAAGGGACCTGGACGCTGATCCGCCCTGACGGCAGCCGGTCGACGCTCGACCACACGATGCGCCTGTACACCCCTGCCGAGCTCGAGGCAATGTTCGTGCGTACGGAGATGTCGCTGGTCGCCCTCCTGGATGCGCGGGAAGGTACGGAGTTGACCAGGGAGTCGTTTCGCATGCTCGCGATCGCGGCAAAGGACGACGGCCCCTCCGTCGAATAGGGACACATGCCGCTCTGGCAGCGTTTCGTCATAGCCGGCGTGGTCCTGCTCGCCGCGATCGTGGTGGCGAGGCTCATCGACCGGCGCATCGCTCGCAAGGCCGAGCTCCGGCCCGAGGCGATGACGCGCTATCGGGTGCTGCGCCGCACGGTGACGGCGTCGGTCATCTTTGTCGGCCTCCTCTCCGCCCTGCTCGCGATCCCGCAGGTGCGTGCGGTTGCGGGCGGCCTGCTCGCGTCCTCCGCGGTCGTTGGCATCGTCGTCGGTTTCGCCTCCCAGCGGACGCTGGGGAACTTCGTCGCCGGCCTCCTGATCGCCTTCACGCAGCCGGTGCGCCTGGGCGACGAGGTGGTGGTCGAGAACACCGAGGGTGTGGTCGAGGAGATCGGCCTGATCTACACCTTCGTCCGCACGGACAACGACGACCGGCTCGTGATCCCGAACGAGAAGCTGGCCTCGGATACCATCCGCAACTCCACGATTCGGAGTCGAGAGAAGGTCGCGGAAATCAGTCTTCAGGTACCACTCGGGAAGGATCTCGGCGCCGTCATGGATCGGCTGCGCTCGCTTACGCCCGGCGGCGAGGTCTTCGTGAGCGACCTGTCCGGCAACGTGACCGTCGTCGTTCGGGCGCGCGCCAGGGACGAAAGGGCAGCCGAGCAGCTCGAGCGCGACCTCCGCCTGCGCGCGCACGAAGTGCTGCGGGCTGAGGGCGTGTACCCATGAGTCCCCCACGCCGCGCCGGTGCAAAGCGTGACCAGGACTTCCTGATCGGCACGATCCGCCGCAAGCGGCGGAAGAAGCGACTCGACCGGCGCAAGCGGTTCGGCCGCCTCGTTGCCATGGGCGTTCTGGCTGTGCTGATCGCGCTCGTCATCTCCGGCTTCACCGGCGCGGCTGTCTGGATGAACAGCTGCGACCTCAACTCGCTGCGGCCGGTCAACGTCGGCCAGAACTCGTTCGTCTATGCCGCGGACGGCTCGCTGCTCGGCTCGATCCCCGCCGAGAAGAATCGCCAGCCTGTCGATCTCGCCGACACGAGCAGGTGGGTGACCAGAGCGACGGTCGCAATCGAGGATCGCCGCTTCTGGTCTCACGGCGCGCTCGATTATGCGGGCATCGTTCGGGCGCTCTTCGCGAACATCAGGGAGGGGCAGGTCGTGCAGGGCGGCTCGACGATCACGCAGCAGCTGGCGCGCAACCTCTACATCAAGAAGCCCTCGCAGACGTTCAGCCGCAAGGCCACCGAAGCGTGCCTTGCGATCAAGCTTGCACGTGAGCGCTCGAAGCGCTGGATCCTGCAGACGTACGTCAACCAGGTGTTCTACGGGAACCGCGCGTACGGCATCGAAGCCGCGGCCCAGACGTACTTCTCAAAGCGCGCGAAGCATCTGACGATCCCGCAGGCGGCTCTGCTTGCAGGGCTACCGCAGGCGCCCTCGGTGTTCGATCCCTTCAACCGTCCGCAACAGGCGATCGAGCGACGGGACGAGGTCCTGCGCGCGATGCTCGGCAGCGGCTACATCACCGCGACCCAGTACGCGAACGCTCTTGCGGACCGCAGGCTCCACCTCAAGGCGGGCCGGCTGTACACCCGCATCCGCGAGCCGTACTTCTTCGACTACGTGCGTCAGGAGTTGCAGAAACAATACGGCTCCAACACCGTGCGTTCGGGCGGGCTGAAGGTGTTCACGACGATCGACCCGCGCCTGCAGCGATTTGCCCTCGACGCGATCAAGCGCACGCTTCCGTACTCGACCGATCCCGCCGCGGCGATCGTCTCGATCAACCCGACGAGCGGTGCGATCCGCGCGATGACGGAGCTCAGTCCGGGGAATCCGAAGAATCAGGTCAACTTCGCGTCGTCGGCACGCCGGCAGCCTGGGTCGACCTTCAAGACGATCGTGCTGACGACCGCGATCGCCGAGGGAATCAGCCCGTCGACGACTTACCTGTCGGCGCCTTTCAAGTACGACCCATCCGAGACGGGATCCTGCGACACGGATCCGCCCACTGCGTGGTGTCCCGAGACGTACGACCATTCGTATGCCGGGGCGATCTCGATCGAGAGCGGAACGCTGAGGTCCGACAACACCGTGTTCGCGCGACTGACGCTCGACGTGGGCCCGGAGAACATCGCGGCGATGGCGCACAACCTCGGCGTGCGCACCGACCTCCGTGCGCAGGAGGGCGTGTACGTGCCCTCGATGGGGCTGGGATCGCGCGTTGTGACGCCGATGGACATGGCTTCGGTGTACTCGACGCTCGCAGCAGGCGGGATCTACTCGAAGCCGATGGCGATTCGCCGCGTCGTCCTTCCGGACGGGAAGATCGACAAGGAGGCGGGCTGGGGAGTGCCACAGCGCACGCGCGTGATCCCGGACTGGGTTGCCTCCGAGGTGGTGCGGATCCTCGAGGCGAACATGACCGGAGGCACGGGCGTTGGCGCGTACTTTGGCGGCACGTCCGCAGGCAAGACGGGGACGACCGACAACTACGCGGACGCCTGGTTCTGTGGGTTCACCCCCTCGCTGACCGCGATCGTGTGGATCGGCTTTCCCCAGGGAGAGATACCGATGACCTCGGTGCACGGAATCTCGGTCTCGGGGCCGACGTTCCCCGCTTCGATCTGGAAGCTCTTCATGGAGCGCGCCGTCAGCTACGCGCCGTTCCCGAAGGAGTTCCCGGCGCCGAGGACCGCTCCGGTCTGGCGCACGCGCACGCTCCAGTACGCAATGGAAGGCAGCTACTCCACGTACTCGGGTTCCCCGGCCGCTCCGACGACGACGAATTCCGGCAACCGAGACGACGGCTTCGTCCAGGTTCCTGACGCAGGCAACCAGCCGTAAGCTCGGGCTGCGGGCTGCAGCCGCGGCGATCCCGGTTTACGTGGCGGCGTGCGCCGTGCCCGACGGAGGCCTGTTCCGCGCGGCGCGGTTCCGTGACGTGCACCTGTACCAGGGCTTCGCGGAGGCAGTCCTTGACGGGCGGGTGCCGTATCGCGACTTCTTCATGGAGTACCCGCCGGGTGCGCTCGCGGTCTTCCTGCCGCCGGCGGCCTTCGGCGACCACTACAACGCAGCGTTCAAGGCGCTCATGGTGTTGTGCGGTGCAGCGACGATCCTGCTCGTCGCGCTGCTGCTCGCCCGGCTCGGCGTCTCCGCCGGGCGGCTCTGGGCCGCCGTGCTTCTCCTCGCCTTGGCGCCTGTCGCGCTCGGTCCGATCTCGCTCAACACCTACGACACGTGGCCCGCACTGCTGACGGTGGGCGCGCTCGCCGTGCTGGTGGCCGGGTCGCCGGTCGCTGCGTTCGCACTGCTCGGTGTGGCGTTCGCCGCCAAGGTCTATCCCGTCGTTCTCCTGCCACCGGCCCTGATCTTCGTGTGGCGCACCGCCGGCCGCCGGCTCGCGACGCGGGCGTTTGGCGCATTCGCTGCGGCGACTGTCCTGATCGTCGGTCCCTTTCTCGTGCTGGCGCCGCACGGTCTCGGCGAGAGCCTTCGCGCGCAGGCGGCGCGCGGCCTCCAGGTCGAGAGCCTCGGCGGCGCGCTGCTCGCGGTGGCGGACCGCATCGGCCTCTACAGCGCGACTGTGGTGCACCGAACCGGCCGCGCGATCTCGTACGAGCTGACCGGCTCGCTGCCGGAGGTCGTGGCGGTGCTCAGTTCGGTGGCGCAGGTGCTGGCCGTGCTCCTGGTCGCCTGGCTCTACCTGCGTGGACGGGACGAGCCGCTCCGGCTTGCGGCCTCGTTCGCCGCCGCGATTGCAGGCTTCCTTGCGTTCACACGCTTTTTCTCGCCGCAGTACGTCGTTTGGCTCGTTCCTTTCGTCATGCTCCTCGGGCCCATCGCGTGGCTCTTGACCGCGGTGGTGCTCGTCCTCGCGCAGGTGTGGTTCTTCCACTACAGCGACGTGTTCGCACTGGGCGACTACATCTGGCTCGTGGCCGTGCGCGACCTGCTCGTGGCCGCGCTCTTCGTGGCGGCCGTGCTGTCGTTACGCGGGCACGCGGCGGAAGACGAGGATTCCGTCCTCCTGGAAGACGAGGCGCCACTCCGGGTTCCGTCGTAGCCCGGCAAGCTCGACGGCGGTCGGCAGGGGTGCGTGGCGGTCGGCGTAGCCGGGCTGGGTTTCGTCGGCGGCGATCCAGGTCGCGTCTTCACGAAACGGGAAGCTCAGAAATCGTCGGCGGGCGGAGAGGTGAGCGCCGAGGGTGTTCGTCGCGCTGACGACCGCATCGCCGGGGATCAGGGCGAGCGCGCGCGCGGCGACACGGTCGTGGTCGTTCACGCGCGCAGCCGTGGCCTCGAACTGTTCTCCGCCCGGAACGTGCCGCCAGCCGGGGATCGGGCCGAGCCAGTAGTTGCCCCCCAGCGCTGCGACCACGACGATCGCCGCCACCGGTACCGGCCAACGCAGCAGTCGCTTGGCGCCGAAGATCGCGGCGATCACGAGGGGCGGGATCATTCCGGCGGTGTAGTGGAAGTGGATGGACGTCTGCGTCGTCGTTGCCGAGAGCAGGTTGATCGCGAGTTCGGGGAGCAGCGCGACGAGCACGAGGGGCGCGAGCAGGCAGAGAGCGGCCAGTGGCGCGACGAGTTGGAGCAGGAAGCGTAGGTCGCGCGAGCTGAACGCGGCCTCGGCGATCCGCAGCGGGTCGGTTAGCGCCGTCTTCAGAATCCCGCCCGCGGAGCCGCCGACCTCGCTGTAGCGCCCGTAGAAGTCCGATTCCGCGCCGGCGTTGTAATGCGGGATGACCACCGCGATTGCAATCGCAGCCCAGAGCCCGCCGATTGCCGTGATTGCCGCACCAGCGAGCCGGCGCCGGCGGGCGAGTGCGTACCAGATGCCGAAGCCCGCGACGACGAGCGCGATCTCCTCCTTAGACACCGCGGCGAAGATGGCGCAAACGGCAAACGGAAGCAGCCGGTCTTCGTCGAGGAACCAGAACGCGAGCAGAAGGAGAGGGGTCGCGAGCGCCACCGGGTGGAATTCGTTCAACGTCAGCCAGCCGGTGGCGGGATAGAGCAGGTACGCGAGCGCGAAGCCGAGGCCCGCCCGCGCCGAGGCGAGGTGCTTGCGCGCAAGCCAGTACACGGGCAGCGCGCCGAGTGCGATGGCGATCGCCTGGGCGACGAGCAACATGTTCGGGCTGGGCCAGAGCCACCACAGCGGCGCGAACAGCACGAGGATCGGATCGACGTGCGCGCCGAGCCGCGAGATCTGGTCCCCGTGCAGGCCCGTCATGCGCAGCGGATCGCCGTGGGCTGTCGACCACACCGCCTGCACCATGTTTCCGAGGTCGAAGCGCCCCGTGATGAACGCCTCGTGGCGGAGCATCGACAGCGCGGCGAAACCGGCGGCATAGGCAGCGACGCCGATCGCGAGCAGCGCACGGACATCCAGAAGGACGGGGAAGCGTTTCACGCCAGACGTTCGATGATGCCGCGCCAGCGCGGGCCGAGCACCGCTTCGCTGGCGTGTCGCTCGTAGGTTGCGCGGCCTCTGGCTGCGATGCGCTGCGCCAGCGCGGCATCCGCTGCCAGGTTGCGAACGGCCCCGGCGAGGGCCTCGGCATCGCCCGGCGGGACGAGCAGGGCGCTGTCGCCGTCAGCGAGCAGCTCTCGCGCGGCCGGGGTGTCCGCGGTCACGAGCGGCGTGCCACACGCGAGCGCCTGGAAGGTCTTGTTCGGGATCACCCGCCGCGCCTTGCCGGTGGTGCCGAAGATGCCGAGCGCGCAGCCCGCGCGGTGGAGCTCCGCGGGCAGCCGGTCGTACTCGACCCAGGGAACATGCTCGACGTTTGGAGGCGGACTGGACAGCAACGATGCGAGCTGTCCGCTGCCGACGATGCGAAAGGGAATGTCCTGAGCGAGGCGCGCTGCAGCGAGGATCGTGTTCACCCCCTGCAATGGGATGAGCTTGCCCACGAACAGCGCGGTGAACTGCTGCGGTGGCTGCCATGCCGGGCGGAACAGCCGGTCCTCGGCCCCGACGAAGCACACCTCGACGACGGCGAGCCCTGCAAGATCGGCGAAAAAGTGCGCCTGGGCCTCAGTGTCGGCGACGACGAGATCGGCGCTGCGGAAGGCCCGGCGGTCGATCGCCTCGAGGCCGCGGGCCGCGATCGAGCCGGGTCGGAAGCGGCGCCGGTCGCCGACGAGCGTGTCCGCGAGCGAGACGAGTGGGTTGAAGACCAGCGGCTGCTCTCGTGCAGCACGCCGTGCGACCGGCAGATCGAGGTGGCCGGGATAGCCGACGATGAACGCGTCGAAGCCGCGCGGTCTGCGGCGGAGCAGCCGCGCTTGGGCAACGGCCAGCCGCGCCGCGCGAGCGGCTCCCGCCGACCACCCGTCGCGCAAGCCGTCCCAGACGGAGACGTGTTCTTCGCGCACCTCGACGCCCGCTCCGCGCAGGCAGGAGATCACCTGAGCGTTGCGCGGATACGCCCGCTCGTACGTCCCGAAATAGCAGACTCTCAGGAGAGGACTTCGTCGACGAGCAGCTGGGCGCGGTCGCGCTCCTGCGCGCGCTCCTCGTGATGGCTCGTGATCATCTCGCTGATCAGGCCGAGCGAGAAGAACTGCAGGCCGATGACGACGAGCAGCACGCCGAGCATCAGCAGGGGGCGATGGCCGATCGCGTGGCCCAGCGCCTTGACGACGGTCAGGTAGGCGAGGATCGCTGTACCGATGAAGCCGAGAATCAGCCCGAGTCCGCCGAACAGGTGCAGCGGGCGTTGACGGTAGCGCCCGATGAACGTCACGGTCAGCAGGTCGAGGAAGCCGCGGAGATAGCGCTCGAGGCCGTAGCGCGAGCGGCCGTGCTCGCGAGGACGGTGGTTGACTTGGAGCTCGGCGATGCGGAAGCCCTGGTAGTGCGCGAGTACCGGGATGAAGCGGTGCAGCTCCCCGTACAGGCGCAGGCCGTGTACGACTTCTGCGCGGTACGCCTTCAAGCCGCAATTCATGTCGTGAAGGCGGACGCCGGAGAAGACGCCGGTCACGCGGTTGAAGATCCTCGAGAGGATGCGGCGCGACAGCGGGTCACGTCGGTGCGTCTTCCAGCCCGAGACGAGGTCGAACCCTTCGTCGAGCTTCGCGAGCATGCGGGGGATCTCAGCCGGGTCGTCCTGCAGGTCGCCGTCCATCGTCACGACCGTGTCGCCACTCGCCTGGGCGAAGCCGGCGACGAGCGCCGTCGCCTTACCGAAGTTGCGGCGCAGGCGGACGACACGCACGTTCTGCTCAGCGCTGTGCAGGCGCGTGAGCGCGCCGAACGTCCCGTCGGAAGAGCCATCGTCGACGAAGATCGCCTCCCAGGGCGTATCGAGCGGCTCGAGCGCGGAGCGGAGCTCGTCGTAGAGGAGTGCGACGCTCCGCTCCTCGTTGTGCACGGGCACGACGACGGAGATCACAGTGGCAAGTTATACGCTGGCGGCGGTATGGCTGAGCTGCTCTCGCTTGCGGAGGCGCAGGCGCGCGTCCTCGAGCGCGTCACGCCTCTGCCCTCCGAGCGGGTTGGCATCGGGGAGGCGGTAGGCCGGGTGCTCGCGGAAGACGCGCTTGCGGCCGTGGACCTTCCGCCGTTCCCGAGTTCGGCCATGGACGGGTTTGCGGTGCGGTCGGCGGACACGCCGGGGCAGCTTTCCGTGGTGGCGCGGATCGCGGCCGGAGTGCCGGCGCCACGGGCACTTGTGGCCGGCGAGGCGATGGCGATCGCCACCGGCGGAGTCGTGCCTGACGGCGCGGATGCCGTCATCCCCATCGAGTATGTTGTCGATTATGACAACAGTGTGGAGATCTCGAAAGCTGTTGACGCGGGTGACAACGTTCGTCCTCGCGGCGGTGACGTGCGTGCGGATGCTGTCGTTGTGCCGCGCGGTGTTCGCCTCGGTCCCGTGCAGGTCGGTGCGCTCGCAGCAGCCGGCGTCGCGGAAGTTGCAGTCGCCCGGCGCCCGCGTGTGGCGGTGCTTGCGACCGGCACCGAGCTCCGGCCTCCCGGCGAGCCGCTCGGCCCGGGCGAGGTCTATGAGGCGAACGGGCTGCTGCTTGCGACCGCGCTCGCCGCCGCGGGCGCCGAGCCGGAAGCGCTCCGGGCGGTCCCCGACGACGAGGCCGCGCAGCGCGCGGCGCTGGAGCGTGCTCTCGCTGCAGACGTGCTCGTGACTTCGGGCGGTGTCTCCGTCGGACCGCACGACCTCGTTCGACGCATTCTCGCCGAGCTCGGCGTGGAGGAGGTGTTCTGGGGCGTTGCAGTCAAGCCCGGCAAACCGCTCGCGTTCGGCATGCGTGGAACCACGCTCGTCTTTGGGCTGCCGGGCAACCCGGTGTCCTCGCTCGTCGGCTATGAGTTGTTCGTTCGCCCGGCGCTGCTCGCGCTTCAGGGTGCGTCGACCCCTGGTCCAGTGTTCCGCGAAGGCCGGCTGGCGACCGGCGTGCGCCGCAATGCTCAGCGCGACGAGTTCGTTCGCGCACGCACGCGTGCCTCGGAGGACGGTCTCACCCTGGAGCCGGTGGCGGGACAGGAATCGCACATGATCGTCCGTGCGGCCGGTGCGGACGCGCTCGTGCACGCCCCGCGCGGCGAGGGTGAGCTTGCCGCCGGCGAGACAGTCCGCTACCTGTCGCTCGCCTGAGCGCCGACGCGCGCGGGCGCGTACGGCGTGCCGCCTCGGGGCTCCACTCGGGCCAGCCTCGCGTAGGCGATGTAGCGATGTGACGCGAAGAAGCGCGGATGACAGGCCTGGAGCTCCAGCAGCTCGTGCCGCGGGGATCTCAGCACCGAGAGGTCGGTTGCCGTGACGATCCTGTGCCGCGTCACCGAGTAGATGAACCTCCCGTACGGGACTTCGATGGTGACGCGATCGCCGGCCCGGAGGGCGTTGATGTCGGAGAACGGAGCGGAGTAGGTCGTCCGGTGGCCGGCGATGTACACGAGCCTGCTCTCGCCGGGCATGAACGTGCGCCCGTCTCTGCCCGGCCCCTTCTTCAGCGTGTCGTGATCGGTGCCGTTGACGAAGATCATGTTCACGCCCATGCGCGGAATGCGCAGCCGGCCGAGCGCCTGTCCGCGCTTTGCACCCAGGCGGTAGCGCTTGGCGGCGAGTGTGATGCTGCGACGCTCTGCGGAGAGCGAATCGTGCGAGATGCTGCCGGCGAAGGAGCGGTTGAGCTCGTTGTACTGCGAGCTGAGCTGACGTTGTTTCCACTTGGTGTAGAGAGCCGTGAACGGGTCCTGCCATTGCCAGACGACCAAAGCCCAGACGAGCGTCAGTGCGCCCGCCAGCGCAAGGAAGGTTCCGAGGATGCGTAGGAACCGCCGCACCTAGCCGTCCAACGCCTCGAGCGGCGCTTCGGATGCGCCGCGCCGGCGGCGGCCGCGCACGGCCGTGACCGAGCCGCCGAGGACTCGGCGCAGCGGGCCGCGTGGCGGCAGTTCCGACGCCGGCGGATACGGAGCGTAGCGCCGGGTTGCGAGTGCCGTCAGCTGGCTCGTGCCGGCGAGCCAGACGGCAAAGAGTGGCATGACGATGAACGGGATGTAGTCGACCGCTCGGAGTTCCGCAAGGTACCAGGGCGTGTCCCACCCGAGCCCGAGGCGGCTCGCGAATGAGCCAAGCAGCAGCAGAGGTCCGGCGAAGCCGAGCGCGAGCACACCGAGGCGCACCGCTGCGGGCGCACCGCGCACCTGCGGCAGCCAGAGCCAGACGTGCAGGCAGGGCAGGAGGAAGATGAGCGCGTACGGATTCGTCGCGACGACGAGGAGTGAGAGCGCGCCCAGGCAGAGCAGCACCGCCGTGTGCCCGGCGAGCTCTTCCTCCGAGGTGATCGCGCGACGCGGAATGAGGCGTTCACGGGTCACGAGCCAGCCGGCGAGTGCGAGCACTCCCAACGCGAGCAGCGACTTCGCCGGCCAGCTATGCGCGACTTCGCTGGTCGGCGAGATCGGACGCGCCGCTCCGTCGGGCCAGGCGCCGAGCAATCCGAAGAGCTCGAACAGTCCCACGACCCAGGCCCAGAAGGCGAGCCGGCTGCGGTAACCCCGGAGCGCCGGCGCGAGCGGGATGCGTCTCCGCCGACACCTCGCGAAGAGATCGATCGCCGTTGCCAAGAAAGGCAACAGGCACGCGATTAGCACGAGTTGCACCGCCCAACCGCGGATCAGCCGAGTGCCGAGGTACAGATAGCTCGACGTCCCCTGCGCGAACTCGAGCCCTTCGTCGAGCGTTCCGAGCAGATCCTGGGTCGACCGTCCGACCTGCTCGAGGCGGCCCGTGCTCAAGCGATCAATCGTGTCCGCGACGGGATCGGGCGGAGTCTCGCCTCCGGTCGTCAGCGTGACCGCCGCGACTCCTCTCGCGATGAACGGCGCTTGTTCGTACAGCGAGAACGGGAAGCCGAGGTCGATGAGTTGGCGAATCGGGCCGGGTCGGGCCGGGAGGCGGCCCGTCTCCGCGGCGATCCTCGCCGCGACGGTCTCGAGATAGATGCCGGACGGTGTTCGCGGCGTGTCCCCGATGATCTCGACTCGCACACGCCCGGCTCCGCCCACCGAGTCGAGATTGATGACGGCGCCGACGTCGTGCCGGAGCGGCGAGTGCTTGACGAACCACTCCGCACCGAGACCTCCGAACGTCCCGCCGTCCGTCGACAGAAAGAGGATGGTGTGATTCGGGCGGAGCTGGCCGGAGGGGAAGCCCGGCGGCGCTCCGTAGGCGCGGGCGAGCTGGACGAGCATGGCCGTCCCGGACGCGTTGTCGTTTGCACCCTGGCCGCGACCGTCGTTGTCCCGGTGCGCCATGACGACGATCGTGCGTGGTGAGCGGCCGACAGCTTCAGCGACGAGGTTCTGCATCTGGACGCGGCCCCTGCCGGGAATGACGGTGCTGAAACGCTCGGTTTGCACGGCCAGGCCGTACGGCTGCAGCTGGTCGCGAAACCAGTCGGCCGCCTGGAGTGAGCCTGGGTAGCGGTCCGGGATCCTGGTGACGAGCTCTCCCGCGAGGCGCTTCGTCGCCTGTCCATCGAACTCCGGCAGGAACGCGCGCGGCAAGGGCGTCGGTCGCGCGACGCTGAACGCGGCGACGAGCAGAGGGAGCCCGACGAGCAGCCACGTCCCGCGATAGAGCCTTCCGTTGACCGGACGCTCGAGCGATCCTGGACGCGCCCGGTGCCGCTCTCTGCGGGGCGGAACGGAGGCCATCCGTGGCTATAGTAGGCCCCGTACCACCTGGCGCTGCGCCCGGCAGGCAGCAGAAAAAGCCGAGCCGACATGCCCGACTCCTCGACCATCCTCCTCGTCGACGACGAGGACTCCATTCAAAAGCTCCTCACCTACCCGCTCGAGCGTGAGGGGTTTCGCGTGCTGCAGGCCCGCGACGGTGAGGAGGCGCTGAGGCAATTCGCGTCCGAGCGGGTCGACCTCGTCGTCCTCGACGTGATGCTGCCGAAGCTCGACGGACTGGAAGTGTGCAAGCGCCTGCGGGCCGAGAGCGAGGTGCCGATCATCATGCTCACCGCCCGCGACGACGAGCTCGACAAGGTGCTCGGCCTCGAGCTCGGCGCGGACGACTACATCACCAAGCCGTTCTCGATCCGCGAGTTCCGGAGCCGCGTGCGCGCGCTTTTGCGGCGCGCCTCGGCGCCGCGCCAGGTGGCAACGGACGGCGAGTCGATCTCTGCCGGCGGCCTGCGGATCGACCTCGCCCGTCGTACGGTGGAGGTGCAGGGGCGGCCGGTCCAGCTCACCTATGTGGAGTTCGAGCTCCTGCACACGCTCGCCGGCCAGCCCGGCCGCGTGTACAGCCGCCGGATGCTGCTGGAGGCGCTCTGGGGTGGCGCCGACTACCGCGAGCCGCGCACGATCGACGTCCACGTCCGCCACCTCCGCGAGAAGCTCGAGCGCGACCCCGCCGAGCCGGAGTACATCCTCACCGTCCGCGGAGTCGGCTACCGCTTCGGCGCCCGATGAATCCCTTCCGCAGTGTCGGTGCGCGTCTCGGCCTGGGCCTCGCGATCGTCCTCACGGGGGCGCTCGTCCTCGTCGACCTGATCGTCGTTCCGACGCTCGAGCGCAACCTCGTCAATGCGAAGCTCGGCCAGTTGCGAGAGGCGGCGCCCACGATCGGGTCACAGCTCGTGAACAGCTCGCCGTTCACGCTTGACGAGGTGATCCAGTCGGCGGCTGCCAGCGTCAATGCGCGGGTCATCTACTTCCACCCGCTCAACCCCGACAACCCGAGCGCACTGAGGCTGTTCGTGTTCGCGGATTCGAGCTCCGTTACCTTGGGCGACGTCGAGAGCGACCGGCTCGCTCCGCGCGCATTCCTCGACCAGCAACCCGTCAGCGGGACGCTTACCTCGGACGGGGAGCGCTACGCCGAGGTGGCCTACCCGGTCCTCGGCGGCCCGGTCGTGCTCCTGCGGGCCTCGCTCGCGGACTCGCTGCAGAGTGTTCAGCTTGTGCGACGCCGCCTGGTCATCGCCGGCCTGATCGCGCTGGCGGCTGCACTTCTCGTCGGCTACGTCGCCGCTTCCCTCTTCGCGCGGCGGATCCGGCGCCTCGAGCGCGCCGCCGACCGCATTGCCGGCGGCGACTTCAGTGAGCCGGTCTCCGACCGCGGCCGGGACGAGCTGGGTGACCTGGCCGCCACCATGGAACGGATGCGCCAGCGCCTGGCGCAGCTCGAGCACGCGCGCCGCGAGTTCATCGCCAACGCGTCCCACGAGCTGCGGACCCCGATCTTCTCGCTCGGCGGCTTCCTGGAGCTGCTGGACGAGGAGGACCTCGACCCGGAGACTCAGGCCGAGTTCATGGCGACCATGCGCGAGCAGATCGAGCGCCTCACCAAGCTCGCGACCGACCTGCTCGACCTTTCACGACTCGACGTCGGGCGCATCAGGGTGGAGCAGGAAGCGGTCGATCTGGCGGAGCTGGCCTCGACAGTGGCGGACGAGTTCCGTGCGGTCGCCCAGACGAGCGGCCACGAGCTCGTCGTCGACGGTGCCGACGAGGCGACGGCCCTCGGGGACTGGGAACGAGCGCTCCAGATCGGGCGGATTCTGGCGGAGAACGCACTCGTGCACACGCCGCCGGGCACACCGGTGCGCCTGAGCACAGCCCGTCGGGAGGGTTTGGTGGTGCTGACCGTCGAGGACGAGGGGCCGGGAATCCCGCCGGAGCATGCGGACCACGTCTTCGAGCGCTTCTATCGCGTCGAGGGCGGCGTGGCATCGGGCAGCGGTCTGGGCCTGGCGATCGCGCGGGAGTTGGCGGAGCTGATGGGCGGCTCGGTCGAGCTCCGCGCGATCCCGGGCCGGACGATCTTCGCGCTCGCCCTCCCCGCCGCGGCCTCAGAGCCGTTTCCACGGGAAAAGGGGCGCGAGGCCGAGCCGTCGCTACAGTGACCCGCATGCGGGCCGGGTCTCTTGCCGCAGTGGTTGTTGTCGCCGCCGCCCTGGGCGGCGGCGCTGCTTTGGGAATCGGCAAAGGGGCGGGTTGGCTCGACCAGGGCACGAAGACGGTCGTCGTCCGCGCCCAGGCCTCGCAGCCGGGCGCTCTGCCTGCCTCGGCGACCTCGAAGGTCCCGGCGCTTTCGGGGAAGGGCTTCGATCCGCAGCGAATCTTTGCGCAGCGCTCTCCCGGGGTCGTGACGATCTTTGCCTACTTCGGAGATCCGGCCTCGGTGGACACGGAGATCTCCCAGGGATCCGGGTTCGTCACCTCGGCTCAGGGCTTCATCCTCACGAACTCACACGTGATCACGAATGCGGGCGGGTCCCAGACCGTGCGCGCCGCGGAGCACGTCTTCGTGGAATTCTCGGACGGTGACCGGATCGAGGCGAAGGTGATCGGCTGGGATCTCTACGACGACGTCGGTCTCATCCGCGTCGATTCCCGCCGGCACAAGCTCTCGCCGGTTCCCCTCGGCGAGTCGTCTGCGGTTGTAGTCGGTGAGCCCGTGGCCGCGATCGGCAGCCCGCTGGGCAATGAGAACTCCCTTTCGGTAGGCGTCGTTTCCGCAATTCACCGCTCCATCGACGCGCTCACGGTGAATCTCTATCGAGTCGTTGACGCGATCCAGACCGACGCCCCGATCACCCACGGCAACTCGGGCGGACCGCTGTTCGACGCGCGCGGTCGGGTCATCGGCATCAACGCGCAGATTCGCAGCGCGACGGGCAGGGGGAACGACAGCGGGATCGGCTTCGCGATTCCGATCGACGCCGCGAAGAACTCTGTGGCCCAGTTGATCGCCAAGGGCCGTGTCACATACGCCTATGTCGGAATCACGACCGACGACATGACGCCGGCGCTCGCACGCGCCCTCGGCTACCAGGTCGATCACGGCGCGCTGATCGTCGACGTGAAGCCGAACGCCCCTGGTGACGCTGCCGGCCTGCGCGGAGGGGACCGGCAAGTGGACGTCCTGGGCATTCGCGACCAGTCGACCGGGGGCGACGTGATCGTGGAGATCGACGGCCAACCCATCCGGCGAGCGGACGACGTGGTGCGGATCGTCTCTTTCTCGCTGAAGCCGAACGACGTCTCGGTCTTCACGGTGATCCGGGACGGCCGCCGAAGGAAGATCGCCGTGAAGGTGGCCGAACGTCAGCTCCCAACGGGTTAGGGGTAGGACTCTCCGGGCATAAGGCGGTCGAAGGCCGCAGCGAAGGTCGCGGCAGGTTTCGGTAGTTTAGTTTCGCTTTTCCTGGGCAAAGCTCCGACCATGACGAGTCAGGCGACAACAGCGGGTTCGAACGGCGGCTTCACCGTCCGCCTGACCATTCCCGCGCGGGCCGAATACATCACGCTCTGCCGCCTCGCCCTGACCGGAATCGGCCGCCTGCGCTCGCTGCCCGACGAGCTGCTCGCCGATCTCAAGCTCGCACTCACCGAGGCGGCTTCGAATTCCGTCCGCCATGCATACGGGGAAGACCGGGTCGGAGTCGTCGAAGTGAGCTATGAGCTGCGCCCGGACCGGCTCGTGATCGTGGTCACGGACGAGGGCGAGGGCTTCGATCCAACCGAATGGGCAGGCCCGCCCGACGAGCTCTCGGAAGGCGGTCTAGGGATCGCCATCATCCGGGCGATCGCCGACGAGGTGGAGATCGGCGCCCAGCCCGGCGGCAAAGGATCCCGGCTCCGCTTCGAGAAAGCCTTGGACTAGCCCACCGAGGCTGTATCCTGCGCGGCCTTCGCCGCTCGAGCGCGCCCCAGACCATGCTGCAACTCGTCAACGCCGGCCACAAGTCGCTCGCCGACTACGCGACTATCGCGACGCGCGGGCTGATGGACGAGATCCGGCGCCTGGCCGAGCCGCTCCAGGGGAAGCGTGTCGTGCACCTGTCCGCTACTGCGTTCGGCGGCGGCGTCGCCGAGATCAACTACACGCTGGTCCCGCTGATGCAAGACGCCGGGCTCGAGACCGAATGGCGCATCATCCGCGGCGCCGACGAGTTCTGGAACGTCACGAAGACGATCCACAACGCGATCCAGGGAAATCCACAGGGGCTGACCGAGGAGCAGCGCGAGATCTTCCGTCGCTATCAGGAGATGAACGCGAAGGAGTTCGAGGACGACTACGACTTCGTCATCGTCCACGACCCGCAGCCGCTGGGAATGATCGACTACTTCCCGGACTCGAACGCGCAGTGGATCTGGCGCGGGCACATCGACTTCTCAACGCCCAACCAGGAGGTCATGGACTTCCTCCTGCCTTCGCTCCGGCGCTACGACGCGGCGATCTTCCACATGCGCGAGTACGTGCCGAAGGCCGAGGGGCTTCCGCCCTGTTACATCTGGCCGCCCGCCATCGATCCGCTTGCGCCGAAGAACATGGCGCTCTCCGCCGAGGACGCCGCGTACATCGTCGACCAGTTCGGCATCGACGTCGAGCGGCCGCTGCTGACGCAGGTGTCCCGGTTCGATCCCTGGAAGGACCCGCTGGGAGTCATCGACGCGTACCGCGTGGTGAAGGAGACGTTTCCCGACGTGCAGCTCGCGCTCGTCGGCTCGATGGCGCACGACGATCCCGAAGGCTGGGAGTTCTACAACCAGACGGTCGCGTACGCGGGCGGGGATCCCGACATCTACATCCTGTCCAACCTGAACAACGTCGGCTCCGTGGAGGTCAACGCGTTCCAGGTGCATTCGAAGGCAGTCATCCAGAAGTCGATCAAGGAGGGCTTCGGCCTGACCGTGACCGAGTCGCTATGGAAGACGCGCCCGACCGTCGCCGGGCGTGTGGGTGGAATCGTCGCTCAGATTCAAGACGGGGAGACGGGCTGGCTCGTAAGCTCTGCGACCGAGTGCGCCGAAGCATGCATCGAGATCCTGTCCGATCCTGCCGCAGCGCGGCAGCGCGCGCTCAAGGGGAAGGAGTACGTGCGAAGGCACTTCCTGACGCCGCGGCTCCTGCGCGACTGGCTCGTGCTCTTTAACCGCCTGCTGGGCTACGACACCTCGGGGGCTGAGGTGCCGGTCGTGGCGGCCGCCTGAGTTTCAGCGGCCGGACAGGGGATACGCTGCCGCCGGTGCGCCGGAAGCTGATCGTCGTTTCGAACCGGGGGCCCGTGTCGTATGCGCGAGACGCCGCGGGCGGCAGGATCGCCAAGCGCGGAGGCGGCGGGCTCGTGACGGCGCTGCGAAGTCTCGTCTCTTACCACGACGTCACCTGGATCGCGAGCGCGATCACGGAGGAGGACAGGGGCCTCGCCGGTGAGACGATCGAGGAGACCTCGCGCGACGGCTCTCCGTTCCGGCTCCACCTGATTGCGCACGACAAGCAGGCGTACGACTGGTTCTACAACGTCGTTGCGAATCCGATGCTCTGGTTCGTGCAGCACTCCCTATGGGAGCTGCCGTACACGCCGAAGGTGGATGCCGCGTTCCATCGCGCGTGGGGGGAGGGCTATGTCGCGGTTAACGAAGGGTTCGCCGCAGCAGTCGTCCGTGAGCTCGAGCGCGCACCGGATGCAGCGGTCTTCTTCCACGACTACCACGTCTACCTGGCGCCGCGCATCGTGCGCGAGCACCGTCCGAGCGCGAAGTCGATGCACTTCGTGCACATTCCGTGGCCGCAGCCTGACTACTGGCGGATCTTTCCCAGGGAGATGAGATGGGCCATTCACGACGGGCTGATGGCGAACGACGTGATCGGCTTCCACACCGACCGCTGGCGCCGGAACTTCATCTACAGCGTGCGCGAATTTCTCGGCGAGGATGCGACGCCGAAAACCGTCACGGCGCCGATTTCGGTCGACGCTGCAGAGTTCGACGAGCTGGCCCAGAGCGTGGCGGTGCTGGAGGCCGAGCGCGAGATCGTGGCGCACCGGCCCGAGAAGCTCATCGTGCGCGTCGACCGCACCGATCCGTCCAAGAACATCGTGCGTGGCTTTCGCGCCTTCGAGCTCTACCTGGACGAGCACCCGGAGATGCATCGCCGGGTGGGGATGCTGGCGCTGCTAGACCCGTCACGCCAGGACATTCCGGAGTACGCGGAGTACCTAGGTGCCATTCAGCGCGAGGCGCGCCGCGTGAACGACCGCTTCCAGCAGAGTGGGTGGAGGCCCATCGACCTCCAGATTGCCGATGACTTCCCGATGTCGGTTGCTGCGTACAAACAGTTCGACGTGCTCCTGGTCAACGCGATCTTCGACGGCATGAATCTCGTCGCAAAGGAGGCGCCACTCGTCAACGAGCAAGACGGAGTTGTTGTCCTTTCTGAAAACGCAGGCGCACACGCAGAGCTCGGTGAATGGGCTCTCAGCATCAATCCCTTCGACGTGGAGGGTCAGGCGAGGGCGATGCATCAGGCGCTGGAAATGGGTGTCGGTGAGCGCCGGGAGCGGCTCGAGGCGATTCGCCGTCACGTTCGGAAGCACGACCTGGGCCGGTGGGTCGAGTTGCAGCTCGAAGCGCTGGACCGCGTGGCGACACCGGCGTCTCGTTAGGATCGAAGAGCGATGAGCGAGCTGAGCCACGTCAGCGAGGCGGGCGACGTGCGCATGGTGGACGTCGGAGGGAAGCCGCTCTCGCGGCGCCGCGCAGTCGCTCGCGCCACGGTGCGCATGGCGCCCGAGACGGCACGCCGGCTGCGTGAGCTGCCGAAAGGCGACGCGCTGGCGACGGCTCAGCTCGCCGGGATCATGGCCGCGAAGCGAACCAGCGACCTCGTCCCGCTCTGCCACCCTCTGCCGCTGTCGCACATCGAGGTCTCGCTCGCGATCGGTGACGACGGCGTCGAGATCACGGGTGCGGTCGAGACGACCGCGCAGACCGGGGTCGAGATGGAGGCGCTGACCGCGGTCTCGGTTGCCGCGCTCACCGTCTACGACATGGCGAAAGCGATCGACCAGGAGATGTCGATCGTCGAGGTGACGCTCCTCGAGAAGACGAAGGAGCCTGCGTGAAGGCTGCGGTTCTCACGATCTCGGACGGCGTGGCGGCCGGCGAGCGTGAAGACCAGAGTGGCCTGCTGCTGCTGGAGCTGCTGCAGGCCGAGAGCTACGAGGTCGAGCACCGCGTCGTTCCGGATGAACGTGCGAAAATCGCGGCCGTCCTGCGCGAGCTCTCGCTCTCCGCTGCGCTCGTGCTGACGACGGGCGGGACCGGGGTCTCGCCACGGGACATGACGCCCGAGGCGACCGAGTCCGTCATCGACCGGAAGGTTCCGGGAATCGCGGACGCATTACGCGCAGATGCGATCAAGAAGACTCCGCACGGTTTGCTCGGTCGAGGCGTGGCCGGGATCAGAGGGAAGACGCTCATCGTCAATCTCCCCGGGTCTCCCGGCGGGTGCCGTGACGGCTTCGAGCTGATCAAGCCCGCGCTTCCCCACGCGCTCGAGTTGCTGGCCGGCGGGCAGTCGGAGCACAGGCAGACGTGAGCGAGACGCTGGCCCTGCCGCGTCGCTTTGCAGCGCTCGTGAAGATCGAGCACACGGTCTTCGCTCTGCCGTTCGCCTACATCGGCGCGTTGCTGGCGGTCGGCGACATCCCATCGGCGCACGACCTCGTCTGGATCACGCTTGCGATGGTCGGTGCGCGCTCGCTGGCGATGGGGCTCAACCGGCTGGTCGACGCCGAGATCGACGCGCGCAATCCGCGCACTGCCGCTCGCGAGCTTCCGTCGGGTCTCCTGTCGCGTCTGCAGGTGACAGCGTTCTGTGCCTCGGCCTTCGCGCTGTATCTCGTCGCGTGTTTTCAGCTCGACCCGATCGTGCGGTGGCTGTGGCCGATCCCGGTGGCCGGCTTCGTCGTGTACCCGTACCTGAAACGCTTCACGTGGCTCAGTCATCTGTGGCTTGGTGCCGTGGACGGTCTCGCACCCATTGGCGCGTGGGTGGCGATCACGGGCGAGCTCCCCTGGGAGGCGTGGGCGCTCGGAGCTGCGGTTGCCGTCTGGATTGCGGGCTTCGACTTCTTCTACGCGCTGTTCGACCGCGAGATCGACCGGCAGCAGGGTTTGCACTCCGCTGCGGTGAGGTTCGGCGTCAGCGGCGCATTCTGGGGCGCGCGCCTGCTGCACGTGGCCACCGTGTCGCTGCTGGCCGCGGTGGGACTGGGCCTCGGGCTCGGCTGGCTGTACTGGCTCGGTGTCGCCGCAGTCGCGGCGCTTCTCGCGTACGAGCACACACTCGTCCGGCCGGGTGACCTCCGGCGGCTCGACGCCGCGTTCTTCACCGTGAACGGAGTGATCAGCGTCCTGTTCTTTCTCTTCGTGCTGGCCGAGGTGTCGATCTAGCCGAGGTCGTACCGGCAGGCGCTCCAGGGCCAGTCGGAAATCCGCTTGCAGAGCCCGGCTCGAACCGGGTTCGCCATGACGTAGCGGCAGGTGCTTTCCAGGCGTTCCTCTTCGACCGTTCTGCACCAGAAGCGGTCGCCGAAGACGTGCCCCCAACGTTTGTATCTCCCGTTGAAGAGCTGTGCGTACTCGCCGTTCAGCAGCTTCATGCCGTCCGAGAGGTTGTCGCGCAAGCCCTCCATGACGAGGTGGTAGTGGTTCGTCATCAGGCAGAACGCGTGGACGTGCCAGTCGAAGTGCTCGACGGCCTCGGTCATCAGCGCCAAGAACCATCGCCGGTCATGGTCATCGTCATAGATCGCCATGTGAGCAACGCCACGCGCGGTCGCGTGGAAGGCGGCGTACTCGGGAAGGACGTTCCGCGGCATGCGGGGCACGCCCTGACGGTAAGCCCACAACAGCTTCAGAAAGGCCCTGTGGAACAATCGTCACACTCTCGGTACGAACTCCATGTCGGGTCAGGACCCCTCTGACCTGTCCCGAGCGCCCACGTCCCGGGATGCTTCTATGAGTGTCAAGTCAGGCGGCGGGCATCGCCTCCAGCCTGCGGAAGAGCGAGCGGGCGAGGAAGCGTTTGAGGCAGCGGATCGCTTCGCGTTCGCTTTTGCCTTCGCTGCGTCGCCGGGCGATGTAGGCGATCGTCGGTGGGTGGTGCTTGCGGCGGCTGACGACGATCGTGTGCAGGGCGCGGTTGAGTTGCCGGTCGCCGCCGCGGTCGAGCCGGTGGCGGACGATCTTGCCCGAGGAGGCCGGTATCGGTGCCACGCCGCCGAGGCGGGCGAAGGCCGCTTCGCCCCAGAGCCGGCCCTGGTGCGACCAGGGGATGAGGGTCTGGGCGGCGGTGATCGGACCGACACCCGGTTCGGCCAGCAGCCAGGCGCCCAGCTCGACGACGAGCGCGGCGATCTGCCGCTTGAGCGCGCGCTCCTCGCGGTCGAGCGTCCGCACGCGGCGGGCGAGCGAGCGCAGGGAGAGCTCGAGCCCGTCCAGCTCTGCGCCCGGGCGGGGCCGCCGCGCGGCCAGGCGCTCGAGCAGCCGCGTCCGGGTCAGGCCGGCGAGCCGCTCGCGCCGCGCGGGCGGGAGCGTCAGCAGCAGCGCCCGCAGCTGGCAGAGCGCGGCCCGCCGCGCCTGCATCGCTCCCTCACGGGTGCTGACGAGCGCGGCCAGCGCCGCCCGTTGGCCCCCGGCTCGTGGTTGCGCCCAGCGCTTCTGCGCGAGCGCGTTGCGGGCGGCGGCGAGCGCGTCGATGCCGTCGCTCTTGCCGCGCCGATGCTGCTGGCGGGCCGGGCGCTCGACCTCGAGCACCCGCTCGCCCCGCTCCGCCAGGAAGCGGGCCAGCCCGGCCCCGTAGGAGCCCGAGCCCTCGAGCGCCCACGCCCTCGCGCCCGGCGCCTGCGCCTGCGCAAGCCTCAGCGCGTCGCGGTAGCCGCGCGCGGTCGTGGCGATCGTCCGCTCGCCGACCAAGCCGCCGCTGGCGGCCGCGACCAGGGCGAGCGTGTGGCTATCGGCGTGCGTGTCGACGCCGATCACAAAGTCCAGCCTCTCTGCAAGCATCCCTCCTACCTCCATGTCCGTGGGGGTGATCCGAGTCGGTGCCGGTCCGGGAGCGAGCAAAGCCGCGGGCGGCAGGTCTGGGAAAAGTCACGCCCAGCAGGGCGGACAGGCTTCTGATCAGGCCAGCCTGCGGAGCGCCGGGCCGGCGCCGCTGCTCCCATCCGGACAGATCCCGGGAAGGACACCCAACAGGGGTCAGACAGAACCAGAGTCACGGACGAGAGCGATCGACGCCAGCCTGAACGCAGCTCCAGACGGAACCAAACTCACTCTCCCAGACAGTCCCAGGACGTGGTCGGCGCGGTCAGGGCCGAAAGGGAGTAGGTCTCGGTCTAGAGTGGCGCTGTGATTCGGGCTCGCGGGTTGGAGAGGCGTTACGGGGACAAGCGCGTGCTGAGTGGCGTTGAGTTCGACCTGGCGCGCGACGGGTTCCTCTTGGTGATCGGGCCCAACGGGTCCGGGAAGACGACGCTGCTGCGGCTTTGCGCCGGCCTCGCTGTTCCGACGGGCGGCGAGCTCGACGTCTCCGTCGAGCGCGGACGAATCGGCTACCTCGCGCACGAACCGCTCGTCTACCGCGAGCTCACCGCGCTGGAGAACCTCGAGCTCTACGGCCGCCTATACCGCGTGCCCGAGCGGCGCGAACGGACCGGCATGCTGTTGGAGCGGTTCGGCCTCTGGGAAGCTCGGCACGAGCGGGCGGGCTCGTACTCCCGAGGCATGCTGCAGCGACTCGCGCTCTGCCGGACGTTGTTGCACGAGCCGACCTTCCTCGTCCTCGACGAACCGTTCACAGGCCTCGACGACGAGGGCGCCGACCTGCTCGATCGCGAGCTCGAGGACAGGCGTGCCACCGCCGCGTTCGTCGTCGCGACGCACGAGCCCGCGCGCCTCGAGCGCTTCGCCTCGGCCCGGCTGTCCCTCGCATGACCTATCTCTCGGACGTCGGCACGCTTGCGCGCAAGGACCTCCTGCTCGAGCTGCGCGCGCGCGACACGCTGCCCGCGATGCTGCTCTTTGTGACGTCGACGCTCGTCATCTTCCACTTCGTGCTGCCGGGCGACTCGTCTGAGCTGGCAGCAAACGGCCTGCTCTGGGTCGCGATCATCTTCACCGCGCTGCTGGGCCTCTCGCGTGCCTTCGCGGCCGAACGCGAGCAAGGACTGATCGACGGTCTCGTCCTCGCGCCGAGCGACCGGAGTGCGATCTGGCTCGGCAAGGCCCTCTCCATCCTCGTCTTCCTCGTACTCGCCGAGGTGGTCGCGCTTCCGGCCTTCGCGCTCTTCTTCGGAGACGTCGACGGCGCGATGATCGCCGGTGTCCTCCTCGCCGACCTGGGCATCGCCGCCGTTGGGACCCTGCTCGCCGCCATGGCGGCCGCGAGCCGGGCGCGGGAGCTCCTCCTGCCGCTGCTCTTCCTGCCCCTCGCGATCCCGATCGTCGTCGGCGGGGTCGGCGCCAGCGTCGCCGGCGACCCGGCCCGGTACATCGGGTTCCTCGGCCTCTACGACGCGCTCTTTGCGATCATTTGCTGGGCTTCCTTTGAGTACGTCGTTACGGAATAACCGCCTGCCGGCGCTCGCGGCGCTCGCCTTCGTTCTGACCGTGGCGGCGATCGCGTTGGTCTTCTTCTACGCGCCGGTCGACGAGGACGGCCTGAACCAGAAGATCTTCTACTTCCACGTCGGCATCGCCCTGACGGCGTACGCCTGTTTCGCCTGGGGCGGCTGGAAGGCGCTGCGCGTCCTCTGGAAGCGCGACGACAACGCCGATCTCGAGAGCTACGTCTCGATCCACCAGGGCGTGATTTTCGGCGCTCTCACGCTGGTGACCGGCTCGATCTGGGCCCGGTATCGCTGGGGACACTGGTGGGAGTGGAACGAGGACCAACTCGTCCTCTTCCTCGTTCTGTTCCTGTTCTACTCCGCGTACTTCATGCTGCGATTCTCCGTCCCGGCCGGACCGCGCCGCGCCAATTTGAGCGCCGTCTACGCGTTGTTCGGCGTCGTGCTCGTTCCCGTGAGCATCCTCGCAATCCGCCTTTCGGAACGGTTCATCCACCCGGTCGCGTTCGACCGCGGCGGGCCGAACATGGCGGGCTCGCAGTTCTTCGCGTTTTGTGTGTCCTTGGCGGCGATGCTCGCTCTCGCAGCGACGCTGTACCACGTCGAGCTGGCCGGGAAGCGCATCGACGTTCGCCTGCGAGAACTGCGGGAGGCGCTCCGTTGACGACCGAGGAGAAATACGTTGCAGCCGCCTACCTCGTGATCTTCGCGGTCGTGCTCGCCTACGTCGTCATCATCGCGCTCAAGCTGCAGCGCCTCGACCGCGAGCTCGCCGAGCTGACCGAGCTTGCCCGCGCGAAGAAGCCCGCAGAGAACGAGCGAAAGGCGGTGGCACTTGGCTGAGTTGCTCTTCTGGCCCGCCCTGCTCGCCTATAGCGAGGCCGCCGTTGCCTACATCGGCGACGCTCGCCATCCCGGCCGCGCCGGACGGCTGGCCACCTGGGGCGTGCGCATCGGCTGGCTCGTGCAGACGGCGCTCCTCGGCGTGCAGGCCGCGCGCGCGGACGGCTTTCCGTGGTCCTCCTGGGCCGGGTCGCTGAACCTCTTCGTCTGGCTCGTCGTCGGCGCCTACCTGATCTGGGGCTGCCGGCCGCGCTACCGCCTGCTCGGTCTCGCCGTGCTGCCGGTCGCGGTCGCGCTCTTCGTGCTCGCGCGCGTCGGCGGCGGAACCGGTGTCGCGGGGCACAGCCACTACTCCAACCTCTTCCTCGTGCTCCACGTCGGCCTCGTCCTCGCGGCGTTCGCAGGATTCACCCTGGCCGCAGCCCTCTCCGCGCTCTACCTCTGGCAGGAACGACGGCTGAAGCGGCACGAGCGCTCCATCCTGCGCGTGCGCGCGCCGGCGCTCTCGCGCCTCGACGAACTCGCTGCGAGGACGATCCTGGTTGCGCTTCCTGCGCTCACGCTCGGCATCGCGGTCGGCATCGCACAGCTCAGCGACCGCGGCGGCGGCTTCGACGCCCTCATGGTGGTGACCGTCCTCGCCTGGGCCGTCTACGCCGTCTACCTCGCCCTGCGTCACCTCGCCGGCTGGCGCGGTCGCCGCGCGGCGTATGTTGTCCTCGCCGGCTTCGTCCTCGTCGCCGTCGTCCGGTTGGCGCTCCCAGTCACCCACTTCGCCACATGAGCATCGTCCTCGTCGGCATCTCGCACCATCGCGCGCCCGTCGAGCTGCGCGAACGCGCTGCACTGGATCCGAAGCGCGCCGCCGAGCTCGCCGGCCGGCTCGCCGGCGACGACGGCGAGGCCGTCTGCCTCTCGACCTGCAACCGGACCGAGCTCTACCTCGCGGACGAGAGCGCCGAAAAGGCGGAGCGCAAGGCCGAAGCAGCGCTGCTCGCGCTCGAGTCGGAGCTCGGCCCGGCCCTGTACCGCCTGCGTGACGAAGCCGCAGCCCTGCATCTCTTCCGCGTTGCAGCTGGACTGGACTCGATGGTGCCCGGCGAGGGAGAGATCCTCGGCCAGGTGCGCAGGGCCCACGATGCCGGCGCGACGGGCCCGATCCTCGACCGGCTCTTCCGCCAGGCTCTCCACGCCGGTAAGAAGGCGCGCACGGAGACAGCGATCGGCGAGAGCCCGGCTTCCGTCTCCTCGGCCGCGGCGGCGCTGGCGGAGCAGGTCTTCGGCGACCTGCGCGGCCGCTCGATTCTCGTCATCGGCGCGGGGAAGGTCGGCGAGCTCGCCGTGCGCAACCTGGTCACACGCGGCGCGACGATCGCTTTCGTCGCCAACCGCACGCTCGACCGCGCAGCGGGGCTGGCGCAACGGTTCGGCGCCGAGCCCATTCCGCTCGAGCGCGTCGATGGCGAGCTCGAGCGCGCAGACGTCGTCCTTTCGTCGACGAGCGCCGCCGGCTGGATGCTCACGCGCGAGCAAGTCGCGCGTGCGCTACCTGCGCGCAAGGGCCGGCCGCTGTTCCTGATCGACCTCGCCGTCCCGCGAGACCTCGATCCCACGATCCACGAGCTGGACGGTTGCTACCTCTACAACATCGACGACCTCGAAGCCGTTGTCGCCGAGACCCTCGCCGGCCGGCGGAGGGAAGCCGAGCGCGGCGAGACGATCGTGGCCGACGAAGCCGAGCACTTTCGCGAATGGCAGGCGTCGCTCGAAGTCGTGCCCGCAATCACGTCACTGCGCGCGCGGGCGGACGAGATCCGAGCTGCCGAGATCAGCCGCGCCAAGCTCAACGATTCGGAGCGCCGTGCGGCCGAGTCCGTGACCGCCGCCGTGCTCAACAAGCTCTTGCATCTGCCCACAATTCGCATGAAAGAAGCAGCGGCGGCAGCCGACGGCGTGATTTATGCTGACGCGGTGCGCCACCTCTTCGGTCTCGAGGACAAACGCTGAAGACCGCGAGCCTGATCGGCCGACCGCTTCCCGTGCAGGCGCCGACCGCGTTCGTTCGCATCCGCCGTCGCCGAGCGTGCGGTAGCCAGACGAGAGCGAGACGAACGTGGTGCCGTGCTGATCCGCGTCGGTTCCCGCGGCAGTAGGCTCGCGCTCACGCAGGCGGAGCTTGCGGCCGAACGACTCCGCGCTCCGGGGATCGAGATCGCGCTGGTCCCGATCACGACCGCCGGCGATCGCGATCGCACTCGTCCTTTCGGCGAGATCGGCGCACGCGGCGTCTTCGTGAAGGAGATCGAGGAAGCGCTGCTCGACAGGCGCATCGACGTGGCAGTGCATTCGGCGAAAGACATGACGTCGACCGACACCCACGGGCTTGCAGTCGGCGCGTACCTAGAGCGAGACGATCCCCGCGATGCGCTCTGCGGCGCGGCACAGCTGCGGCCCGGCATGCGGATCGGCACAGCCTCGGTCCGCCGCCGCGCACAGCTTCTTGCGATCGAGCCGTCTCTCTCGATCGAGCCGATGCGCGGCAACATCGACACACGCCTCCGCAAGCGCGGCGAGCGCGGGCTCGACGCGATCGTCCTCGCCGCCTGTGGGCTCGACCGGCTCAACCTCCAGAACGAGATCGGGCGCCGGTTCGACCCCGACGAGCTCGTTCCCGAGGCCGGGCAAGGCGCACTGGCGCTTCAGGTCCGTGCCGGAGAGGAGCACCTCGCCGGGGCCGCCGACCATGCAGAGACGCGCAGGCGTGTCGAGGCCGAACGCAGCTGTGTCGCCCTCGTCGGCGGCGGCTGCCTCGCACCGGTCGCGGCCCATCACGACGGCGAGAAGCTGACGGCGCTCGTCGCCGCGGAGGACGGCAGCTGGGTCGAACGCCGTGCCGGCGACAATCCGCGAGAAGTGGCCGAAGCGCTGCTGAAGTTCGTCTCCGGCTGACATGCGCGTCGTCGTGACCCGCCCTCGCGACCAGGCCGAGCCGGTCGCCGCCGCACTCCGCGCAGCGGGGTTCGAGCCGGTCGTCTGTCCGCTGATCGAGATCGAGCCGATCGATGAAGACCCGATCGACGTCCGCGGCTACGACTGGGTCGTCGTGACGAGCGCCAACGGCGCGGCCGAGCTCGCACGCCGCCGGAGAGGCGAGCCCACGCGACTCGCTGCCGTCGGGGACGCCACGGCGGCAGCGCTCGCGGAGCACGGGATTCCTGCGGAGTTCGTACCTTCGGTCGCGTCGCAGGACGGCCTGCTCGCGGAGTTCCCGCAGCCGCCGGGACGGGTGCTCTTCGTCGGCGCCGAGGGTGCGCGCACACTGCTCGCCGAGCGGCTGCCCGCAGACTTCCGCGCGGTCTACCGGACGGTCGAGTCGCTGCCGGCGCAAGCGCCGGCCGGCGACCTCGTCCTGCTCGCCTCTCCATCTGCGGCGCACGCCTGGGCGAAGCTCGGGTCGCCGCTCCCCGCAGTCACGATCGGGCCGCAGACGACTGCCGAGGCGCGCGGGGCCGGCATCGAGGTCGTGGCCGAAGCGAAGACGCCGGACACCCGCGGCCTCGTAGACTCCGCCGCGGCGTGGCGCGACGCTTCATCACGTTCCTGACCGACTTCGGACTACAAGACGACTTCGTCGGCACCTGCCACGGAGTGATGAAGAAGATCGCGCCCGAGGTCGAGATCATCGACATCACGCATGGCATCTCACCGCAGGCTGTGCTCCAGGGCGCCCTCACGCTTGCCAACACCCTGCCGTTCATGCCGGAGGGCGTCCACCTCGCCGTCGTCGATCCCGGTGTCGGCGGCTCGCGCCGTGCGCTCGCCTTGCGCGACGGGCAGGGACGCATCCACGTCGGACCGGACAACGGGCTTCTGATTCCAGCCGTCGAGAAGCTTGGCGGCATCGCCGAGGCGCACGAGCTTGCGAATCCCGACTATGCGCTCGAGTCGGTGTCGCGAACGTTCCACGGCCGCGATCTCTTCTCGCCGGCGGCGGCCCACCTCGCGCTTGGTGTCCCACTCGCCGAGCTCGGCCCGCCCATCGATCCGGACGCGCTTGCGCGACTCGACGTGCCTCAGCCCGAGATCGGAACGACGCGCATCCTCTGCACCGTCGTTGCGATCGACCGTTTCGGGAACGTGCAGCTCAACCTCGACCGAACTCACCTGGAGGAGGCGGAGATCGTTCCAGGAACGCGGATCGAGCTGCAGGTCGGGACCGAGCGCTACTACGCGGTCGCCGCGCGCACCTTCGCGGACGCCCGGCCCGGCGAGATCATTCTGTACGAGGACGCGTACCGTAATCTCTCCATCGCGATCAACGGCGGCAGTGCTGCGGCCATGTTCGGGATCACGGAAGGGCAGGACGTGCGAATTCACCTGGACGCGTTGTGATTAAGAGCCTTCAAATGGCGGCCGGCCGGAAGTTCGCTCGCGTTACGACCGGTGCTGCGGTCCGCAGCCCGCGGCTCTGGCGGCTCTTCCGGCCGCTACTACGCAAGCAGTTCGATGCGATCGCACCCGTCTGGGACTCGATGCGCGACGACTTGACCTTCGCGCCCTACGAGGCCGCTCTCGACGGTGTCGATCCAACCCCTGGCCGGGTGCTCGACCTCGGCACGGGCACCGGCGCGGGCGCGTTCACGGTCGCGCGGCGCTTTCCGGATGCCGAAGTCGTCGGTGCGGACATCGCCGATCGAATGCTCGAAGTGGCCAGGACGAACACCCCCGCGGAGCTCGCCGGGCGGGTGCGGTTCGAGCACGCCGACGCGTCGGCGCTTCCGTACGACGACGCCTCGTTCGAGCTGGTCGCGCACGCGAACATGATCCCGTTCTTCGACGAGCTGGCTCGAGTGCTCGCTCCTGGTGGCCAGGCGATCTTCGCCTTCTCCGGCGGCGCGGGCACGCCGATCTACGTGCCGGCCGAGAAGCTTCGCAGCGAGCTCGCG